>Ga0224495_10000536_pt1 | contig 29799 bp, 25 predicted proteins | sample SF_Jul11_sed_USG_FD_168128 | JGI IMG/M metagenome (GOLD analysis project Ga0224495, IMG submission 168128) | Sediment microbial communities from San Francisco Bay, California, United States - SF_Jul11_sed_USGS_4_1 | ecosystem: Environmental > Aquatic > Marine > Sediment | place: USA: California... | reverse complement strand
ATTCGTGCTCGACTCGTTTCTCGGCTTGCATTCTTTTATTCTCTTATAATCATTCTATGCCTCGCGTCCAAATCTTCAAAGTGTATTACGGAGGAATTTGTCAAAAGGTTCACCCTCGTAAGGAAGGGGTCAGCCCTTGACTTTGGACATTTTTAAGAAATCTGAACTATTCAGAAAATTGAGTCTTCTTATATGTTATCTGTACCTCATCCATTTGACAATTTCACCAAAGCTCGGGCGCTTGCCGTACATCAGAATTCCTACCCTATAGATCTTCGCCGAAATCCAAATCATAAGAATCGTGGTCAGAACAAGAAAAACGATGGAAGCAGCGATTTGAGGAAAGGGAGGTAGGAGAACACAGATACGCAGCAGCATCAAGATGGGCGCAAAAAATGGAATCAATGACAAAACAACAGAGACCGAGCTGTCAGGACTTCTGAGAACAAAAGCCATGATCAAAAGGGGAACAACTAAAAACATAGTAACCGGCATAACGAGCTGTTGGGCTTCCTTTTCGTTATTGACCATCGATCCAATACCAGCATAAATGGTGCCGTACAGGAAGTACCCAAGGATGAAGAAGATGATGAAGTAGACGAAAATATAGGCCGGGATAGTGGGCATATCGAAGGCTGCGCCTGCGGGGAAAAACTTTGTGATAATATTCTTGCTGTAACGCGCCGCCGCGATTCCGAACAGGGCCCAGATCGCATATTGCGTGAACCCCACCGCCGCGATTCCCAAGATTTTTCCGGCCATCAGTTGAAAGGGTCTCATGGAGGAAAGCACGATTTCCACCATCCGGGAGCTTTTCTCTTCGATCACTCCTCTTAAAATGATCTGTCCGTAGAATATGACAGTCATGTATAAAACAAGGACAAGAAACCAAGAAATCACGAATGTGCCGCCAGTATCTCTTTCGACTCCTCTCTTGGTCACCTTTTTGGTTGTCAGCCCGACAGGCCGCATGTACTGGCCAATTTTCTGAGGGTCCAACCCTTCACCTTTTAATCTTCTCTCGATAATGATGCTGCTCAACGCTTGGTTGAAGTTCCCTCGCTTGTCGAAGTCTGAAACATGCTCGGCTACATACTCGGCTTCTCCTCCCTCAGCTATATTTTCAGGAATAAATATATAGGCGGTCAGCTCCTTGGCCAGGACCTTTCTGTTTAACTCCTCCAGCAGCGCCTCAACATCTCCCTTGGGTTCATACTCCTCGAGCAGGTAACGACGGTCCCCATCCTTGAGCTTTTGGTCTAATTTTTTATCCAGTTCCACAAAGACTTCCTGACTGAGGTCCACCACCCCGATCTTCTCCTGCTGGTCGACAGATACGAACTGAACCAGAATGGGAACCACTATGAACGCGGCCATCAGGACCGGACCCAAGATGGTCCCGATGATGAAGCCTTTTGTCCGGACAATCTGGACGTATTCTCTCTTAATGACTGACAGTATCTTGTGCATTCTTATCTCCTACTTTTTCAATAAATATAGCGTTTAAAGTCGGCTCTCGAACTTCAAACTTGTTGATCCTGATTTTGTCGACCAATTTATTCAGGAGATCTTGAGGATCAGACTGCTCCTTCATTTTGATCTCCATAAACTTGCCGTAGTCGTCGATCTTCTCTACCTCTGGCAGGCCCTTTATGAAAGAAGCCTCGCCGACATAATCCAAGATAACGGTATTTTTCCCGTATTGCTGCTTGATCTGATTCAGGTCCCCTTCCAGCACCCTTTCCGCTTTGTTGATCAAGCAAATTTTATCGGAGATCATCTCTACCTGCTCCATTCGGTGAGTGGAAAAAATTATGGTCCTTCCCTTCTGTTTCATTTCGAGCATGATATCCTTCAACAGCTTCGTGTTGACAGGGTCTAATCCGCCGAAGGGCTCATCGAGGATGATCAGATCAGGCTCGTGGATGACTGTGGCTATGAACTGGATCTTCTGTTGCATTCCCCTGGAGAGTTCCTCAACTTTTTTGAACTTCCATTCCGCCAGTTCGAATCTCTCGAGCCAGTTGTCGATTCTCTTTCGTGCCTCCTGTCTCTGAAGGGCTTTCAGCTCTGCCAAGAAAAGAAGCAGCTCACCCACCTTCATTTTGGGATAAAGTCCCCTGTCTTCAGGTAGGTAGCCGATTCTTTTCTTCATGTCTTCATCCATTTTTTGGTCAAGAATTCTGATCGAGCCTTCATCAGGAATGATGATGTTCATCACCATGCGGATTGTGGTCGTCTTCCCAGCACCATTGGGCCCCAACAGGCTGTAGATGGTGCCCTCAGGGATAGTGAAGGATAGGTGCTTCACAGCATAAAAATCGCCAAAACGTTTGGAAATGTTCTCAATCTTAATAGCATTCATGGAATCACCCTTTCTGGCACATATGGCCTTTTATCCTTTTTGTCTTTTTTCCGTATATATAATAAGGATATGTATTAAAGAAAATGATAATTAAAATATAGAACAAAGGCAACTCGTGTTTTGATAAGAAAAGTTTTTATTCCCATGACATCCCCGTTTCTGATATATATTAGTGTATATAGATTGGAACCGGAGGAAACATGAAAAGAAGAACCTATGTCTTGATCATATTCCTGATTTTCTTTTTTCTGATAATCATCACATTCGCGTCTTTCCTGTACTTAGAATTCGGGAGGCCACCTGCCATTAAGTCCCACTCTTACTTGGAGATAACGCTCACAGGCAGCTTACAGGAAAAGGCTGCCCCAGATTTCTTTATGTCTTTCTTTGGCCTAAAACCACCCCTTTCTATGTTCGATATCTGGCTCAATTTTCAAAAAGCCAAAGTCGACAAGCGTATTCAGGTCATAGTGCTGCGTCTCGGAACTATACAGTGTGACTGGGCAAAAATCCAAGAAATCAGAGATCTTGTTTCAGACTTTAGAAAAACGGGAAAGAAAGTCTATGCCACCATCGAAGAAACCATGGATGCAGACAAAGAATATTATCTGGCTACTGCCTGCGATCGAATCATCTTTCACCCCCTGGGTCAGATGTTTGTGAACGGAATCGGTGGTTATATACCCTTTTTGAAAAGAGGTTTGGACAAGTTGGGCATCGAATTCGAAGCGGAACATGTTGAGGAATACAAAACAGCTATGAACATGTTTACCGAAGAAGGCTTCACCCCAGCCCACAAATCGATGATGGAAGCAATTTACGAGGATATCTTCTCCTATTATATAAAAGGACTGGCAGAGGCAAGAGGAAAGAGCGAGGAAGAAATCAAATCTCTCGTTGACTATGGTTTCTTCCAGGGTCCCAGGGCAAAAGAAGCAGGCCTGGTCGATGATCTCCTGTACGAGGATGAAATCCAGGACATCCTTCAAGAAAATGGAAGAAAACTATCAAGAATAAGCCATGAACGCTATCTAAAAATCAAGCCCTCCTCCCTCGGACTGTACAGCGGGAAAAAAATTGCACTCATCTATGGAATGGGCCCGATCTATTCAGGAGAAGGCTTTTACCAGTTCATGGGCGGTTCAACCGTTGCCCGATGGATCAGAGAGGCACGAAAGGATAAATCCATTGGGGCTGTTGTGTTTCGAGTGGACAGTCCTGGAGGCTCGGCTGTTGGCTCTGACGTCATCTGGCGAGAGGTGGCCTTAACAAAGAAAGAAAAACCCGTAGTGGTCTCCATGTCTGATGTGGCAGGATCAGGCGGCTACTGGGTGGCCATGGCGGCCCATAAAATCGTTGCCCAGCCTCAAACGCTTACGGGATCAATCGGGGTTGTGTTTGGTAAACCTAACATGAGAAAGTTCTACGATAAACTCGGCATAACCGCAGAAAAATTGACTTACGGAAACAGGGCAGATATTTTTTCCACCTTTAAAAAATGGACTCCAGTAGAGAGACAGATGATCAAGACAGAAATTTTATGGTTGTACGACCAGTTCCTAACAAAAGTGGCTCAGGGTCGGAAAATGACCAAGGAACAGGTGGATACTATTGGAAAAGGTCGAGTGTGGACTGGAAGTCAAGCAAAGGAGCTTGGATTGGTTGATGAAATCGGTGGCCTTTCCAGAGCTATAGAACTGGCCAAAGAGTTAGCCGGTATTCCTGCTGCAGAACAGGTCAGGCTGGTGATTCAGCCCAAAAAAATCTCTCTCTTTGATATGATCTTCGGAAGAAGGTACATAAAAACAGACTTTGGGCTTGATCCTAAATGGGAAAAGACTCTTTCCACCCTTAGACTTCTTGAGAACGAAAACATCTGGGCTATCATGCCCTTCTGGATATCTCCTCAATAGGCATAGGAATCCGGACAGATGGTTCTGAAATCACAGAAGCTACAGTTATGCCAATCGGGTTTAGCCAGAAAATCCTGACTCCGAATGCCTATCTCAGCCTGTCTTATTTTTTCCTCAACCCTCTCCAATTCTGTTTCTCCCTTCTCGGCATGACCGATAATGTCTGATTCGAGGAAATAGAGCTGGGTCTCGATCAACGGGACCTCCTGAGTGTTAACAAACGAGTAGGCATACATATCCATCTGGAGGCTCTCTCTTGCTCTTTTATCGGCCTCTTTCTGACCTTTAACAGCCGTCGCCTTGAAATCGATGATGACCGCCCCATCCTGAAGGTAATCCACCCTGTCCCATCGGCCGGTGAATCTTACATCATCCAAAAGCAACTTGAAACTCTTCTCCAGAAATTGAGGGAGAATCGTTGATGATTCCTGGCGTCGGAAGAAGAGGCGCAAGGCTTCCTCTCCTACCTTCTTTCTCATCTCCTCATGTTCACGGCTTAAAAATCCATCGTTGACCCACCGCTCCTCATAGGCCTGCAGAAAATCGTTCTCAGACATCCTCTTTCCATTCATTATATTCCTCAAATAAAGATGAATGGTGTTATGGAGCACACGGCCAAACACAAGATTGTGATGGGGAAGAACAGGAATTCGCATGATGTGCCGGAATTTGTACCGGAGCGGACAGGTGAGATAATCATCGACCTGGGTGAAGCTTAAGGCTAAAACCCCCTTTTCTTCCACTTTAAGAGAGGTGGATGACTTAGGCCTATAAGAAGCATATCTCTTGATTTCCTCCAGAGCTGAAGTGCGCTGAACCTCATCGGGCAAGGAAGGAAGATCCAGAGCCTCCAGGACAAACGGGCTGACCTTTTTCAGTCTTTTAAGGCCATAGTCTCTGGCCCAAGTCAAATACAACAGCTTCTTGGCCCTGGTCATGCCCACATAGAAAAGCCGTCTTTCCTCCTGAAGATAATTCTCCCCCTCGGGCAGGTCCTCCTTTAAGATTTCACCAGGGACAGGTATCTTCTCTCTTTGCTGGCGTCCGGGAAAACGATCCGCTATCAGGCTAACCATGAACACAACCGGGAATTCCAGGCCTTTGGCTTTATGCACGGTCAGCACATTCACCGCATCTTCCTCCAATTCTGCCTCAGCCGTTGAGGGATTGTCCCCAACCTGTTGGAGGAGATCCAGATGCTGTGCAAAGGAGTAGATGGAATCATCCTCGGCTAGTTCTGAAAACTTGCGGATCTTATCGAAGAAAATGCGGATGTTTTTTATCTTCAGTTCAGAATCAAGGTCAGCTTGTTTGACCAGAGATTTCAGATATCCTGATTTTTCAAGAAAGGAATAGACCACACGACCGGCATTTTGGGAGCTGGCAAAATGCACAAAATACATCTGGTCCGCGACGATCCTTTTTATCTTTTTTATTACAGACGCAGAAAGGGTCACTGGATTCCTCTCTTGGCATACCTTGTTGAAAACACTGTGGAGGGAAAGATTTTTTTTGTGCGCATGATTGGTCAGCGAGGTCAGTTCATACGGATCAACCTTGTAGACTTCTGAAAGCGCGAGATAAAACAGACTTTTGCTATCCTCAAAATCGGTCAAGGCTTTTATGAACGCCATCAAGACCTTAACTTCTTCTTGGGAGTACAGCCCACGACTCCCAGAAAACCGGAAGGGGATGCCTTTCATGTTCAAAGCTCGTAGGAAAGGATCCACATCCGCATTTCTTCTGACGAGGATAGCCATATCGCTGAATCGAAAGCCTTTTTTCGTTCTTTCGTTGATGATTTCTGCCACTCTGTCTGCCTCATGGGAAAGGGTATCAAAAGTCAGCATATGAATGCTTTTTCCTCCATACACTATCGAGGATCTGAGCGTTTTGTCGATCTCCTCTTGGATTTCTAATCGATGGGGATTGTTCTGCTGTATGAGTTTATAGGCTGAGTCGAGAATGGGTTGTGTGGATCGGTAGTTCTTGGTCAACACAACCTTTTTGTAATCTGGATAAATTGTGCGAAAGTTGCGGATATTGGCCAAAGATGCCCCTCTAAACCGGAATATACTCTGGTCATCATCTCCCACAACAGTCAGGTTTCTGTGTTTGGCAGCCAACAATTTGAGCAATTCGAACTGGATGTAATTCGTATCTTGGAACTCATCCACCAAGATATACTTGAATTTCCCCTGAAAGAATTCGAGTATGGAGGGCCTTTTTCTTAAGAGCTCAACAACCAGAACCACTTGATCTTCAAAGTCAATCTTTCCCCTAGCTTCGAGGCGGTCCTGATAGGCCTTATATATCCGGGCCATCTCCAGATGCTTGCGTGCTTTCTCCCTCTCAATTTCGCCAGAGGCTTCATGTTCGAATCGTTCTGCATAGTCCATATAGTCCTGCGGTTTTATATCTTCCTGCTTCAGCCTTTTGATCGCCAACAGGACGTCCTGGATGTACCTTGTCGGCGAACTCAGTGGGCGATAATAATCCAGCGGAAATTCGAACAAGTGCTCTCTGAAAAAGATGGCTTGTTCCACATCATCCAGCAATTTGAAGTCTGAAGGATAGCCGATCTCAATTCCATAATCTCTCAACACTCGCTCGCCGAATGAGTTAAACGTGCTAATGTCCACAAAGGAATAACTGTAAGGGATCAGGAGATCGATCCTTTCTTCCATCTCGTTTGCAGCTTTTTCGGTGAAGGTGACGGCAAGAATCTCCTCGGGTTTGGCTGTCTTGGAAGAGATGAGAAAGGCAATCCTGTGAGTGATGACCTTTGTTTTTCCTGTTCCTGCTCCGGCAATGATGATGAGAGGACCTTCACCATGGGTAACAGCCCTCTTCTGCTCAGGATCCAGGTCTTTTAATAATTGTTCCATTTTTTGCTGCATAAAAGAGAAAATCGACAGAATGACGAAAGATCTGAGTTCAGATGTGCAGTCTAATGGTCCTTTTTGTCAATGATGATGATCTCCCCCTCTTTAACCAAGCCAAGTTTCTCTCTAGCTTCTTTCTCGTATGCTTTTGGGTTTTTCTTCAACTCTTCGATATCCCTTTCCAATTTCGCCTTTCTCGCTTCGAGTTGTTGAATCCTTTCAAAGAGAACTTCCTGCTTGCGTTTTGTGCGGTAGATCTCGATCAATCCTCTTTTGCCGAAAAATGAAGCGATGATCAATACAAACAACAGGAATCCCAGGCCTCCTATGACAATCTTTTTCTTGAATGACGAAGAATTTCTCTCTTTTTTTGTCCTCAATCGAGCAACTCCAAACCATATCTGATCAACTTATTCGCTTCCTTCTTAGTTCCAGCTTCTGCGTAGCAACGAATGATGGGCTCAGTGCCTGAAAAACGAAGAAGTAGCCAATCATCATCGGTAAAATCCAGCTTGATCCCCTCAATGGTTTCGACACCGATGACCTCCCTCTCACCAAGCTTGGTGGGAGGATGTTTTCCCAACCTTTTTAACCGTTTCTCTCTTTCAATATTGAGAGGAATATTCTTCCTTTTTCCTTCTCTCTTCCCATACTTGCGGAATAAATCCTCTATCATCCCTGAAAGATTTTTTCCCACAACAGCCATCATCTCTACCACAAGGAGCCCTGCAAAGATTCCATCCTTCTCTGGGAGGTGGTCTTTTATGGCTAAACAAGCGCTTTCCTCGGCTCCGAACATTATTTTTTTCTTTAAAAAAAGATCAGCCAAATATTTGAATCCAACTGGAGTCTTGAAGAGAGGAAGGCCGTGTTCTCGAGCGATCCGATCCACGAGATGGGTCGTGGCTACGGAACGAGCCACTCCTCCTCTCCATTTTTTTTCTGTTACAAGATAATCCAGGATCAGGGAAAGGATTAAATTCTGTATCACAAAATTTCCGTTTCCGTCGACGATTCCAAACCGATCTCCATCTGCATCAGTGGCAATCCCTACATGGCAACCCTTCTCTCGAACAATTTTTTTGAGCTCCTGCAAGTTTTCCTCTGTGCAAGAAGGAGTTATGCCACCAAAATAGGGATCGATGTATCCATGGATTTCCTCCATGGGAATGCGGTTCTCTTCTAAAATTTCATCAAGGTATTCACGACTGGTTCCATACAGCAGGTCCACAGCAACTTTTATCTTGGATCTGCGGATGATATCAAAGTCAATCTTATTCTGGACGAATGTGAGATACTCCTTCTGGAGATCGATCTTTTCTATAAATCCTGCTTTGGGATAAAGTGGACAAAAGGAATAATCCTTTACAAGCAGCTCAATCTCTTCCTCGATCTTCTCTGTTACTTCAGGAAGTGCAGGAGCTCCTGTTTCGCAGTTAAACTTCAAGCCGTTGTATTCGGGAGGATTGAACGAAGCTGTAAAATTGATACCTGCATGGGCTTTTTTTTGAATAATCTGGAAGGACTGGGCCTGGGAAGGGGCGTCTCTATCCGAGAGATAGACGTGAATCATGTTGTGAGAAAGCACCTTAGCAGCCTCAAAAGCAAACCTCTCAGAAAGAAAACGCGTATCATAGTTGACAAGGACCGAGACCTGCTTGTCCGCAAATTTTTTCTTGAGATAGTTCGCAACGGCTTGGACCACGAGCCGCACGTTCTGGAAAGTGAATTCTTCCCCCATAACGGCTCGCCAACCAGAAGTGCCGAACTTGATCATCCTGTTTGATTGTAAAATTAACATAACAGGAATCCAAAAGCAAATTATTTAAGGCAGATCTCCCGTCGTTTAAGCTATTTGAAGTTTTAGATCACCTGATATATCATCCCTTTTGGTAAGCATGAGAGAGAGGATTCTCCACGATGTAAAAAAGGCCTGAAATGAAATTTCGTTCCTTAGCAGGTATTTTCTTCGTATCCTCGGCCACCCTCAGCCTCGAAATATCTCTCACCCGATTCTTTTCAGTTTCACAGCAGTATCATTTCGCCTTTCTGGTGGTCAGCATTGCTTTTCTGGGATACGGAGCTTCTGGGACATTCTTGTCCGTTATTAAGACTCTTCAGCACAAAGCAGAGGAAAAATTTCTGGCTTGGACAGCCTTCATTTTTTCTGTATCCATCCTTCTGAGCTATTTCGCGACTAACATCATACCTTTCGACTTCGTCAGGCTGTCATGGGACAGCACCCAAATTTTCCTCATCTTGCTGTACTACATCATCCTGAGTCTGCCTTTCTTCTTTGCTGGGATGATTATTTCGTTTGCAATATCAAGAGCTCCTGCATCTGTCACAACCATTTACTTTTTCGATCTTGTGGGAGCAGGGGCAGGAACCTTGCTTACCATTTTCATCTTTCTTCCAAAAGGGGATAAAGGGGTTATTCTCATCCTCTCTTCGTTGGCCCTCATAGCCGCATGGTGCTTCAGCAGTAAAATGTCTGCATGGTTCAGACTCGGTGTTTTTCTTCTGCTGACAGCAGAGATCGGTCTTTTGGCTGCTGGACCGTCCTGGCTAGGCTTCCGCATTTCATCCTTCAAAGCTCTGCCAATAGCCTTAAAATATCCCGGCGCAAAACATCTCTTCACCAGATGGAACGCCATCTCTCGAGTGGACCTTATAGACTCGCCCGCCGTCCGGTATGCACCTGGCTTGAGTCTTCTGTATGGTCAAGATTTACCATCCCAGCTCGGTCTTTCGGTTGATGGAGATGAACTCAACGCGGTTACAAATTGGAGTGTCCCGAAAGATCCTTCCCTCAGCTTTCTCTCTTTCCTCCCTTCTTCCTTTCCATACTCACTCCTCGACAAGCCCCGCGTTCTCATCCTCGAGCCTAAAGGAGGTCTGGACGTCTTGGCTGCCCTCTATTTTGAGGCCTCAGCAGTCAAGGTCATAGAGGACAATCCTCTTATCAGCAATATTATCCGCGACGAGCTCTCATCCTTCTCTGGCCGAATCTACCAGGAAGAAAGGGTTCGCTCGACAATATCTAACAGCCGATCTGCGCTGAGAAAGGAAAGGGATCATTATGATCTGATCGTCTTCTCCCTTGCCGATGTTTTTGGCTCTTCAGGAACAGGGCAGCATGGATTTGGAGAAAAATATCTGTACACGGTTGAATCCTTCATCAATGCCATAGAACGGCTTTCCTCTGAAGGCATGGTCAGTATGACCCTGTATCTTCTCCCTCCACCCAGGCAAGAAGTTAGGATTTTGGCAACGTGGATTGAAGCGCTCCGAAGAACGAAGGATCAGCCTGGATTACATCTCATGGCCATCAGAAGTTGGGGAACCATTAGCTATTTTGTTAAAAAAAGCCCGTTCACGTCCAAGGATATCAAAATCTTAAAAAATTTCGCTGGCAGACACCTCTTTGATCTTGTATATTACCCTGACATAAAACCTGACGAGGCCAACATTCATAACCGCTTTGACGAGCCTCTCTACTACAACATCGCTCTCAAGCTTCTTTCTCCCACAGAATGTAAAAAATTCTACGAAGATTATCTCTTCGAAGTAAGACCGGTCCTGGATAACAGGCCCTTTTTCTACAACTTCTTCAAGCTTAAAAAGATCAAAGCCACTTACACCGCAATGGGACAAAAGTTCTTGCCTTTTCTCCAAGGAGAATTTTTGGTGCCCCTACTCCTCGGTCAAGCCATCGGGGTCGCATTCTTGTTGATTTTGATGCCGGTTTGTGTTCATCGCAAACAAGGACTTTCTAGAAAGCTTGATTCATGGAAAGTCTTCTTCTATTTTTCCTTCATTGGTTTGAGTTTCATATTCGTAGAGATTACACTCATTCAGAAATTCATCTTGTTCTTGGGACATCCCCTTTACTCCATAGCCTTGATCATTTTTACTCTGCTTTTTTCATCTGGCATAGGGAGCCTTCTGTCGAAGAAAATCCTTGGCCAGAGAGCGCGGACGAATATCAAAGCCGCTCTTCTCCTCTCTGCTTTCCTCATCACCTCCTTCATTTTCATCCTGCCACTTGTGTTTAAAGCTTTCATGGGCTATCCCCTTTTCATAAAATTTGTACTCTCCTTTTTAATAATTTTTCCGCTTGGATTCTTGATGGGATTCCCTTTTCCCACTGGTATTCGCCTATTGGAGCGAGAGGATAGGAGGGCGATCACTTGGGCATGGGCAACCAATGCTTTCTCTTCGGTGGTTAATTCGATCGCGGCCCTAATGGTGGCCTTCTTGGGAGGGTACAACCTTGTTTTGATGCTCGCAGCGAGCGGCTATCTCCTCGCCCCTCTTTTTCTGGGCTTCGCCAGTCATGGGAACAAATCTCACACCTAATATATGTTTGACCTGGGGCTTGCCCTTTACTTTTGTAATCAGGGTAAGCGTTTGAAAATAAAGTGTGCTGCCGAGGGGGATGATCAGCCGCCCTCCCTCGTTGAGTTGGTCCAGTAAGGGAGGAGGCACATGATTGGATGCGCAAGTCACGATAATGCTATCAAAGGGAGCAAATTCCTTCCAGCCAAAGTAACCATCGTCCCACTTCACCTTGACTTGACTGTAATTCAATTGCTCTAGCGTCTCAGATGCCTTCTTTGCTAAGTTTTCCCTAATCTCTATCGAATACACCTTATCGGTCAGATGAGCCAGCACAGCTGCTTGATATCCTGAGCCCGTTCCGATCTCCAAAACCTTCTCCCCAGGCTTCAACCCGAGATGTTGGGTCATCAAGGCCACAATGTATGGCTGGGATATGGTCTGACCTTCGTCTATAGGAAGGGGATGATCCGAATAAGCTTGACTGCGGTAACGAGGACCGACAAACAGATGACGGGGAACCCTTCCCATTATATCCAGAACCTTGGCGTCAGTGATATCACGATCGGCGAGTTGAGTCTTAACCATTTCTTTTCTCATTCGGATATACACATCGTCTTTCTCATCCAGACAATACAGAAAGACGAAAGAAACAAGGAGCAGGATGATTCCATGTGAAAATCTAATGACTCTCATTCTTACCTCGGCTCTGCACCCTTTGTCGTACGTTACTATACTATTACAATCAGCACGTAGATTTCAAATCCACATCCAGTAAGGTAAGCATTTCTAAGTCCGTGATGGCATAAGAGCAAAATTTCAAGGGTGGTTTCAAGGATTTGTGTAAAGCGTGGGATTAATGAGACCACACGAACGTCCTAACCTTTAGGGGTGAGTAAAGTGAACGAAATTTACCCTAGAATATCCTCCTTTGCGGTGATTGACGTTCCAGCTGCGATGCATAAAATGGAGGGAAAGAACAAACGAGGTATTGGATAGAAATAAAAAATTTATCGCTTAGAAGGGAATTCATTGACAAACCAGATTTTTTTTGATACTAAATTAAGCAACCCAGGTGAAAGAGTTCAAAGCGATTATATGAACAAGAAAGCTGTGTACCCTGGTTCGTTTGATCCTATCACTAATGGTCATGTCGATATCATCCGAAGGGGATTAGAAATATTCGATGAAATACTGGTGGCTGTTTTAGAAAATCCCAAAAAAAAGTCTCTCTTTTCGACTAAAGAAAGGGTCACAATGATTCAGGAAATTTTTTCCGATTGCGAAAATGTCAAAGTCAAGGCCTTCCACGGGCTTCTCGTCGACTTCGCAAAGAAGAACGACGCCAAGATGATTATTAGAGGCCTAAGAGCCATCTCTGACTTTGAGTATGAATTCCAGATGGCGCTTATGAACAGAAAACTGGACCCCGAGATTGAAACTCTTTTCATGATGCCCAGCGTTAATTATTCCTTCCTCAGCTCAAGACTCGTTAAAGAAGTCAGTCTGCTGGGAGGATGCCTCGAAGGCCTCATCCCATCTGACGTAGAAAAAAAACTGAAGGAAAAACACAAGATAACGCCAAGAATAAATTTAACATAAAAGGAAAAGAAAATGATTGGATTCGGTCCAGAAAAGGCTTTTGTCGGATTGGACATCGGTTCCTATTCCATCAAAGCCGTCGAACTCAAGGCAAAAAGGAAAGGAACAGAAGATCTGTATGAAGTGAGAAAAATCGGATATGAACTCCTTCCTCATGACGCCATCGTCGAAGGAACAATCATAGATTCGGCTGCCGTCATCGAAACCATAAAAATGGTCTTTGACGAAAACAAAATCACCAACAAAAATGTGGTGATTTCAGTTTCGGGGAACTCGGTCATCATCAAAAAAATCTCCCTCCCTTCCATGGATACAGAAGAGCTAGCCGAATCTATCATTTGGGAAGCTAAGCACAACATTCCCTATCCTTATGAAGAAACAAACGTCGATTACGCGATTCTAAAACCCTCTGAACTTTCAGAGGAACAAAATCTAGATATACTTCTTGTGGCTGCAAAGAAAGACAAAATCTCAAATTACAGCAATGTGGTTAATCAAGCTCGCAAGAATCTAGAAGCTATCGAAGTTGACGTTTTTGCTCTGCAAAATGCTCTCGAGGTAAACTATCCTGAGCTGTGTAAGGAGAAGACCATCGCGATCATCAACCTAGGAGCCAACATCACAAATGTCATCATCATCGAAAAGGGCATCCCTCAACTCTTCCGTGACCTGTCGCTCGGAGGCTCTTTCTTCACAGAAAACATCAGCAAAGACCTGAGTATCAGTTTTGATGATGCGGAGAAATTGCTCAAGGGCCTTCCGGTCAAAAACGTAGAACCTGAGAGATTCGAGGCCATTCTGAACATGAACATTCAGAATATAATTGAAGAGATTGAGAAGACATTTTCCTTTTACGAAGCCGGAGAAAAGACAGAGAAAAAAATCGAATTCATCTTTCTCAGCGGTGGTCTTTCGAAACTCAAAGACCTGGCTGCCAAATTCGAACAGAAGTTCAATATGCGCACAGAATTGTTCAATCCCTTCCGAAGAATCTACTACGACGAGAAGAAATTTGACAACATCTACTTCGAGGAAATGGCCGCTCTCTTTGGAGTGGCGGCAGGACTTGCCACAAGAAAGATGGAAAAGTAAAAAATGATCAGAATAAACTTATTAAAACCCGAGAAAAAGGAAATAAGAGAGGAACCGTCCAGCCTGATTCCTGAAATCAGAGAGAAGAAAAAAACGCCTGTCACGGGCTTGATCATCATCGTGGCTATCGTTGCCGTTGCTGCGCTTTATTATTTCCAAGACAAAGAGATTAAACAGGAAACAAGCCTTCTTAACCAAGCACAGGAGGAAAAGAAAAGCTTACAGTATGTTCTCTCTGCTCTCCAGGAACTGGAAGAACAAAAGACCATCCTAGAGAGAAAGATCAATCTCATCAATCAACTGAAAGCTCGTCAAGAAATCGCTGTGAGGATCATGGATGAGCTGAGTAAGAACATTCCAGGCTGGGTTTGGTTGACTGAAACTTCCTATAATGAGAAAGAAGTCAATATCAAAGGGAGAGCTCTTTCCAACAATCTTATCGCCGATTATGTTTACAACCTGGAGAGCAGTCCTCACCTGAGCAGCGTGAGGATCATATCCATCAATCAAAAACGTGAACAATCGAATCAGTATCTCGAATTCACGCTTACGGCCAATTACGACCTTCCACTGGTTTCAGTCTCCTCCGAAGAACTTACACAAGGGGAACAAAAATGAGAGAATGGCCTTGGTTTGCTTATGTTCTCATCGCCGTCATTATTCTTGGGCTTTTTTATTTCCTGTATTACAAACCCAAGGATGACGAACTTAAAAACATCAGGGATGAAAGAATAACGGTAGAAGGGGAAGTGGCACACCTCAGACAGAAAAAACAAGAGCTGGACCAAATTCAAGCAGAACTGGAAAGGATGAAGGTCACGCTCAGCAAGCTTGAGGCAATCATGCCCCAGAAAGAAGAAATCAGCGCCATCCTAAGACAAATGCAGCAACTCGCTTATGACACCCGCCTGAACATCGTGAAGTTTATGCCCAAAGAGGAAATCGCTAAGGACTTCTACGCAGAGAAACCAATCTCTGTAGAAATAACAGGTACCTATCACAACCTCGCCATCTTTTTTGATCGGTTAAGCAACTTCAGACGCCTCTTCAACATTGATGATTTCACCATAAAAGCCCTCAGAGATCAGACTGATGCCTCTACTATCTCAGCCGAGTGGACAGCTAAAACCTATCTCTTCCGCCAGGAGCCTACAGAGAAAACCGAAGCTCAACAAAAAAGGGGAACCTAAAATGAGAAAAAAAGTCATACTGCTGCTCGCGATTGGGCTTCTATGCTTGGGCATTCACCCCGTCCCCTCCCAGACTCAAGACCAAGTTTCCGGACAGGAAGTAGAAGCACAAATGATTCAAACGCGCGGTCCAACATATGACCCTGCTGACAGAAGAGATCCTTTTAGAAACTTACTCGTTGGACAAGAAGCTAGAGAAAAGGGACTAGTGAGAGGAATTCAGCAGATTCCTGTCGATGATATCGTTCTTATAGGGATTGCCAAGAGTAAAGGAAAATTAGAAGCGATCATCAATGACTCCCAAGGTTATCCCTACTTCATCAAAACAGGAGATAATCTTGAGGATGGTTTCGTCCTATCCGTAGATGACAATCGAGTTGTTTTCCGTAAAACTAAAGAAAGAGGCATCCCCTTAATGAAGCCAAAGGACATTGTCAAAGAAATCAAGCTAGAGGAGCGATAACATGAAAACGAAAAAACATCTGCAAATCCTTGTTTGTCTTTGCGCTCTTGCTCTGGTCAGCGGGTTTGCAAGCAACAATGAGCCATTAGGTAACATAAACAACATTTTTATCTCTCCTGGAAATCCAAACACTAGGATCATTCTAGAGTCCGACTCTCCCTTGACTCTTTTCCGCTCAAGTTATGCCAAAGATCGTCCTTCCACCATCCTCGTAGACATCGATAGAGTTGACACGAGTGTCAAGCCCAGTCTTTCATCCCAAGCATCCTTGTTCATCAAAGACATGAGAATCGAAAAAATCGATTCCGACACATTCCGTCTCGAGGTCGATCTCAATGAGCGTGTTCCCTACAAGATAACATCCCTTAAAAACAACATCATCCTCGAATTAAACCATATACAAAGGAAACCTGGAAAATATGCGCTTGATCCTGACACCAAAATCCAACTGACACAAGCCTCAGACCATGCGAGTTATCTGACAAACATCAATGTGTCCGAGAAAGAAGACAGGGTGGACGTCAGAGCAACACTCAGTCATGAAACTGTTTCCAATGTTTTCGTCCTCGATAATCCTCTCAGACTCGTCGTTGACCTGTACAACACGTATTTTTCCACCTCAAAATCTATTCAACCTATCAACAAGCTCGGGGTAAAACAGGTGAGAGCCGCACAGTTCCAAATATCCAATCCTCACACAATCACACGAATGGTTTTCGACCTCACCGAGCCAAAATACTACTCCTTAGATTCTTCTGATAACAGCCTTACCATTTCTTTTTATAAAGATAAAACGGCAGTGGCTCCTCCAGATATGAGCAAGCCTGTCGCTCATCTCTCTTCACCCGTTGAGGAAAGAGCTCAAACACCTCCCCCTATTCCAAAAGAACAAAAGCCTGATGAAAACAAGCCAAAGACTATGGAGCAAAGGGTCGATTCTCCTGTAGAAAAAGTAACAGCACCGAAACCGGTAGCTCCCGAAGAAAAAATTGAACTCCCCGAGACTCTAAGACCTGAGAAAAATGGATCTCACCTTGATGGATATCAAGAAGAGCAATTTAAACCCAAAACCTTATCGGAGAGAGAGAAAACGTACTCTGGGGAAGTCATGACCCTCAAATTCAAAGATGCTGATCTTCGAGATATCATCACCTACATAGGTGAGCATGTCGGTCTGAACGTCGTTTTCGATCCTGAGGTCAGAGGAGTTGTCACCTGCAACCTTGTGGATGTGCCCTGGGATCAAGCACTTGACCTTCTTCTCAAGACCAACAAGATGGGTAGAACCTTAGAAGGAAACGTTCTCCGGATAGCTCCGGTCCAGACCATCACACGTGAGCAAGAGGAACTGCAAAAGCTCGAAGAGAGCAAAGAGCTGGCAGGGCCTATTACCACAAAATCCTTCACTCTTTCCTACTCGAAAGCCGCAGACATCGAAGGCCTTCTCCGAAACAAACTATCGACAAGAGGGGAGATGATCGTCGATAACCGAACAAACACTTTGGTTATCACCGATGTAAGGGATAGAATAGAACTTATCGAAAGACTCATCAATGTGTTCGATACGCCAACCCCTCAAGTCTCCATCGAAGCACGGATTGTCGAAGCCACAAGCACGTTTATCCGTAATCTTGGAATCCAGTGGGGAGCGAGAGGAATCGTCGATCCTTTCTATGGCAACCAAACGTCTCTCCAGTTCCCGCATAAAGTTCTGATCGACGGCGCAATGATCCCCCAGGGAATCGTGACCAAAGGTATCGGAGGACCGCTGGGTGGCTATGCCATCAATCTGCCGGCTCCTGCATTCACTACGGCCATGGGTGTATCCTTTGCCAACGTTCTGGACACGTTTAGATTGGATATGGCTATATCTGCTATGGAGACCTCCGGTAACGGCCGAATCATCTCCAGCCCCTCTGTTACAACACAGAACAACCAAGAGGCTGAAATCATACAGGGTAGACAAATCCCAGTCCAAACAGTTGCCAATTTCACAGTTACGACGCGATACATCAATGCAGCTCTTGAGCTTCGTGCCACTCCTCAAATCACGGCCGAAGGAACGATCATCATGCACATTGAACTCAGAAACAACGCTGCAGATTTTGCTAATCTCGTTAACGGCATTCCTCCTATTATCACTCAGAGTGCGAGCACTACAGTCATGATTCCGGATGGAGGCACAACAGTCATAGGAGGCATCTACCGAACAGAGGATTCTATAACCCGAGAGAGGGTTCCATTCTTCCATAAAATTCCGATTCTGGGAAATCTCTTCAAATCCTTTGCACGAACCAAGCAAAGCCGAGAGTTACTCATCTTTATAACTCCCAGAATTCTCAGATAAGAGGGTGACAAAATGAGAAAAATGAAAAATGTGTTAAAACTGCTGGTAATCGTCCCGACACTTTTCCTCTTATTTTCCTGTAATCCTTTAGAGGACGATTCCAAATCTGACAGCATGCTTGTTGTGATGCAGATTGTTGCGACAGATATCGAAAAAACCGAAGTCAACTTTCTTGAGTCTGACGTGGTTGTGCTAGATGCTGAAGGTGCAGCGACTGTTGTAGACGATGCCGCTGTTGTGACTTTAACGGCAAAAACGCTTGACCCAAATTCCTTGCTCGGCGCTTCCCAGTACAACGATATTATTGTGGATCGTTACGTTGTGAGCTACTTTCGATCGGATGGGAAAAACCAGGAAGGTGTGGATGTTCCCTATTCCTTCGAGGGAGCACTGTCAGCTCTGGTCGAGATTGACAGTCAAGTCGATATCTCTTTCGTTGTGGTCAGGGCGGTGGCTAAATTGGAGCCTCCCCTCATCAACTTGAGAGACGGCCGAGGAGAAGGACAGCTCAAAGTGACGGCTAAGATCGATTTTTACGGAAAAGACACCATCGGCAACGGAGTCAAAGCAACAGGCTATTTAACCATATTCTTCGCTGAGTACGTGACCGAATAAAGCGGAAATCAATGAGGAGGTGGACAATGAAATCAAGAATCAAGGTTTTAACAATCCTGTCTTTAGCTTTAGGTTTGGCGTTCATTACCTCCTGCTCGAGGGATGCAGTGGAAGATCCCTCTCCCCTGGGCCCTGCGGGTTTCGCCATTTCTTTGAAGGTATCGGCAAGTCCTAATGTCCTTTTCGCCGGCTTCCAGAATAGAGAATCCACAACTGTAACCGCGGTCTTAAAAAAATATGACGGAACTCCAATATCAGGAAGGACTTTGTATTTTGAACTTCGAGACGCATTGACGAGTACAAGAGCAGACGGCATCGGGTATTTCGAAGGATTAAAAGCCGTTGCAGCAAAAGTGACAGATGGAAATGGCACGGTCACCATCGATTATTATGGTCCAACAGCTGCAGAAATCGATTTCAACAGCTCCTATTACATCACTGCCCATGTCAGCTGGGAGGGAGCCGAGAGTATAACGGAGTGGACACCTGTCTATCTCGTTCGTGATTTCTCGGATCTCATCTTCAACGTGACCGTTGATCCCAATATCCTATGGTGCACCAACACAAGGCCTGAATCCACAATCAAGGCATACTTTGCTGTGCCTGATGGAACTCCTATTGTTGGACGGAAGATCTTTTTTGAGATCACTAGCGGTCCAGGCTATTTCATCGATGGTCAAATGAAGACTTTCAAGGAGACAGACTCCAACGGTTATGTAACCATGATCTATAAAGGCCCCACAAGCAGCGAATTGAGCGCGGACGAAGAGTGGGTATCTATCAAAGTACAGCCACAAACCTGGTGGGCTGAGTTTGGCCCCTATGGTGAACCAGATCCGAATCAATATTGGATCCATGTCGATTTTCAAATTCGTCTGAAGAAAGGAAACTAGAAAGTCTTATCCATAGAGAAAGACAGTCTTTTTCGATTTCACGCGCTTCAAAGACTCTCTGAGGACCCGATTCAGGGTCCTCTTTTTTTTTGTCTTTAAAACAACCTGAACTCTATATTTTCCTCTTATTCTCGCCAAAGATGCTAAGGCTGGTCCCAATATCTCGATCTGGGCGTCTTGATTTCTGACAGAGGAAGAAAAATTTCTGGATTCCCTGGCCAAAGTCCTCAAATTTTCTCCTGTGAGAAGGATTTCCGCCACATAAGAGAAAGGAGGGTAATTCATGATCCGTCTGTATTTGATTTCCTGACTATAAAAGGAATCATAGTCCTCAAAAGCCGCACATCGAATACTGTAATGAACAGGGACCGATGTCTGTATGAGTATCTCAGCAACTCCATTTAGGTTTATAAATTTCGTCATTTGGTAAACGGCCTGAAAGGTTTTTTGGCTTGCTCTGAAATCCGGAAGTGTAAGAAGGAGTTCGGGATAGAGAATGATGACCAGTGCTGTAGGAGAGAGGCTCACTTGGTGGGCCAAGAGTTGAGTCCCTCGGAGAATATCGATCTTCTTATTTTCAAACTGGGAGAGGATTCTTTCTTGTTCCTTCTTTGATCTTACATCATCTGTATCAAAACTCTTCACACGGCTCTGGGGGAATCTTCTTCTCAATTCCTCCTCGACGACTTCAATCCCAAAACTTCGGCCAAGACGAATCCAGCTTCCACATTCAGGACAGACATCCTGCTTCACCGTGGAATGACCACAATAATGACAGACAAGTTTTTCTTCCTTTTTGTGATAGCTCATGGCCACATCACAACGCGTGCAACGCGGCATGTACCGACAACGTGGACAAACAAGAAAGGACGCATACCCGCGGCGGTTAAAGAAAACAAGGGTGGATTCTTTCCTCCATAGATTTTCCTCGATCCTTTGAACCACTCTATCGGCTATGACACCATTTTTGGATCGATCTCCCACGAATTCTACCCTTCGTTTATCGGACTTCTCACCCAGACGGAGCAAATAATCCTCCTTTCTAGCGCAGTAATAGGCTTCCACAGAAGGCATCGAAGAGCCACAGATCAATATTGAGGAGGCCTTCTTGGCTCTCAGCCAAGCTCCTTTTCTGGCATCGTACGATGGGCTCTCCCTTTGATAGTAGGATTCATCCTGTTCCTCATCAACGATGATCATCCCAACATTGGTTAGGGGGGAAAACAACGCGGATCGAGCACCCACCACCACATCTGCCCTGCCTTGGTTTATCCTCTCCCATTCTCCCTCTCTCTTTTTCTCGGATAACTGACTGTGGAGAAGAGCAGCCTTTTCCCCGAATCTTTTTTCAAACTTTGCCTGGAGTGTCTTTGTCAGGGAGATTTCTGGGACAAGGAAAAGCACCCTTTTCTCGATGTCCAACACTTTTCTAATCAAATTAAAGTAGACGGCCTCTCTCGTCTCCTGAGGAGCGTGAAGATAGAACGGAGAAAAGACCTCCTTTCCTAACAGCTTTGAAATGGAAGCTATGGCCTGAAGCGATTTCTCATCAACTGAAAAGTCCATCTCGAGTTGTACTGGCGAAAGAACATCGGCTGGTTCCTTCCTTCGGACAGATTTTCTCACTTCACTTTTGACCTGGATGAATCCTTTCTTTTCCAGCCGTGAAATCAGGGAAGAGAGATGATCGACCTTGGCTTTTCTCTTCACATACGCACGGGAATAGAAACCTCTTTGAAGCAATCTCAAAACCCGCCGTTCTTCCTCAGAAAGGGAATCATGCTGGATGGCCAATTTGCCCTGCTCGGTCAAGCCTACTCTTGTCCTGCTTTTTGGAACATAAGAGGGAGGGAGTGAGGATTGAAGCATCTCCCCCCAGGAAGAAAAATGGTGTGTGCTCAGTTCCTGTGTAAAGGATAGAAAATCTGGCGAAAAAATGGGCTCTGCATCCAACACATCTTGGATCTCTCTAAGATCGTAGTCCTTTGTTTTCCGTCGCTTCCTCAGCCCGACAATAAATCCCGTCAAGCTTCTCCGGTGAAAGGGAACAAGCACCCTGGAGCCGATTTTGGCCAGACTTTGATACGCATCGGGCACGATGTACGTGAAGGTTTGGGTCAGAGGAAGGCTTAAGACGACTTCAGCATATACACTCATCATCTGCCCAGGAAGGCCATAACCTTTTTCATATCTTCCCAGACCATTTTTTTAAGCCTTTTGTTCCCTTCATTTCTGATGAGATAGGAGGGATGAAAGGTGGGCATCACCTTGATTTGATGAAAGTCGTGAAAGTCTCCGCGCAAAGCTGTCATGCCAAGTCGGCTTTGTATAAAAAAATCTGCAGCCACTTTTCCCAGCGTGACAATGACTCTCGGCTGAATCCGTTCGATCTGCCTGAGGAGGTATTCCTTGCAGGTCTCAATCTCTGATCCTTGTGGAGTCCGGTTCCCCGGAGGCCGGCATTTGAGCACATTAGTGATGTAGACCTCTTCTCTCTTGAATTGCATAGCCTGTATGATTTTTGTCAAAAGCTGCCCCGCCTTTCCGACAAAAGGCCTTCCCTGGATGTCTTCATCATGCCCCGGCGCTTCTCCCACAAACATGAGTTCAGCGCCGGGATTCCCTTCACCAGGAACAGCGTTGGTTCGTGTTTGTGCCAATGGACATCTCTGACAACGAAGGATGGTTTCTTCTAGGGATAACAGGGGAGGTTCCTGCGTAACAAAATCAACTCCGAGAAGAGAAAAAAATTTTAATTTTTCCTCTAGCTCGCTGATGAGTTTTTCAGCCCTCTTTGCCAACTTTCTCCTCTATCTTGTCCAGTATCATCTGGCTGATCTCAAATTTGCTCTTTTTTCCTGACCGCATGGCTTTTCCATCGGAAAAAACAAGCCAGACCTGATTATAGTCGGAGCCGAATCCAACACCTTTTTTCGAGACATCGTTGGCCACAACTAAATCCAGATTTTTCTCTTTCAGTTTTTTTTGGGCATTTTCCTTAACGTCTTCCGTCTCGGCCGCAAAACCGACCAGAATCTTTTTCCCTTTTCTCTCGCTGATCTTTTTGAGGATGTCTGGAGTTTCAATCAGATGGATGGACCTGAATATCTGTCGCTTTTTAATCTTTTGGGAAGATGGATTTGAAAACTTAAAGTCAGAAACAGCCGCAGCCATGATGACTATATCAGCTCTATGGAGATGTCGTTCAACTGCCTTTTCCATTTCCTCGGCCGTCTGAATCCACTCAATGTGAACCCCCGAAGGAGGCGTGATATGGGTAGGGCCTGAAACAAGAATCACTTCAGCGCCTCGCCGCACGGCTTCTCCAGCCAATTCAAATCCCATTTTGCCCGAAGAAGGATTGGATAGAAAACGTACAGGATCAAGGTATTCACGGGTGGGTCCAGCCGTGACCAAGACGATTTTGCCTTCGAGGCTCTGATTCTTGCTTATCAGTTTAAGCGCTTCGCTGACAATCCTTTCCACGGGGGCGAGCCTTCCCCATCCCTCCTCTTGACAGGCTAAATATCCTTTTTCTGGCTCAATAAAGCGTATCCCTTGGCTTTTAAGCTTTTTCATGTTCAATTGGGTCTGTCTATGGAGATACATGGTCTCGTTCATAGCAGGAGCCACAAGAACAGGACATCTGGCAGCCAGATAGAAAGTCGAGAGAAAATCATCCGCTACTCCAGAAGCAAACTTGCCTATGATATTGGCTGTGGCAGGAGCCACAAGAAGAAGATTGGCTTCTTTGGCCAATTCCACATGTCCGATCTCTTCCGAGCCTTCTCTTGCGAAAAGGTCAACCAGAACTCTCTGGCCCGTGAGTGCACTAAAAAGCAAGGGAGAGACCAAACGAGTGGCATTCTCGGTCATGATGACCTGCACATCACAGGACTCCTTCTGGAGGCCTCTCACAACCTCACAGGCCTTGTAAATGCTGATAGATGAGCATATTCCCAGAGCGATTTTTCTCATCCTCACCTCTTAATCCTCTCCATAAAAACTTCGAAGAATAGGCATGATCTGTTTTTTTCGAATGTCCGTCCGACATCTCTGGCTCAATATGATCGATTTCAGCTCTTCTGTGGCCTTATCGAGTTCATCGTTGACTATGATGTAGTCAAATTGATAATAATGTCTTATCTCCCTCCTTGCCACCTCCAGGCGCCTTCTTATCGATTCCGCGTTCTCTTGACCCCTCCGAACCAGCCTTCTCTTTAATTCGAGAAACTCCGGCGGAAGGATAAAGACAAAAACAGCCTTTTTGTATTTTTCTTTTATCTGCTCAGCGCCTTGAACATCGATATCCAAGAGTAAATCTCTCCCCATTCCCTTCTTCTCTACCTCCCTTTTGGAGGTGCCGTAATAATGACTATGAACCACAGCCCACTCCACCAGTTTGTCTTCTTGAATCATATTCTTAAATTCTTTTTCGGAGATGAAATAATAATCTCTCCCTTCCTTTTCTGTGCCTCTTTTCTTTCGGGTCGTGAAGGAAACGGAGAATTCCACATTTTTGAGTTCTTCCAAGACGTCTCGGACTAGAGTCGATTTTCCACATCCAGAAGGTCCGGTTATCACATACAGCATTTATTCCACCTTTATCAATTATATTGGATTATTCACGATCTGATCTCACTACAATCGGTATTTTTTATGAATAATTCGGGTTACTCGATATTCTGTACTTGTTGGCGAATGCTCTCTACCTCTGATTTAATCGATAGACTTCTTCTGATCACTTCGATATCCTGCGCCTTCGAGTTTATCGTGTTCGCCTCTCGGTAGAGCTCTTGAGCCACAAAATCCAACTTCTTTCCTACAGGATCTGTTTCTGTCGAGTCGAGCACCTCCCGAAAATAGTTCAAATGCGACTTCAGTCTTTCTATCTCTTCAGTCAGATCGTAGCGCTGCGCTAAAAAGGATGCTTCTTCTATCAATCTGCTCTCAGAAAAGGTGTTTTCCTGGCTTATCTCTTTTAGTTTTTCCTCCAGTTTCTGCTTGATCAAGAGAGGTTGTTCCTTCGCTCGCTTCTCGACCTCACGGACAAGAATCTTGATGTCTTGCACATGGGATCTGAGCTGACTTTTAATTTCTCTTCCTTCCCTGGCTCTCTCTTTCACCAACTGGTCGAGTGTCTGTTCGAAGTTCCTTTCCAAGAGTTCAGCCTCTTGCTTCGTGAAGTCTGTCCTTCTGAATTCAACAACATGGGGAATATTGAACAGATTCTCCAGGGAAAATTTCACTTTATTTTGAGCAGCAGGAGATGCTTTCTCTAAAGTGGAGAGGATCTTCTTCAGCAACTCTTTATTGATCCAAAATTGCCATTTTTCAGGACTCAAAACACGGATATCCACCGATACTTCAACCCTTCCTCTGTGGAGTTTTTTTTGACAGATACTCCTCAATCTATCTTCGACCGCGCCGATCGGGCTACCTCGGTAACTCCAATCCAAAAAACGATGGTTGAGCGTCCTGATGTTAATCTTGGCAGAAAAAGTCTTATGAACCAACGTCTTTTCTGCATAGCCCGTCATACTATGTATCAATTCAACGACTCCTTTTCTTCAGGAAATTGTAAATCATAAAGCTTTCGGTAAATACCATTTTTCTTGTAAAGCTCTTTGTGCGTGCCGATTTCAGCGATGCGTCCTTTATCCAGAACCAGTATTTTGTCCGCATTCCTTATTGTCGAAAGCCGGTGGGCAATGACAAACGTTGTTCTGTCTTTCATGACATTGGCCAGAGCGACCTGAATCAATCTCTCCGATTCGGAATCCAGGGCAGAGGTAGCTTCATCCAGGATAAGAACAGGAGGATTCTTGAGTAAGGCACGCGCTAAGGTTATTCTTTGTCTCTGTCCGATTGACAGCAATCCTCCCTTCTCTCCGATCTGTGTCTCATAACCGTGAGGGAGATCCTTGATAAAATCATGGGCTTTTGCTGCCTTAGCTGCATTAATGATCTTTTCCATAGGGATATCTTGCAATCCATAGGCAATGTTGTTGCGGGCCGTATCATTGAAGAGAATGAGCTCCTGTGTGACCAGCCCGATCTGGGTGCGAAGGGAGGAAAGCGTCACTTCCCGGATATCAATTCCATCGATGAGGATTCTGCCTGTTGTCGGTTCATAGAAGCGGGATAAAAGGTTGACGATGGTGGTCTTTCCTGCTCCGCTCAATCCAATAAGCGCTACCCTTTCTTTGGGCAATATCTCAAAATCTGCGCCATGGAGAACATCGATATTTTCATTATAACTGAAAGAAACGTTTTGGAATTTCACGTGGCCTTGCACCGGGGGAAGAGGATACGCTCTAGGGTGATCGACAATCTGAGGTTTACTCTTCAGAATTTCATCGATCCTTTCATAACAAGCGACTCCTTGTTGGATGGTGATATTCGCTCGGCTCAATTTTTTTATGGGAGTGTACATATAGAAAATGGCCATCACAAAAGTCCCAAAATCTCCTGGACTTATGTAACCACGAGTAATCCGGGTCGTTCCAACAATGAGAATAAATGCACCCACCACACCGCCTAAAAATTCCATGAACGGAGAGGACAGGCTTCCAATCCATGCTAGCTTCATGCTGGTTTTCAGATAGTTCATCGTAGCCTGAAAAAATTTTTTAAGCTCAAACTTCTCCATGGTGAAGGCCTTGACGATCTTGTTTCCTGTAATCGTCTCGTGGAGAAGCTTGTAGATATCAGCCATCCGGACTTGATTGATCCTTCCTTTTTTCTTAAGTTCTCGGCTGAAAATAGCCAAAGGAATAACGGCCAGAGGTGTGATGATGAAAGCGGCCAAAGCCAAATGCCAGTCGACGAGAAAGATTCCAATAAGAAGAGCAAACAAGACAAAAGTCTCCTGGATGAAATCCCCCATGCTCCCCGAAACTGCCTCTTGAATTTTATCCACATCATTTGTCAACCTGGACATCAGTTCACCCGTTGCCATCCTGTCGAAATAGTCTGAGGATTGGCGGAGTATATGCTCAGAGAGGTCATCCCTTAACTTTTTCGACACCTTCAGTCCTATGGATTTCATTAAATAAGAAGAAAGGAAGGTGAATAGACCTTTTCCAAATATAACCACTACAACGAGAATAGGAATAAAGCGCATGAGCTGTTCATCGCTCACGTGACGAGAGATGGTATCAAGAAAACGGACCTTTTCGATTGGCTCTGCTGGTCCTAGCTTGAGCAGCTTATCCATGATTGGCTGGACCAGATTCACAAACACAAAGGTGAAGAAAGCCACAAATATCGTAAAAACAAAAGAGAGAATGAGTCTTTTCTTCTCTTGAAATGTGAGTCTAAAAAGCAGGATTATGTCTTTCATCGTTTACGAAGAAATGGCCAGATGGCTATTCTCCAGAATTTCAAAGGCGTTTAAGGCTGAACCTCGTGTCAGATTATCGGTTACAGTCCAAATCCAAAACCTGTTCGGGTGGGATTCCTCTCTTTTGATCTGGCCGATGAAAATTTTGTCCTTTCCTGTCACCAACACAGCCGAAACAGGGCAAGAAGCTGATGGTGGCGACATCTTGAAATAGGATGACTTCTTGAAGAGGTTTTCGACCATTTGGATATCAGGCGTTTCTTTGAGCTCGAGGTAAACCATGATTGAATAGGTGTGAAAGACTGGGGCCTGAATGATCGAGAGGGATAGGGGAAAAGCTTTAGCATCGAAAACACGAGAAATTTCCGAAATGATCTGTTTTTCCGACGGTGAGAAACCATCCTTGTCCATGGCTTCGGTATGAGAAAGGAGGTTAAAGGCAATCTGGGTTTTGAAGATCCTCTTTGATACAGAAGCGCTGCTCAAGACAGCAAAGGATTGATTGGCCAGCTCTTCTATTCCTGATTCATCGAAAGCCGATACAGGCTGGAGAATGAAAGCCACGGCCTTAAGGAGCTGGAATCGCTCAAGAAGAACATGGAAAAGATGGGCAAGAATGATTGTCACAGAATGTGGGTTGGCAATCAGAGGAGGCTTTTTCTCAAGAAGGATGTCATGGTTAACTCCAGCAACCACAATCGGCATGTTTTCTTCTGCATTAAAGGTTTCATTGAGATCGATGGCCAAATATTTATTCCTGGAGGCAAGTTTCCCGTATTCCTGGTTTGTTTTCTTGTCAGCTGCTAAAAAAACAAGATCAGAATCTGCAATGGAAGATTTATCGAGCGGGAGAATGACCCGTGGTTCGCCTCGAAATTGGGTCAGTTTAGAGTATTCTCCCTTAACATCTGGGTCGAAAAACTCAATCTTATCAAAAGAAGACTTTTTTTCTTCCAAGACATTTTTCATTTCCTTGCCACGGAAGGTATCCGTTCCTATCAATGCCACCCGGATCCTTCTCTGCTGTCTCATTTCTTTCTATGAGCTTATCTACGGAAGAGACTTCTTGTATTCTGTCATCAAATAATACATTTTATCTTTTAAGAAGAGCTTTTTTTTCTTCATCTGCCTCTCTTCCCACTTCTCCTCTTCGGATAAAAAACTCTTTGCATGGAACTTGGCCAGCTTTTTCTCCAGCCTCTGATGCTCGTCAAAGGCCTTCCTGAATTCATCACTCTCCTTTAGCAAACGCTCTTTGATTTCTTTCTCATCCATAGAGTCAGTCCTCCAGCTTGAAAGAATATCACATTGCCTATCCTATTTCAATTTCACCGTTTTTCGTCTTTTTCTCATTGACTTTAACCAATGAGCTATTTATACTATGGCTCGAGCTAAAATACATCACCAAAGACCGGCGAGGTAGCTCAGTCGGTAGAGCGAGAGACTGAAAATCTCTGCGTCGGCGGTTCAATTCCGTCCCTCGCCATTCCCTCTTTTCCGGTCTGTTTTTCTGATACACTGATAAGCCGGATTCACACTTCTACTGGATAACACTCCCCTTTATGTACGATTTAGAAAATTCCTCAACGGATTTTGATATAATCCCTTAAATCTTGGCTGAATTCGGGTTGTTTGAGAGCAAGCTCGATCGTGGCTTTAAGAAATCCCAGTTTATCCCCAGCGTCATAGCGCGTTCCCTCGAACAGATAGCCATAGACAGGCTGTTTTTCCAGCAGCAGCTTAATGGCGTCAGTAATCTGGACTTCTCCCTTCATATCGGGCTCTGTCCTCTTGATGGTTTCGAATATACTCGGATCAAAAACATACCTGCCGATCACAGCCAAATCGGAGAAAGCCTTTTCTGGACCAGGCTTTTCCACCAAATCTTCGACCCGGAAGACTCTCTCGGAAATCTGCTTCGGCTTGATAATCCCGTATTTTTTCGTGCCTTCTTCATCTGTCTGGCCGAGGACGATTACTGAGGCTTTAAGCTCCTCATAGGCATCCATCAATTGTCCGATGCAGGGCTTTTCACAGTCGAAAATATCATCAGGTAAGAGTACGGCAAAGGGCTCATCCCCGATGTAATCCTCTGCCATCAAGATCGCATGACCCAATCCTAGTGCCTGCTTCTGGCGGATATAACAGAACTCAGCCAAGCTGGATATCCTGCGAACTTCTTTCAAAAAATCAAGCTTCCCCTTTTCCTCCAGAAAACGCTCTAATTCCGGGCTGCTGTCAAAATGATCTTCGATGGAGGATTTCCCTCTACCGATTATGATCGCAATCTTTTCAATCCCTGCTTCCACTGCCTCTTCCACACTGTACTGAATCAAGGGCTTATCCACAACACTCAGCATTTCCTTAGGCTGTGCTTTGGTTGCAGGTAAGAAACGCGTTCCGAATCCTGCTGCTGGAATCACAGCTTTTTTAATCACCATTGCTTCCTCGTTGGTTTGTTATTCGCATCATGCACAGATAATAGAACCGATTGATTTGATCTACAGAATATGCATGGATCGGAAATCCATCCGGGATTACGGGCATCGATCCTCTGAGCCACACATCCCGCACCATAGATGAGCTTCGGGGAAATTTCCCTCTCTGGGATGACTCTTATATCTTTGTATCAAGAAAATTTATCCAGGATCACCACCCATAGCCTATGGAAAGTTCAAGAGCAAGAATCTTCAAGTTATATGTGCCGGGCATGGCGGACTCAAACTCTGGATCTGTTATCGTCTTCAA
>Ga0224495_10000535_pt1 | contig 29812 bp, 22 predicted proteins | sample SF_Jul11_sed_USG_FD_168128 | JGI IMG/M metagenome (GOLD analysis project Ga0224495, IMG submission 168128) | Sediment microbial communities from San Francisco Bay, California, United States - SF_Jul11_sed_USGS_4_1 | ecosystem: Environmental > Aquatic > Marine > Sediment | place: USA: California... | reverse complement strand
GTTCTATTTGGATACTGGGAAAGTATGGCATGGTCAGAATCCTTCGGAACCTTATTTGAGTACCGCAGGCGCGGAATTGAATGCATCGTTCCACTTGTTTTATAGTTTCGTCCCGTTGTGGGCACGCGTGAGGTATGCCTATTACATGCCACAGAACAGACATGCGATAACATATTCGGTCGAATGGCTCGCATCATTCTAATTCACTGGCGATGATTCCGTGGTTGTTGCATTACTATCAATCCGGCGCATCCAGATTGAAGGGTTGGTAAATCACCCAAGCCAAGAACATATCTGTTAGAACCCATCGCCATAAACATTGATTGATCAATCCCTCCACGCGCCGCAGGTCGCGTGCTGTTACCGGATCGCCTAAACCTAAATAGGGTCGCGGTACCGATAATCCATATTCCAACGTGGGGCCACCTAACATGAGACCAAGACGCCCGCCTGTGATGGCTAATACGAGGTGCTCAGCCGGTGTATGCCACTGCCACGCTTGTGTGCGCCAACAACGCCAAGTATGGCGCGGTCGACTGCTAATAAGTACGGTGACCGCAAAGATGCGTGCGGGTAACCAGTCCGCGAAATCACACACCCATTGCGCTGGCGCGCGAAAGTAAGTTAATGATTTTCCATTTTTTGCGCATTGACGATCAAATTGCATAGACAACCAATATACCCAGGCACCCAATCCGCCAAAAAATATGAACCAAAATAGTAATCCGAAGATGTTACGAAATTGAGATATCGCATAACTCTCAAGGGTCGTGCGGGCAAGTTCGGGTGCGCTCATCTGGCTGGGATCTCGTTTTAACCAAGGGCGTATATACTCTTTAGCCTTGGCTAATTGACCCTGTATCAAATGGTTGTGCAATATCCGCAATTGGCGACGAGGGTGCACATAGTCAAACACGATATACAATAAGACTAAGTCTAATATTCCGGTCTGATCTGGTTGCGCATAATACAGCAATGCCATCGGTAGTATCGGGAAAAATTGCAATATAAGGGCGAATAACCCGCGTAAAACATGTCGACGGGGGGCATTCAGCGTGAGTGACGGTTGTAAATATCGAACCAGGGTCGCCGTATATTTTTCTAACCAAAACAAAGGCCGCCACCTAGAAATTTTGGGCAGCAGACCGTCTAAGGCAAGGACACAAAGTAGAATTATCGCGGTTTTAAGCATAGACTACCTCACACACTAATGTAAGGCTGCATTCGTGCCACCTTTCAAGGTGCCGTTGATATTGGCTAAATTGTGCATCTCAAAGTTATTTCATGGGGTTATTAATAAGTACTTCATATACCTAAACTAATCTAAGCCACGCGTTGGCGTGTTTTGGGAGACCCACTACGGACAGTTATGACTGATGGGCGAGAAAAGGTATGCAACGACATTCGATTGCCGTATAATTTATCGCGTAGATAGTAGTGAATTTGCAACAACTTAAATACCATGATATAAGAATTGATTATAGATGGGCTGAATTGCATGAGTGGAAAGCTTAGGGACTGATATAGGGAACCGTTAAAATTTCAATTAAGACGGGTGAGGGGCTGCGCCACGAAGTGCTTTGGGCATGGCAAGGCGAAAAATGGCGAAAACGCGCAGTTTACACAAAGTGCGGGAACCCACAATTTAGGCCTCTTTGCACCGCAGTCAGCGCGGATTCAGTGAATTCTGAGAGGTTCCCTATAGTAAAACGACTGTCACGGTAAGAAACTTTGCGGCACGCAGTGGTCATGGGGGAAGGTACTCGATCTATGGGAAGCACAAAAGTCATTCAACTCGCGACTACGTTCGCCGCGATTCCGGGTGTGCGTATGGGAGTGGTCGCGTCACACGTCGGCGGGCTAGGTAAGATAATAGGCGAGGGTGGTGACGAGGAACTGGCCGAAACCCGTCTGGTACAGACCTTGTGTGGCACCGGCTTTGCGAAGACGCTCAGCGTCGTACTTGCAACCTCATCTAACAGTAACAGCGAAGCACCCATTCTTGTATGCACGCATCAAGGTTATGAAATCCCAATCCTGTGTCCAGCCTGTGCATCCACGCTGAGTGACTTTGACGAAGCGCGCGCAAGCGCACTGGGTTTCCCGCTTGGACGTTACATTTTCTGCAAAAATTGCGGTGAGAATAGCGGCGTATACGTGGAGTACAAGACGCAAGATATGCCTACGTCGGTTACGGACGCGGTATCGTTAGTACGATACTGGGGTCAGTGGGTCTTCGGTGATTCCGCATCTCCTGACAATTGGGCGTGTGCAGATTGTAAAGAGAATCAGAATTGTTATGCACCAGAAAACCCACAAGCACTGCAGCGTCTGGCGATATTTTCTTTTTCCCCCTACGTCCCAATCTATAAAGACTACTTACCCTGGCGTATCTCTGAAATTGCAACATGGTTAGGAGGGGGGGCTTTACCGCAAACCAATCTAGCGGAGCTTACTGGCGGTTGTACTCCTCCATGGCCAACTGAAGGCATGGATGCTCGAACGACATTAAATTTAAAGTTGAAATTACTGGACGCAGTGGTCGCTGCAATTCAAACGCTAAATGAAGGTAACAAAAAATTAACTACGACGGAATTAGACGCTACGCGTGTTGCTGTGGCTGGCAGCCGATATGCGCCGCTTTATACAGTTCAGCTGCCCAACAAAATTCAGTTGTTAGGCACGGATACAAACACGCATCCCCAAAAAATACTTAGACGTGTTACTGCAAAGTTTCAAGTAACCAAAGTGGGTACCGCGGAACTACCGGAGGTGGAAGCGACGCTGCTGCCACCGCCTGAGTTAACCTCGCCTGACGCAAGCGATCTATTAACGATCACTTTGCGAAAAGAGGACGGACTACCTGCGGACTGCGTTTTGAAATTCTTATTTTCTGAAAAAATTAAAAATGGGGCATGGAAACTTAAATCAGCGGAAAAGATAGATACACCTCTTTTACAGTATTTTAGAATATTGCGTGTAGTCCCGAGTTTTGACGTGCAGGTTGAGATAGCCGTGTCTGTGATTTCCACGTCTCCCGTAGCGCTGACTTGGCAATCGGCACTGGGGGAACTGTGGCTGAAGTGTTTGTTGGAAAACTCCCAACAACAACACCGAGATATAATTTCAATCATTAAAAATAGCCTAGGCACGACAGCGGATAATATGTCACTCCCAGGTATGCAACAAACACTTTTTAATCGGCCTGAATTTTTTCGAAATAACGTCTTTTATTATCCTAAAGACGACGAAACTTTACCGAGTTCACAATGGCAACGCGCGATACTGGTTGCAGTGCGTCTATTGAGTGAACAGAAGGATTGGAGATACGCAGGAATAGACTCTGCGATATTGGCACAGCTGCGAGAAGAAATCGCTATGTGCTTGAGCATGCAGCAACAAGCCGCCTCTGTTTCCGAAAGTGTGGACCCGGATGCAGAGTTATTAGCGATCTTACAAGAGCTAGAGATTGATATAGCTCCGCTTGGTGTGCCCGTTGCCAAAAGCGTTCGATCGGATTCTTGGACTCGAAATGCAAATTCCGCTGTTAGGGGTGATCGTGCTGCAACTCCACCTGCTGATGTGAGTCTTGATGCCACTATGGTTCTATCGCGCGATGAAATTGTGCGCATGCAAGCGCATAATATAACCACACCGCAAGGTGAGCGTAGCGATGCGAATTTGGACGAAACCATGGTTATGTCGCGTTCAGAGATGCAACAGCAAATGAATTCCGTGAAACCTACAAAAAAAAGTTTACCTATTGAAGACGCAGTAACTTCACTGGATGAAACCATTGTAATGTCTCGCGGCCCCAAAGGACGATAAAAATGGCGGTAGATGATCCACTAGAATATTGGTGTATTGAAACAGCAAATATCTTACGGAGGGGCATTCATCGGGCGGCCAATCTACCTGCTACACATAGACGGCGTTTGGTGGTGTCGGTGCTACGTACACGTCTAGCTAACGTGGACAGTTCTTTTTTTGGTGTATATCTAGATGGGCTAACGCGTACATTGCAGAGTTTACCGTTGCGCCAGTCTCTCCAGATAGCCAAAAATGAAGAGCAGAATCCCAAAAATTGTAACGAGCAAACGCCACAAACTAAGATTCCTACGCATTTGCTGAATAGATTACTCGGCGCGGGTGCGTCGTTGGAAAACAGCCAAGGTTTGGAGCTATTAGAACAAAATGTTGAAGTATGGATAAAGGCGCTTTCTAGATTCGCTTCAGACGCCAATTCGTTGCACGAGGCGATAATGACGGTGACACAGCGAATGACGGAAAGCGACGCAGCTATGAAATCGGCTGCGCAGGAATCCTTTGGGCGCCTCTTGCAGGCATTGGGGCCGGAAACACTAAAAAAGAATTTGGAGAAAAAGACAGCTAAAGTTGGACCTTTTCTAAAAGCTGCGTGGTTCGATGCCTTCGAAGAAAAGCATGCTCAACTCACCGCATATCACACCAAAGGGTTTTTGACCCGCGATTTTCGCGATATGTACCGACGCCATTTAAAGACAACCAAAGAGTAAATTATGCACCGACTTATCTTATTAATAGCAATTCTGACTGTGAATACGTTATTCGCGGGATGCTCGATGATGCCTTCAATGCCGGAAGTGCCATTCTTAAAAGATGGCATCGGTATAAATGTAAAGGCTGAAAAGGACTTAAACACCTTTAACCGCGAACCTCATACCCTGGTGGTCGTCGTCTACCAATTTTCCGAGCAAGGCACATTTCGTACAATGTTAGAGGACCCAGCCGGCGTCGCAACTTTGTTGGAAGGGGGTACGTTTGACAAGACCGTGATGGCGAGAAATAAATTGGTTGTACAGCCGGGAGAAAAAAAACGAGTATACATAGACCGTATCGCAGGAGTTAGATACCTGGGCGTGGTGGCTGGTTATTATGTGCAGCAGCCTGGTTCAATTGGAAGAATGATTCCGTTTGAAAGGCAGTCAAAACTGATTTATTTTTGGCGATGGTTTCAAACCGATCCATCTGAAACACGACTAGAGCTTATGCTGGGTCGTGATGGAATTGTCGGCAATTTATTGTAGTTCTATGGCTTAGTATTTTGAATTAATTTAGTAGGAATCGGGAGTGGTTTATGAAAGCGATCGGTCGCATACATTGGCATGAAGGGCTATTTTTACGCCCGCAACATTTTCAACAACATGACCTTTACTTGCATGATCGGTTGCACGATGTTTCAAGTCTTTGGAATCCCAACTATTGGGGGATTGAGACATTGCGTGTGGCCAATTCCAGGTTGGCGGCGCAAGTATTTGAAGTAGAACAATGCGCGCTCTGTTTTGCAGATGGTACTCGCGTAATGTTTCCGAAAAATGCATTAATGCTGCAAAGATCATTTGAAGGGGCATGGGGGGCAAACGCAACCCGGTTACCGGTATGCATAGGGCTTAGAAAGCTTGCAGAACGCCAAGACAATATGTCCAAAGCGAGCGAGCTCTCAGCCAACGATCTGGTCGCCAGGCTAAATCAGAAGCGCTACGCCGAGACTTCCGCGCAGAACAGTGTGCCTGATATATTTATTCCAGACAGCGGAGAGTCCATTGGTACGTTGACGTACAATTTGCAGCTGTTTTTCGGAAAAGAAATTGAAGATGCCGTCAATTTTGACAAGATAAAGATTGCTGAAATTGTGCGCAATGGTAGCGAAATTCGCTTGGCAGAAGACTTTGTCCCTCCAGTAATGAAAATCAAATCTTCACCGTTGTTGCACAAATGGCTGCGAGATATTCGAGAGCAACTTACAAGCAAAGCACGTGAATTGGCCCTGCATAAAAATGACAGACTAAATGAGTCGGCAATGGGGCAACGGGAGATGTTTTATCTGTTTGCATTGCAGATTTTAAATAGATTCGTTCCTTGGTTGCATCATAATATTGAAGAAGGAGAGATTTCTCCTCAAGTCGTCTATTTGCAATTGGTACAAATGGCGGGTGAATTATCCACTCTATCGTTTAAATTCGATTTGCTTGGCGCAAATGCCGATGGCAACGAACCTTCCTTACCGGTTTATGATCATGCGATGATTGCATCCTGCTTTAGAAAAGCGATTCGTGTGGTTGGGGCTATTATGGATGAAATCACTGCCGGCCCGGATTACGTCACAACTATGTTGTTCGATGGAACCTACTTTTATTCAGATGTGAATACTCGAATATTTCAGGGTCAAAATCGATTCTATTTACATGTTAAAACCGAACTGGACACTGAACAGGTAGTCGCTCTTATGGGCGCGTATGCAAAAATCGCATCGCGAGAGCTTTTGCCTATTTTAGTGGCGCGATCGTTGGCGGGAATACCGCTGGAGCATGTATCTACGCCGCCTTCTGTGCTTCCACGCACCGGGCACAGCCATTATTTTGAGATTCATTCACATGCGGATGTTTGGACGTCCGTAAAAGAGATGCAAAATCTAGCGGTTTATCTGGATAATCCGCCCCAAGACATGGAAATGGAATTGATGGTGATCTATGGTTAATTCAAAAATTACGCTCACAACTATATTTTCCCATTTGTTTGCTTACGTGCAAGGGCTTAGAAGATTGGGCGGACAGTCGCATCCAGCGTATCAAGTGGTTCGAACACGGATCAATTCCTTATTGGAAGAGAGCGCCGCGCGCGCGCGCGACGGTGCGACAGACCCGCGCGATTATGATGAAGCTCGTTTTGCTGTTTGCGCATGGGTGGATGAAACACTGATGTCAACCCCTTGGAGCGCAAGCGAAGAGTGGCGGAGGAATCTTTTGCAAAGCGAATTGTACGGAATTACCAATGCGGGTGAGGAGTTCTTTGAACGCCTGAATCGGATTCCAAATGAACAAAACGAAGTGCGTGAAGTCTATTTTTGGTGCCTAGGTTTAGGGTTTACAGGGAGATTTTGTAACCCCGGTGATGATTTGTTGCTCACACAATTGAAAAAAGCCACACAACGTCAGCTTTCCAAAGACAGTGCTGTTCCAATGGAATACAAAACTAAAACGATGTTTGATGTCGCATACCGTGGTTTGGGTGATGCGGGCGGAAGGGAAAACGTTGCACAAAAAAGATGGACGCCTTTTAGATTGGTGCTCTTGACAGTCCCGCCGACAATGCTCGGTTTATTGTATTTAGTGTATCAATTCGTCCTGAGCGGCATCAGCAGTAACGTTGTCGCGCGTTTGGGAGGAGGATAATTTATGAATTTTTTAGAAAAATTCTGGAAGGCGATTCTTATTGTGTTGGCGATCACGTTATTGATCGTATTAATCGCCTTTCTTGCTTACGCGATGCAATGGTCCTTAGTGAAGGTTTTGTTAGTCATATTAGGTGTAGGAGCAGCGGTTATTTCAGTGTGGGGTGGGTATCGCTTTTGGAAATGGTATAAGCGATATCGTGCAGAGTCGGAGGCCAATGAACAGGCATCGCCTAGCTTACAGAGAAAATTAAAGAAAATCGAAAATTTATTTAATAATGCGGTAGGCCGAATCAAAAGATCCAAACTCCGCGCCAAGGGGAATCCACTTTATGTTTTGCCCTGGTATGTAATGATCGGTGCGCAAGGGGTGGGAAAAACCAGAGCGTTAAAAAATAGCCGTGTTTCTATTCCGTTGTTGGAAGGCGACCAAGCGCCGGATCCAGCGGATGATCTGGGACAATGGTGGTTAATGGAAGAATCCATTGTTATCGAAACACCGAGTCGCTATATATTCGATAATTCGAGTGAAAGCCGGGCGGAATGGCTTAGATTTCTTAATTCATTTAAGAGATTTCGACCATGGCAGCCACTAAACGGTGTCATAGTCGCATTGTCCGCTGCAGATCTTTTGGGTAGGCGTACCACTGAGTGGCAACTTGAGGTAGAAGTTTTGCGCACCCGCGTCGCCGAACTGATAAAGCAGGTCGGCGTGCGTGTGCCTATATATTTTATGATAACACAGATTGATAAGTTGGCGGGTGCCGCAAAATTTTTTGAGAGATTTCCGGAAGCTGTACTCAGTCAGGCTATGGGAGTTTTGATTCATGAACAATCCAACGGCCAAGACATAGAAAAACTGTTACAAGGAGCGCTTGAACAAGTTAAGCAATCTTTGGATCGCATGCGTTACGGCGTTCTCACTGGAACTGCGCCAGAAGAAATTAGAGCAAGTGAGTTGATATTCCCTGAAGATATCGCAGCTGTAGGCAAGGCATTAAGCAACCTTGCAGTTACGTTGTTTGACAAAGCTTATTATGAAGAAACACCGATATGCCGAGGCATTTACTTTACCAGCGCCCATCAAGAGGGTAGTTTGGTTTCAATTTTTGAAAGGGAATTGCCCAGTGCTAATATGGTTGGGATTGCAAACGCACAAGAACGAAGTTATTTTTTGCGCGGGTTTTTGGGTACCGTTTTAAAACAAGAAAAATCGATCGCAAGGCCAACGAAACGCGCGGTTAGTCTACAAGCATTGCGCCAAAATGTGGGGCTGGTTGCCTGGGCGTCTATTTGCGTTGTATTTGGTCTATTGCTTACGAATGCCTTTTTTGCCAATTTGCGTGTGATAAATATGGCGGCTCAAGGTTTGCCGTCCGATTTAGCAACGAAAACCAAACTGGAAACAGAGTTGGCCAATTTGGCGGCCATTCGGTCCGCAGTGATGTTGATAGAAAATGAAAATAGCCAGTCTTGGATGACGCGTTTTTTCATCGGGCAAAGTACACGGACCGGCGAAAAAATGGCGGCAGAGCATAATCGTCGCTTTCAACGGTTAATAGTACAGGCATTTGAACCCGCATACGGTACGGCGTTGGATGAAGTTGCTAGCGGCGCGGACCCTAGTAAGTTAGCAAATTATATAGATTTTATGACACGCAGGATTAAACTTGCGCAGTCGGCAATTGAAGGCGACCTGGGTCTGAGTAAGTTATTGGAAAACTACCAACCCAATAGCCAGGTGTTTTCAGAAACGCTCAATTTTAATAACACTGATCTTTTGCCTTCGGTCACAAGTGGCTATACGGCCTATGTACACTGGTCAAGCGGAACTCAAAACAAGGACATCATAAAGCAGGAACGCGCGCGTTTGGAAGGGTTGTTAAAAAATCCTGAAATTGGATTGATGTGGCTGATCCAATGGGCAAATATGCAACCAACCGTCGAGGATGTTACTACACGCCGATATTGGGATGTAGATGCGAACGGAGATAGAGCGGCAAAAGTCTCACGCGCATTTACTCCTGAGGGATGGTTAATGATTCGCGATTTTCTACTGGAAATAGAAAAGGTAGTAAATGATAAGGATATTTTGAATGAAAATAAAAAATCGTTTATGTCGGAATATCGTAGTCTCTACTTTTTAGCTTGGCGCGAATATATGGCAAAATTCGATTCAGGCTCAACCGCGTTTTCCGGTCGCGATAAAAAGCAAAAAATGGCCGTGTTCATCACGGGGAAAGATACGCCTTACCTGAAATTCCTTAATGACCTGCCAACGGTTTTAGCGCCAGTGTTAGCAAAAACCAGCGAGGAAAAAAATGGCAAGGATGAAGAGCAAGAAGAGGACCCAAGTTGGGTTGCGCTTTCTGTTCAGTTCGCCAAAATGAGTAGTCCAGACTATCTTGAACAGTCTAAGGGCGGAAACAAAATGGTTTCGAAGTTGGTAAAGAAAGGTGCGAGCCTTTTGGGTTCGGCGGGAAAGATGGCGTTGAAGGCGACCAAAACTAAGAAAAAGAAAGCTGCGACAGAAGAACAGATTGCGACCATCGTCGCGCGCTATCAGGAAAATATTGGTAAGTTAGGACAACAAACCAAGTCCACCCAGGCTTCCTTCGAAATGGCTAAAACCGCGTTTGCTGAGGCTGGCACAGTCGTAGGTGAACCAGCAGCGATTCCCAATAAACTTGATTGGGATCTTCAACAGTTGGAAGAAACTATGGGTGATGGCGATGCAGAAGAAGATGTAGTGTGGAAATATTTGCGTCGTCAGTTTGAATTGACTTGGGGCGTAGTTGTAGATCGCACTGCGCAGCATTTACAACAGGTCTGGCAGGATGAGGTGCTGACAGCGGCGGATAATCTAAATGGATGGGCTAAGATTGATGCGCTACAGGGCGAAAAAGGAAAGGTTTGGGAATTTCAAACCACTCACTTGGTTTCATTTGTTAAGAAAACGCGGGGTGGAATGGATATTAAACGCCTTTATAACGCGAGTTTTGCGTTTACACCACAAATGGTGCATTTGCTTAATAACGGTAAAGTAGGCGCCGGATCAGGTGGTGGTCCAATGACTGTGAGTGTCGGTGCTTTGCCTACGGGAGTAAATAGCGATGCCGATGTGAAACCTCATTTGACAAAATTAATATTGCAGTGCGGGTCGGGTAATATTGAATTGGATAATTACAACTACCCAATTCAAAAGAAATTTCAATGGAATCCCGCTGATTGCGCAGATGTGGTTCTGCAGATATATGTAGGCGATGTGGTATGTGAGCGTAAGTATTCCGGTTTTAGCGGGTTTACAGAATTCATGAAGGATTTTCGTGGTGGACCCAAAACCTATAGCAAGGAGATGTTCCCCGCGCAAGCTGGGCGCTTGGCCGGATATCGAGTGAAAAATATTACAGTAGGTTATCAGTTTTCCGGGCAAAGCGGTTCTGGTGGTGGTGGAGGCCCGTCGCGAGGGCCGGTCGAAGTGCCGGAACGTCTAGTATTGATAGATTGAGGAAGAGAAAATGACGCTCGCAATTGAGACCGCACAAGCCATCATGCAGCCATTCGCACAGGCAGGCGCGCCGCTTGGCGTCTCCGCGCGTTATGAGCCTGAATACGAATTTGTTGAACAGGAGGTTGCCAAACTGGGGGGGTTGGATCCTAACAGTGTTCAGTGGCGCACTATAGCGCAACAAGGCAGTGCCATACTAAATTCAAAATCCAAAGACTTAGCGATCGCATGCTATGTAAGCGTCGCATGGTTTGTCACAGAAGGTACCGCCGGACTGGCTTCGGGACTGGAGGTTATAAGCTGGCTGCTAAATGACTGGGAAGGGATTTTTCCAGAAAAGAAAAGGTTACGTGGGCGAATAGCTGCCTTGCAATGGCTTGCTGGCCAACTAGAACGCGAATTGGGTACTCGAAAAATTCCAAAAGGTGACGCTGTTTTTGCAATGCGTAGTGTGGAGAACCTTGAGAAGATCGGTGAGAAATTAAATTCTTTATTGGGTAGCGACGCGCCTAATTTTGCGGTTTCGATACGTCTCTTAAAGGCTGCTGCGAATGCGGGCATGAAGGACGTGGCCAGTCGTACAGACGGATTGAATACGGATGATACTGCCCACCCTATAAACCATCGCGACGCGTCAGATGATGAATCCTCCATCGCTTCATCCACCAACGGTTCAGGCACCGTCAGCGCAAAGAGCAACTCAGCGTTGTCAATCGCAACACCCTCAGATGTACCGAAGGTTTTGCGGAATGTTCAAGACATGTTGAGGCAAGCGGCTGCGGTTATATTGGCTCAAAAAATTGAAGACGTACGTGCCTATCGTTATATTCGTATTGCAGCCTGGTTAAACATTGACAGTGCGCCACCCGCTCAAAACGGGGTAACCAGTTTGCGTCCGGTTTCAAGCGATGTATTGGCTAAGAGTCGTAGCTATCTGTCCTCCGGTGACTACCGTAACTTGCTAATCGAAGTGGAAAATTCAATTGCGCGTGCACCGTTTTGGATTGATGGCCATCTAATGAGTTTTCGGGCGTTACATGCCCTGGGTACGAGTAGTTACGCGGCGCGGGATTTTGTTGCTCGCGAGGTAGGACGATTCGTCGAACGTTTCCCCGGCATCGTAGAGCTTAAATTTAATGACGAGACACCCTTTGTCAGTAGCGAAGCACGTACCTGGTTAGATCAAGAAGTAAAAGCCACCTTGGGCGGAGACTCAAAAACCACCGTTGTGCCCGCACTACCTACTGCCACTGTCGCGTCAACCCAAGTCGCGCAGGATTTTGATGACCCATTGAAAGAAGTGCAGGAGTTGGTAAGTCAGGGGAAATTTAAAGAAGGCATGCAGAAGTTTTCTGCGCTCCAGGCGCGTACTGCCCCCGGGCGGCAAAAATTCTTACTACAATTAAAGCAGGCGCGCATGTGCATAGAGCAACAACGGGCGGACCTGGCTTTACCGCAGTTGGAAGCCCTGGAAGTCGAAATTACCCAGCGGCATTTAGACGAGTGGGAACCGGAAATTACTAAAGATGTTTTGCAGTTATTGTTATTGTGTTATGAACGACTTGGCGAGGTACGAAAAAAACTCGGCACCAAAAAGGGCGATAAAATACAGGAATTCTATGCTCGTCTTTGTCGTCTAGACTTGGCTTGCGCGATGGAAATGAATGACAGGGCGTCTTTTAAAAAATTGGTTGATTTGGCGTATGAAGTCTAACCGCGGTATCACACCGCAACTATGGGAGAAAATTTATGGCAGGTGATAGCTCAGTGGCCCCAAAAGAACGCATCAATATATCATATAAATCGGGAGCGGACGGCGCGCAGCAAGATGTAGAGTTGCCGTTCAAAATGTTATATGTCGGCGACTTTACCGGGCGCCAGGATGATCGTCCGTTGGAAGACCGCAAACCGATTGACATCAATAAAGAAAATTTTAATGACGTTTTAAAAAACATGTCATTGAGTGTAAACCTTTCGGTGCCTAACAAGGTTTCCGGTGTAGAAGGTGATGAACTTTCAGCAAGCATTAAATTCGAATCTATGAATGATTTTGGGCCAGAAAGCGTCGCGCATCAAATCCCGGAAACTGCAAAGTTGTTGGAATTGCGTCAGGCCTTGGTTGCATTAAAAGGTCCTTTGGGAAATGTGCCCGCATTTCGGCGTAAATTGCAAGATATGATCGGCGATGAAAATGCAAGGGCCAAGTTAATGAGCGAGCTGAAGATAGAAGGCAAGTGAAAAATCGTTTATTTAATATACATCGCAGTTTAGGAGCGCTTTATGAGTGATACAGAAGTTAAACGGGCGAATGCCGCGCTGACGGAAGAAAGCGACGTATCTCTACTTGACGAGATTATGCATGAAACCAAATTGAATCCCGCAGAAGAAGGCTATGACATCGCTAAGCGGGGTGTTGAGATTCTTTTGGGAGAAATTACCAAAGGTCAACAATCAATCGAGCGTGTGGATAAGGCGCTTATCGACCAGCTCATCGCCAATATTGATGAAAAGATCAGCCTTCAGTTAGATGAAGTGATGCACCATTCTGATTTTCAAAAACTGGAATCAGCCTGGAGAGGATTGCGCCTGGCGGTCGACCGTACTGATTTTCGTGAAAATATAAAATTCGAAATCGTATCCGTATCCAAAGATGATCTTTTGAATGATTTTGAAGACTATCCGGATATCACTAAAACCGGTTTGTATAAGCATGTTTATACTGCTGGGTATGGCCAGTTTGGTGGCGAACCGACGGGTACCATAATTGGTAACTATGAATTTACGCCAGGCGCGCAGGATATGAAGCTTTTACGCTATGTTTCTAGCGTGGCCGCAATGGCTCACACACCATTTATCAGTGCTGCAGGTCCGCAATTCTTCGGTCTGAACGACTACCAGAAGCTGCCGGATTTGAAAGATATGAAATCGCTATTTGAATCACCGGTATACGCGAAGTGGAACGGTTTTCGCGAAAGTGAAGATGCTCGATATGTCGGTTTGACCATGCCGAGATTTTTGTTGAGAGTCCCCTATGGTAAAGAAAGTAACCCGGTAAAAGAGTTTGATTATCGGGAAAACGTACATAAGTCCCATGCAGATTATTTGTGGGGCAATACTGCATTTACTTATGCGACACGATTAACCGAAAGTTTCGCAAAATATAGATGGTGTCCGAACATCGTCGGTCCTCAAAGCGGTGGCGCGGTGGTGGATTTACCGGTGCATACGTTTGAAGCAATGGGGGAGATCGCAAGTAAAATTCCTACTGAAGTTTTGGTATCAGATCGACGGGAATATGAACTTGCAGAAGAAGGTTTTATTCCGTTGACGATGCGTAAAGGTTCGGATAATGCGGCGTTTTTCTCTTCCAATTCAGTACAAAAACCGAAAGTGTTCGGCAATACCCCGGAAGGAAAAGAGACAGAAACAAACTATAGGCTTGCTACTCAATTGCCCTATATGTTTATCATTACGCGGCTGGCTCATTATATCAAAGTGATTCAAAGGGAGAATCTTGGGAGTTGGAAAAATAAAAATGATTTACAGCGAGAACTCAATGAATGGATACGACAATATGTTTCAGATCAAGAGAATCCGTCGCCGGCGGTACGCAGCCGTCGCCCACTTAGAAAAGCTCAAATAGCGGTTGAAGATATTAAAGGACATCCAGGTTGGTACACTGCAGCGATTAATGTGGTACCTCATTTTAAGTATATGGGTGCTAGTTTCACACTTAGTTTAAAAGGAAAATTGGAAGGTGCAGAATAGAATAACCTGGGCGTTGATTTATGGCATACAACCGCAGCTTTTTTGAAAGGCTAAACAATGCCGATGTGCGCGATGCGACGACGGTTGTCGATAAGACTCGTGTCGCGCGCTCTGTGTTGCGCCATTTGATGCAGATGTTAAACACACGGCGCGGAAGTGTACCTACGCAACCAGATTACGGTCTTCCGGATTTTAACGATATGGTTTCACGTTTTCCAGATGCAATACAAGAGTTAAAAAAGGAAATTAAATTTTGTTTGGAAAAATATGAGCCGCGCCTCTCACAGATACATGTTGGGCATATCGCGGATAAGGCGAATCCGTTGGCATTGCGGTACGAAATATCCGCCACCTTAATGTTGGATAATGAGAAATCCGACATTTGGTTTGAGACGACCTTAAATTCTATGGGTAAGGTTTCGGTCAGAGGCTAGTATGGAATTTCAAAGATATTTTCAAGAAGAATTGGCTTATCTACGTGAGACTGGAAATGAGTTTTCACGTGAATACCCAAAACTGGCGCCGTTTTTGTCCCGAAAAGGCAATGATCCTGACGTAGAACGGTTATTGGAGGGTTTTGCTTTTTTTGCTGCAAAGCTTCGTCAAAAAATTGATGACGATCTGCCGGAACTTAGCCAAGGTCTTATGCAGCTGCTTTGGCCCCACTATCTTCGCCCTTTGCCCAGCACTAGTATTTTGAAGTTTTCACCTAAGAGTGATTCAACAATTACTACGTGCAAGAAAATACAGAGAGGCACGCCAGTCGGTTCTACCATGGTACAGGGCGTCTCAGCTTTGTTTCGCACCTGCTATGATGTAGCACTATTGCCCTTGGAAGTAAAACATGTCGATTTAAAAAGTATAGGGAATAGTTCTATTTTAGAGCTTACTTTTGGCGTTAATGGCGAAATGACATGGGATACCATAGAGCTGGATTCGTTGCGTTTATTTTTGAATGCAGAATCCAGCCTATCTTCCACAATGTATCTTTGGTTTTTTCAATACTTGGATCGAGTAAAGGTTTATGGCGGTGAAGGCGGTGTAGAGGAACTCACACCGCAGCATGTTCAACCTGTAGGTTTTTCTTCGGATGAGGAGGTGATTCCTTACCGTTCAGCGGCGAACGCTGGATATAGATTGTGGCAAGAATATTTTACATTGCCGCAGAAATTTATGTTCATAGATGTGGTGCAATTGGGTGATGTCGCACGGCGAATGCCAGGAAGCAAGTCATTTAAATTGGCATTTCACTTTTCGCGCCCGTTTTCAAACATTGTTAGAGTCGGTGTCCATAATTTCCAGCTACATTGCACGCCAATTATAAATTTGTTTAAAAAGGATGCGGAACCAATTCGTTTGGATCGAGAGCGCATAGCTTATAAGTTGAGGGCCGATGATAATGAATCCGGTCGATATGAGATATTTGAAGTAAACAGCGTAAGTGGGTGGACACAGGGCACTAAAGAGCGCAGGTTTTATCGACCGTTTATCTCCTTTGATAGAGAGGGACGCGATAACGAATATTTTTATGAAATTCATCGGAAATCCTCCATCAAAGATAAATCCATTGAAACTAGCTTGAGTTTTTTATATCCACCGGATGCGTCTTTGGACGTGGAAAAGGAAGTTATATCCGTAGAGTTGCTCTGTACAAATGGTAATTTGCCTCAGATGTTGCGTGAAGGTGATGTATGTGTCGGAGTGGACGGTTCACCACAGTATGCGACGTTCGAGAATGTTATTCCTGCCACCGCAAGTTATCCGCCGCCTTTAGGAAAAGATATGCTGTGGTTGCTAATCTCAAATATGGCGCCTAATTACACCTCAATGGTGGATGTTGATACACTTTGCAGCGTAATTTCACTTTACAATACTCCTGCGCATTATCATGCTCAATCAGCGCGTGCGGGGGAATTGAGGTTGTCAGGTATTAAAAAAGTAGTTTCTAATCAAGCAGTCATTATGCGCCGAGGTATGCCTGTACGTGGCATGCGAACTAAAATTGAGATGCAAAATACAAAATTTGGCGGCAGCGGAGAAATGTTCTTGTTTGCGACTGTGCTTGCGGAATATCTTGGCGTGTATGTGGCGCTTAATTCATTCAATCAACTGGAAGTGTACGACACGGACAGCGGCGAGGAATACACATGGCGACCGAAGGCCGGCAGTCAGACATTGATTTAAATAAAGATCACCCGCTAATTCATGACGCGGCGCGTTATGAGTTTTATCAGGCTGTTTGGCAATTGTCTAGGTTGCAGAATGGCTGTGTGCCGCTGGGTACAACTGGGCCTATTGGCAGAGAACCAGTCTTGTTTGAAGGTAATCTTAGCCTAGGGTTTATGAAAAGTGAAATCGAGTCCGCTCGTTGGGTGGATTCGTCGTCTGGTGAATTGCCGCAAGTACGAATGATGTTGAATTTTATGTCCATGTACGGTGTAAGTTCTCCGCTACCTACATATTACACAGAAGAAATTCTTGAAAGAGAATTTGATGAGCGCGTAGCGCGCCATTTTTTGGACATATTTAATCATCGCTTTGCCTCGTTGTTGTTCGCATTGTGGAAAAAATACCGTTATTTTACCCAGTTTCAGAATTCCGCTGAAGATGAATTATCCAAGTACCTATTTAGCCTGATTGGCTTGGGAAGAAAAGCGCAAAGGAACTCTAAGGATTTGGATTGGCAGCGGTTGATTCCCTTGTCTGGTATGTTGGGGCGCAGAGTTGCGAATGCCGCGACTATGGAAACAGTCGTATCTAGGTATTTTAACGAAGTTCCTGTAACTGTGGAACAATTTATCTGTCAACGCGTGAATATTGATCATTCACAGTGGAATAGTTTAGGCAAGACCAACGCATGGTTAGGTCAGGATGCATTCTTGGGCAGCAGCGCGATTGATGCTGCGGGCTCTTTTCTACTACATATTGGACCTCTTTCGTATGATCGATATCTGGAATTCCTGCCAACAGGTAAAAACTACCGAGCACTAAGAGAGTTGGTAAGTTTGATGATGACGGAAACTATGTCGTATTCTGTCAGTATCAAAGTCGATGCTACGCAGGTGCCAAGAGTACAATTGTCACGGAACAGCACAGTTGGTCTTGGTTGGGCGACTTGGTTAGGTAGGTCCCGCGCAAATTACATAGAGATTTTACAGGCATAAGCTTATCAGCGAGGCTTGATAGCAATCCTTGTTTAGGCTACCTCTATTAATTCGATCAGAGGAAGGTGAGCTAGCAGAAAAGGGTCGAGAAGCTAGGGTTTGCACGCAGACTTCCGTTACGCGGCCCTGCCTTTGAGCGTCTTTTCAACGACGCGTTGCGCTTTTCAGCAAATTGTTGAAGAGCCCTTTAGTAAATAACTTTATAACTGGAGGTTTTAGTATGATAGGTGTAGATCTCAAAACCCTAATTGAGCGATTGGACTCGTTTTGTAAACGTACGTTAGAAGGTGCCGCCGGCCTTTGCGTGGGACGCGGAAACTATGAGATCACCACCGAACATTTTTTGCTTAAGGCGCTTGAAGACACTCAAAGCGACGTACATTTTATTTTAAGGCATTTTGGCATTGAGATAGAGCGCTTACAGTCACGACTTATGCGCGTTGTAGAGTCCGCAAAGGCGGGTAATACTCGGAAGCCTGTTTTTGCAACGCTATTGATTGAGTTACTGGAAGACGCGTGGTTAGTTTCTTCGTTGGAACTTAAGTCTGCGCAAATTCGCTCTGGCGCCATATTGCTGGCGATGTTGTCTAGAAAGAATCGATATATTTTAGACGATTATTATGCGGACTTAGAACCTGTTTCTGTGGAAACATTGAAGACACAGTTTCATGCTATCGTTGCACATTCAAACGAAGTCACAAGCACATTTTCGGAAGGCGTACCAGCGACCGCTACTTCAGCTGGAAGTGGTGACCTAACTGCATTGAAAAAATACGCGAACAACTTTACGGAACAGGCGCGCTTAGGCAGAATAGATCCCGTATTTGGTCGAGACAAAGAAATACGACAAATGGTCGATATTTTGGCTCGTCGTCGCAAAAACAATCCAATCGTTGTAGGGGAACCGGGTGTTGGCAAGACTGCGGTAGTCGAGGGCCTGGCGCTTAAAATCGTTCAGGATGATGTGCCTGATGTCTTGAAGGGTGTAGAAATTTACGGCTTGGACTTGGGCTTGTTACAGGCGGGAGCGAGTGTAAAAGGAGAGTTTGAGCAGCGACTAAATTCCGTAATTACGGAAGTTAAGTCATCACCCAAACCGCTTGTGTTATTTATAGATGAAGCGCATACCTTAATAGGTGCGGGTGGGAATGCTGGAGGAAGTGACGCCGCCAATTTGTTGAAACCTGCGCTAGCACGCGGTGAGCTACGCACTATCGCAGCGACTACCTGGTCTGAATATAAGAAATATTTTGAAAAAGACGCTGCGTTGGCAAGAAGATTTCAAGTTGTAAAAGTTGAAGAACCGTCGGTGGATGATGCCATCCTGATAATGCGCGGTTTGAGAGAAAAATATGAACAGGCACATGGGATTTATGTGCGTGATGAGGCGGTAGTTGCATCGTCACAATTATCCGCACGCTATATCAGCGGTAGACAACTACCTGATAAATCGGTGGATTTACTCGACACGGCGTGCGCTCGCGTTAAAATAAGTTTATCCGCTAAACCTGATACTCTTGATGACTTAGAACGTAGCGTCGCCGCAATGGAACGACAACGTTCCGCCGTTGAGCGCGATATAGCCACAGGTCTTAAAAAGAAAGACGAAGACTTTTACACGCTAACTGCAATGATTTCCACGCAAAAAGATAAAATCGCGGAACTCACGGCTCGTTGGGAGGCAGAACGGGCGCTGGTCGCGATTATTACAAAACATCGCGGTGAAATTGCCAAGCGAAAACTTGCTAGCGCGGAAGGTGACGGCGAAACCTCACAGTTAGAGCAAGAGTTGAACGAAATTGAACGACAGTTGTTGAAGCAGTCCAATGGTCGTCCGTTAATAGATTATGAAGTTACCGCTGACGTGGTCGCAAAGGTGGTTGCGGATTGGACGGGTATTCCCGTAGGAGATATGGTCAAAGATGAGGCAGAGACACTGCTCAGGATGGGAGATCGTCTGCGTACGCGTATCAAGGGACAAGACCAGGCGGTGGGTGCAATAGAACGCGGTGTCCAAGCGGCCAAGGCGGGGTTGAATAATCCAAATAGTCCGATTGGGGTGTTTTTGTTTGTGGGTCCCAGCGGGGTCGGCAAAACGGAATGTGCGTTAGGTGTTGCGGATTTGTTGTTTGGTGGTGAACGTTTTGTAGTCACAATCAATATGTCTGAATTTCAAGAGAAACATACAGTTTCACGCCTAATCGGTTCACCGCCGGGCTATGTGGGGTATGGAGAAGGTGGTATTCTCACCGAAGCGGTGCGTCAACGCCCGTATTCAGTGGTACTGCTGGACGAGGTGGAAAAAGCGGATCTAGAGGTGATGAATCTTTTTTATCAGGTTTTTGATAAAGGCACCTTGTCGGATAGCGAAGGTCGCGTTGTTGATTTCAGAAATACGGTCATTATTTTAACCAGCAATTTGGCAACGGACGAAATTATGCATTACTGTGCGGATAGTAAACGCATTGATACGGAAGCACTTAGCCAACATATCCGCCCTGTTTTGAGCAGACATTTTAAACCCGCTCTGTTGGCGCGCATGGAGATTGTGCCGTTTTATCCGATAGACAGCAGCGTGATGGGGGATATTGTTAAGTTAAAGTTGGATAAAGTTGTTAAACGATTGGCCGGTAGCCAAAAAATAGAAATGACTTATTCAGGCGATGTCGTAGACAAAATTGTAATGCGATGTACAGAGGTTGAAACCGGCGCGCGAAATATTGATCATATCGTCAATAAACATTTGTTACCTAGGTTGTCGACTGAAATCCTGCAGCAGATTAACGCGGGCACGCAAGCTTCCAGCTTAACTCTAGGCGTGGGTTCAGACGGTGATTTTTCCTACCTTTTTGAGTAGCAAGTAATGGCACGTTGTAGCGTTGTAATTCAACGCACACCACAAAAGGACGCATATATGATAAATAACAGCGGAGATCATGCGCAGACATTGCAAGAGTTTATAAAAATAACTACCTTGCTGTCCAAGGAGCGTAATTTTGATCGCCTTTTGACTCAGGTTGTGAGTTCTACACGGTTGTTGGTGAACGCGCAAGCCAGTCTTGTTTGGTTGTTGGATGCGACTAAACGCCACCTATATCTTGAAACTTATATGGGTGGTTCAAAACTCGCGCGTCCAGAAAATGTTCAGCCAATAGAATTGTATGATGCGCGAAAGCAAAATGAGCGCAATATTGTTGCGCATGCTGCATTTAGCGGGAAATCCATCAATATAGTGAATATATACGAATATACCGGGTACCAATTTGACACTCTTTACAGATTGGATAAAATCCTTGGAACGAAAACTGCGTCTTGCCTCACAGTACCGTTGATCGATCATGAAGGCATTACGGTAGGCGTGTTACAGATGTTAAACGCGTTGAATAAAGAGGGTGAAGTCATTTCTTTTGATGATAATGATGAGAATTTAGTGCGCGCGTTGGGATGCCAAGCGGCGGTAGCGATTGAGAATACCAAACTCTTCGAAGAAAATCGCTATCTCATCAAAGCGCTTGATGAATCAAACCGCAAATTGAGGCAGGAAAATAAATCGTTGATAGCAAAGATGCATGGGCACTATGATTTTAGCCGTATAATCGGCAATAGTGACGCGATTAAAAAGATTCTTGGGTTAATAAAGAAGATTCTGCCGTCTGACGCTACTGTTTTAATTTTGGGAGAGACTGGCACCGGCAAAGAATTGGTTGCTCAATCGATTCACTACAACAGTAATAGAAGAGAAAAACAATTTGTTGTTCAGAACTGTGCGGCGCTGCCTGAAAATCTATTGGAAAGCGAATTGTTCGGGTATAAAAAGGGCGCATTCAGCGGAGCAGGCGCGGATAAAAAGGGACTAATCGAGCTCGCTGACGGTGGAACGTTGTTCTTAGACGAAATCGGAGATATGCCGCTGGGTTTGCAGGCGAAAATATTACGCGTGTTACAGGAAAAAGAGGTACGGCCGTTGGGAGGAACTGTCGCGCGCAGAGTGAATGTGCGCATCGTTGCCGCAACACATCAAGATCTCGCATCAAAAGTCAAGCTAGGGAGTTTTAGAGAAGATCTTTTTTATCGATTGACTATATTTCCGGTTACCGTACCCCCATTGCGTGACCGTCGCGATGATATTCCGGCATTGGTGAAATATTTTATCGATCAATTAGCGCAGAAATATGAAAAAGAAATCATTGGGATTTCACCTGTGGTACTGAATTTTTTGATGCGCTACCGCTATCCAGGAAATGTACGTGAGCTACGAAATATTATTGAGCGTTCAATATTGCTCGCGGATTCGGGTGGACACTTATTGCCTGAACATTTCGACGAAGAACTGGCGCTCGCAGTGCAATCATCGGAAAATTCGTTGTCTTTGGGTAATGAAAAGTCAGCGAATGGGAAGCTACGAGAATTATTGGAAAAGTATGAGTCAGGTGTCATTCGAGCTCAGTTAGCGCGTCATCGTTGGAATCAAACACAAGCGGCGGAGGCACTAGGTGTTTCCAGACGTACATTAATTGATAAAATAGCGCGCTACAAAATCCAAACCGTAGACGTGGCGGACGACGTTTTATTGTAAATTTTTAATGTTAGGGCGCCTTGCTGCCTTGTCATCAAATGAAGTCTCGATAGTATTCATCTCTTTGGCTGCAACTCGCTATGCCGGTATGAGTAGGCGAAGTATACAATTATTCCGAAAGCTAACCAAATTGCGAATCGTATCCAAGTGATAAATGGTAGGCTCGCCATTAGATACAAGCAAAATAAAATGCCTAATAATGGTATGAAAGGCATCAATGGTGTCTTGAAAGGGCGGTGCAAATCAGGTCTTGTGTAGCGCAACATTAGAACGCCTGCACATACCGTCACAAATGCTGCCAAGGTCCCGATATTTACCAGTTCAGCGACATCCCCTATGGGGGTAAAACCTGCGATCATTGACATGCATAAGCCGCTTGCTAGGATTAACCTGACCGGCGTTTGGGTGTGCGAATTAACTCTTGAAAATGCAAGCGGTAGTAAACCATCCCTCGATATGGATAAGATTATCCGCGTCAGACCATAATAAAGCACGAGCATTACGGTGGTTAATCCTGCTATTGCACCTGCGGCTACGAATCCGGCTGCCCAGCGGTGGCCGAGACGCAATAATGCGTCAGCCACCGGCGAGGGGCTGTTGAGTGATTGATAAGGTACTATGCCAGTCAGTATAGCGGCAACCGCCATGTAAATTAGCGTGCACACGATCAATGAGCCCAATATACCGATAGGGAGATCTCGGCGAGGATTTTTAGCTTCTTCAGCTGCTGTTGATACCGCATCAAAGCCAATATACGCAAAAAAGATAATCGCAGCGCCTGAGGCAATGCCGGGCCAGCCAAAAGGGGCGAAAGGCTGCCAGTTGGCAACGTCAATATGCGAAGCGCCGACCCCTATAAAAATACTAATGGCCAATAGCTTAATCACTACCATCACCGTATTAAATCGTGCACTGTGGTGTACGCCTAGCGCAAGGAGAATCGCGAGAAACAAAATAATGCCTGCGGCGGGTAGATTGATCAGGCCGCCTTCCACAGGGGAATGCACTAATTCAATAGGCAATTGAATGCCCATTGCTTTGAGTGCATTATTAACATAACTTGACCATCCAATCGCAACAGCGGAGGTCGCAACACTATATTCTAGTATCAAGTCCCAACCGATAATCCATGCCAAGATTTCGCCAAACCCGGCGTAGCTATAGCCATAGGCGCTGCCGCAACCGCCTATCATCGCCGCCAATTCCGCGTAAGAAAGTGCCGCAAATGCGCACGCGAAACCGGCAATAACAAAGGAAACCATTATCGCCGGACCGGCGTGTGTCGCAGCCGCCACCCCAGTAAGCACGAATATTCCAGCACCGATAATTGCGCCTATACCTAATATAGTGAGATCTAGCGCCGACAAGCAGCGTTTCAGCCCGGAATCCTTTTGCACATCGGCATTGATAGGTTTAGTGCGCAATATGTTCATGGATCACCTAACGAGGTAGAGGGGTGGCACACGCATGTTATGCGTTCGAGGGCAGCGCTGATAGTATCAAGTTGCGCGTATACCCGCAATTAAAAACCGCTCATAAATTGTGTGAAAATGTATTGCAGATGGGGTTGCAGCGCCCCAGTATTTTACAAATTGGAATATTATTTGATGCGCTGAATGCGTAAGTTATTTACTCGTCGAGCGCTTTACTGGACGCGCTGCAATATTCCCGATGCCTTGGGGTGTTGCAACCAAATGACGGTGTATGAGTTTCATAACCTTCCAGGCGCGCTGCATCGCCCATAAGTAGCCTCCCGCGAGCGCTACAAATGTATAAGTCAATAGGTATTCCGGTACGCCATTGTAATATGCGGTTAAACCCGTCGTAGCAAGTACAGCTGCGATACCTAACATTATCCACACTGTTTGATTAGGCGTATAACCGGCCAATAGCAAAACGTGATGCAAGTGTTCGCGGTCCGGCGCGAATGGAGACCTGCCTTTTGATAGACGCCGCAACATAATACACACCGTGTCTAAAAGGGGGAGCGCAAAAATCCAAAGCGCGACTACCGGGGGGATTGCCGGGAAGTTCCCTTGCGTGAGTTGTATCAGCAACCATGCTAAGACAAACCCTAAGTACATGCTCCCCCCATTGCCCATGAAGATGGACGCCCGGCTACGCCAAGGGGCGCGCATATTAAAGCTAAGGAATGCAAGGATCGTTGCGATAAAGCACAATAAAAAGAAGGTATAATCGGTATAGCCGCTCAACGAGGTCGCGACGCAGATCGCGGCCAATGCGACTAGTACCAGGCCACCCGCCAAACCATCCATACCGTCAGACATATTGGTTGCGTTAGTGACGCCTACAGCAGAGAAAATCGTGAAAGGTATCGCGACTGCGCCTAAAGAGATGATAGTCGAACCGTCGAATAAATGACCGACATCAAACAGGTATTGTTCATTATATAGAATGACTATGAGTGATGCGCCAACTTGCGCCAGGAGACGAGAATATGCTGATAGACATAGATAGTCATCCAAGGTGCCTACAATGAGTAGCAATCCCGCCGCCATCAAGACGATAGGTAGGTTCTGCGGTAATGTGTCGATAAACAACAGACTTGTGCATAGGCCCAAAAACATCGCCATTCCACCGATGAGCGGGATTTCACCGTCGTGATCTTTGCGACCACCAGGTTTGTCTATGAGGCCGACCATGCGGGCAAGGGGATATAACAACCAGATAAAAATAATGGTAGCAATAGGTGCGACTACAATGGCCGTCGTATTCATCATCCGCGAATATCCTGACAAGGTTATATTGCTGATTATTTTAAGGTAAACTGCCGAATAGCAATTATGTTAAGTAGTTTGTTGCTATGCCACTAGAGCTTACCCGAAATTTGCAATTGATAAAAGAGGAGTGTTGCAAATTAGCCACATGAAGCAGAAAACGTGCAATATTAAGCCCAGTATGGTTACTGTATATGCTGATCCGCGGTGTTTGTGGGGCTGGCGTTGGATGGCATGGCTTATTTTTATAGGGATCTGGTATTTGTCCTTAACTTCTCGCCCACCAGATGTCTCCTCTATATCTTGGGGCGATAAGTGGGGACATTTGCTGGCTTATGCTACACTGATGTACTGGTTCGGGAGCCTATATCCACGTCGCCAGCGAACGAAGATCGCATATGCTTTTGTTACGATGGGTGTTGCGATAGAATTTATTCAAGGCACGACAGGTTATCGTACCTTTGAATTTGCAGATATGGCGGCGGATACCCTGGGTGTAGTGGTTGCACTTGTCGTCCTCCGCTATACGCGCATATCGTTCTTTGTTTGGGTGGAACAGGCGATCCTAAAATTATATTTCTTTATTGGAAGTCAACGTGAATGAATAAAATTGTACGCAAGGCAGTGTTCCCTGTTGCGGGGTTAGGTACACGGTTTCTACCCGCAACCAAGGCCAATCCTAAAGAAATGTTACCGATTGTGGACAAACCGCTTATTCAATACGCGGCGGAAGAGGCAGTAGCCGCCGGCTGTTCGGAATTGATTTTTGTAACCAGCAGCAGTAAGCGTGCGATAGAAGACCATTTTGACAAAAATTTTGAATTGGAAACCAAGTTAGCGGAAAACGGCAAAAAGGAATTGTTGCATATCGTGCGTTCAGTGTTGCCTGAGGGCGTTAGCTGCGTCTACATTCGTCAAGCGGAGGCCTTGGGTTTAGGCCACGCGGTATTGTGCGCGAAAGATGTAGTCGGAGATGAACCCTTCGCAGTGATACTCGCGGACGATTTGATAGACGGGAGCGGAAAAGGCGCACTCGCGCAAATGATAGACGTTCAACGTGAACGCGGGTATAGCGTGATCGGTGTAGAACCCGTAGAACCGAAAGATACCGACAAATACGGTATCGTCGCGATTGACACGCTAGACGATCGATTAGGTAAGGTAAAGGTTATTGTCGAAAAACCCAAGCCGGAAGTCGCGCCCTCGCATTTGGGCGTGGTCGGTCGATATATCTTGAGTCCGCGGATTTTTCATCATTTGACACGAATCTCGCGTGGTGCAGGCGGAGAAATCCAGTTGACGGACGGTATCGCCCGTTTACTTGCCGAAGAGTCGGTGTATTCCTATCAGTTTGAAGGCAAGCGTTACGATTGTGGAAATAAGCTGGGGTATTTGCAGGCGACCGTTGAATATGGACTCAAACATACAGAAGTGGGTGGTGCATTTGCTGCCTACCTAAAGACTTATGCACAGTGAGCAAGTTGCGCTAGAAATTGCATCAGTTGGTTGGTTTCTAGTCTAAACCGCGCTATGAGTGTTGCGTCGGGCGGTTGCTCCTTGCGCAACACGGATTCCAGTTCGGCGCATATCGTTTGCACGGCGGTAAGTCCGCAGAAGCTGCTTGAGCCGTGCAGTTTATGCACAATTTTTCCGGCCGCTTGCCATTTTCGCTGCTGCAATTGTGCCTCAATCTCCGCACATTGCCCGGGAAGTTCTTCCGCCAATATACTAAATAATTGGCGCGCCAAGGCCACATTGCCATGGGTTTGCACCAATACCGCTTGCCATTCCGGCGATGCCGTTAGAGGGGGAGACGTTTGTTTAATTGTCATTTGCAGTTTCGCTTAGTGAGTGACATCCATATAATAGCACTTTACCCCTGATCGGTTGGACCCATGGAATTTCCCACTATACAGTCGTTTATCGGCAATACCCCGTTGGTACGTTTACAGCGCATGCCCGGGCGTACATCGAATACATTACTCGCGAAGCTTGAAGGCAATAATCCTGCCGGGTCAGTGAAAGACCGGCCAGCCATGAGCATGATCGTCCATGCCCAGGCCCGCGGTGATATACACCCGGGAGATACGTTAATCGAGGCCACCAGCGGGAACACTGGTATTGCGTTGGCAATGGCCGCCGCCGTGATGGGGTATAGACTGATTCTCATTATGCCGGAACATATGAGTATAGAGCGGCGTGGTGTCATGAAGGCTTTTGGGGCAGAAATCGTGCTCGTCAGTCAATCCGCCGGTATGGAAGGGGCACGTGACCTTGCCGATGAAATGCGTCGCGCAGGCAAGGGTATAGTCCTAGATCAATTCGGCAATGCGGATAATCCGCGCGCGCATTACGAAGGGACTGGTCCCGAAATTTGGCGTGACACCCAAGGCAGAATTACACATTTTGTAAGCGCGATGGGAACGACCGGCACCATCATGGGGACGTCGCGATATCTAAAAGAACAAAATCCGCAGATCCAGATCGTGGGCGTGCAGCCCAGTGAGGGGTCGAATATCCCCGGGATACGTCGCTGGCCGGAGGCCTATTTGCCGCGTATTTACGAACCCCCTCGCGTAGATAGGATACTTGACGTGAGCCAAACGGATGCGGAAGAAACGACTCGTCGTTTGGCGCGTGATGAAGGCATTTTTGCAGGTATTTCCTCTGGCGGTGCCGTTGCTGCGGCATTACGTTTATCGCGTGAAGTTGAAAACGCGCTGATCGTTGTCATTATTTGTGATCGCGGCGACCGCTATTTATCCACCGGGGTATTCCCTGAATGATTAGTCCAATTTTTGTTTTTGACATTGAAACGGTGCCCGATGTGCAGACCGGGCGACGCATGTATGGTTTGGGTGATCTAAATGATAAGGATGCGGCGAACGCGCTGGCCCAATTACGTAGACAACAAACCGGCGGTTCGGATTTTTTAAAATTGCCATTGCATCGGATAGTCGCGATTTCCGCAGTATTGCGCACCAAGGATGCGTTCAAAGTGTGGTCTTTGGGCACGTCGGATTCCGATGAGGCAGAATTAATTCAGCGGTTTTTTGATGGCGTGGAAAAATTCGGACCTACACTCGTGTCTTGGAACGGCGGCGGTTTTGATTTACCGGTGTTGCATTATCGTGCGCTTTTACACGGCATTTCCGCGCCCCGCTATTGGGATCAAGGGGAGTTTGATAAAGACCACAAGTGGAATAACTACATAAATCGCTATCATCTACGTCACACGGATTTGATGGATGTATTGGCGTTGTTTCAAGCGCGCGCCACGGCCACCCTCGATGATATCTCAACCTTGTTGGGGTTCCCAGGTAAGCTCGATATGGACGGGAGTCTAGTGTGGGACCGCTATTTGGCGGGTGAAATTGACGAAATTCGCAACTATTGCGAAACCGATGTATTGAACACCTATTTAATCTATCAACGATTTCAATTAATGCGTGGGCATATTTCTGCCGCCGATTATCGTGAAGAATGCGCCTTAGTGCGTGATGAACTGGCAAAGTTAGAAAAACCGCATTGGTCTGCCTTTTTGAACGCGTGGCCGGAATAATATGCGCAAGAAAAATCATACGCGAATATTTCCGGTGTTTGCTGTCGAAATTACGGGTATTTCGCACGAAGGTAAAGGCGTCGCGCGTGTTGATGGTAAGGCCGTTTTCGTAGATGGCGCCCTTCCAGGTGAGCAGGTAGAGGCGCGAGTGTATAAACAACACCGGCACTTTGATGAAGCGGAGGTGTTGGAGGTCAAAACAACTTCGGCACTGCGCGTCAAACCGCGCTGCAATCATTTTGGTGTATGCGGAGGCTGCGTATTGCAGCACCTTGACGCCGATGCGCAGTTGGCATTTAAACAGGATCAAATGCTTGAGAATCTGCGTCATATCGGAAATGTGACACCGCAGCAAATATTACCCGCCTTGCGGGGTGACAATTGGGGCTACCGACGCAAGGCACGTTTAGGTGCAAAATATGTGGAGAAAAAAGGGCGTGTACTCGTTGGTTTTCGTGAACGACGTAGTCATTTATTAACCGATGTGCGAAATTGCCCGGTATTGCACCCAGATATCGGTGAACGATTGGAGGCATTGTCCGAGGCCTTGTCGCAATTAAGCGTACGCGCGCAAATCCCGCAAATAGAGCTTGCGATTGGTGATCGTGGGCGCGTTCTTTTGTTACGACACTTGGCCGCACTAACGGACGCAGATCTGCAAATAGTCCGAAAATTTGGTGAACAATACGGTTTTACAATATTTCTGCAGGCAGATCGTCCAGATAATTTGTTGCCTGTTTCGCTGGTTTCCGACCCACTCCAATATGAATTGCCGGAATACGGCCTGACATTTGATTTTGGTGTGAATGACTTTACACAAATTAATCATGTCATTAACCGTAAGATGGTCGCACAGGCGATTGCGTTGCTTGCGTTGAATGGACAAGATCACGTATTGGACCTTTTTTGTGGTTTGGGCAATTTTAGTCTTGCAATGGCCAGGCACGCGGCGTCTGTTTTGGGTGTGGAAGGAGAGACAAAGGCGATATTACGCGCGCGCGAAAACGCGCACGCAAACGGTGTTGCCAACGCCGAATTTGTCGTGCAAAACCTGAGCGGCGATTTTGCGGGCGCGCCGTGGACACGACGTGAATACACCAAAATATTACTCGATCCCCCGCGCACGGGCGCTATTGAAATGCTACAACAACTGTGTCGATTGCGACCCGAACGTATCGTCTATGTTTCTTGTAACCCCGCCACATTGGCCCGAGATTCCCGTTTTATTGTAGAGGAAATGGGGTATCAATTATCCATGGCGGGTGTAATGAATATGTTTCCGCACA
>Ga0224495_10000534_pt1 | contig 29815 bp, 26 predicted proteins | sample SF_Jul11_sed_USG_FD_168128 | JGI IMG/M metagenome (GOLD analysis project Ga0224495, IMG submission 168128) | Sediment microbial communities from San Francisco Bay, California, United States - SF_Jul11_sed_USGS_4_1 | ecosystem: Environmental > Aquatic > Marine > Sediment | place: USA: California... | reverse complement strand
ATTTGGTTTTTGAGCACTTATCTAGGAACGGTTTACTCTGGTCAGATATTGAGCTAAATAGACTGCCAACTCTTTCAATCTCACTTGGTTCAGGCATTTGATGATTCTTGCTTTATTATACTTCTTTTCCTTTAAATTCTGTCTCACTCTATGAATTGCTGAAACAAGGAGAAAGCATATGTAGTACCGTAAGACCGATAAGTTGTGGATTGAGTGGTAATATGAGATGAGAGAGGCTGCACTCTATTCTAACTTAAAATCAGGAATTCGCTGCGATCTGTGCGCTAGACGTTGTGTCCTCCACGATGGAGAAACAGGTTTCTGTCGTGTGAGAACTATGAAGGATGGAAAGCTATACACCAAGGTGTATGGTTTGATTGATGGGATGGCTGCAGATCCAATAGAAAAGAAACCATTGTTTCATTTTGCCCCAGGAAGTCATGCTTTCTCAATCAGCACTTCGTCCTGCAATTTCCGTTGTCAATTTTGCTTGAATTATCACTCGGCTCATAGGGAACATCCTGTTGGAGAGCAGTTGAGTCCATCTTCTATTATTGAGTTGGCAGAGAGATACAAGTGTGGAGGAATCACATATACCTACACAGAACCTACTGTATTCATGGAGTTAGCTCACGATACAGCTGAGATTGCTCATTCAAAAGGTATGTACAATACTTTCGTTACAAACGGTTACATGACTCATGAAGCAATTGATTATATCGCTCCTTATCTCAATGCAGCCTCAGTGAATTTTAAGGGTAGTGGGAATAAGGAGTTCTACAATAACTTGATGTCGGTTCCCAAGGTAGAGCCCATTTTGTCTGCAATGCAACATATGAATGAGAAAGGAATTCTGATTGAAATTACCAATCTCATCATACCGCAAGTTGGTGACCATCCCGAAGATACAAAGAAGTTAGCTGGATGGATTGTTGACAATCTAGGTCCTCGCACACCCTTTCATGTTACTGCATTCTCGCCCACCTACAAGTTGACACATATACCTCGAACACCAGTTCAAATGCTCGAGAAACATATTGAAATTGCAAAATTAGCTGGTTTGGAATTCGTCTATTCAGGGAATATTCCCGGGCATGACTATGAGAATACGTACTGCCCTGAATGTGGATTCAAAGCGGTTGAGCGACATTCAGTCTACCTCAAGAGTAATAACCTAAATGAGGACGGTCGATGTCCCAAATGTAATGCTGATCTGAACATGTCTGGAGTGCAGTGGATGGTCCGTGGCAAGGGTCAGATTGGATTCTTCTGAGGTCTTGATATGCAAGTAGCCGAAATCGCATGGAAACAAAAGAATGCTGTCCATTTTGATGCAGGTCTGACAGTTTGGAGAAAAGATGATCCAGAACCTGCTTTTTTAGCTCTGCCCCCCAAAAAGGAACTCTCATGGACACTTCATGGGCCAAAGAGATGTATAGGTAGCATCACTGCCTCGGGTAGGCTCGAACGTTGTCCTGAGAATTCAATCGTTCTCGGAACAGGACAGAAGTGTGGTCCATGTCAAGCTGGCGACATAGCAGATCCTTGTATCAGGTGTGATGGTCGAAGATGCGATGCAATTGAGGCTCGCAAATTACAATGTGATGCCACAACTTATGTCATCTATGCTGTCCTCTTTAATGATGGTACTCTAAAAGTGGGCGTTTCATCAAAAGGCAGAGCGCTTACTCGATGGGTTGAGCAAGGTGCAGATTATGCTGGCGTGCTTCGAGAGATTGAGGGTGGGCGGACAGCCCGTCGGGTTGAGGATAGAATAGGTCGACTACAAGGAATAACCAAACAGGTTCGTTCCGAGCGAAAGACTCGAGCCCTGCTCGATAAACTTGACATGACAGCGGCTCATGCATTATTAGAACAATTTATGGAGAGTGCAAGTCACCTTGAGCTCAATTCGAATGTCGAGCTTTTTGATTTATCATCACATTACACCCTGAAGGATTTAGAATCTCAACCTAGTCCATGGAGAAAGCGTTCTGAACCAATTGATGGAAAAGCAATTGTTGGTGAAATCGTTGGAATGAAGGGATCCCTCATGGTAACTAGAATTGACACCTCTATTATGGTTGTGGATCTCAGGCAGATAATTGGGTATAACATCGATTTGGACTCAGATATTACCTTGGTAACACAAACAGGTCTTATGGACTTCTTCTGACAATCTATTTTAAGCGTGGAGGTTGTCGTTAGAACAATGACTGATAATCTGGAGGAGAAAGCAGAGGTCAGGTACCTCTCTCTGGTACGCAAAGAGGGAGGCGAGCCAATAATTGGCATCCCTTATCGTGAGATGTCAGTGGATCCTGACCTAGTCGCGAGCTTTGTCCTTGCAGTTATTATTTTTGAGAATAGGCAGTTGAAGACGTTCACTAAGGAAGGTTATGTCGTTGTAATTGAGGAGGGCGAATATGTCGTCGGGTTACTCATTATCGATAGAGTAGATGATGATGAACCCTATCGAAAAGCTTTGAGAACTATCCTGGAACGATTTGAACAAATATACGAAACTCAGCTTCTTAGTTGGAAAGGTGATATCCGACCGTTTCGTGAGTTCGCACTAGATATTCTACAGATTTACCCATATCGAACATTTAGCCTTGAGATGATCCCACGCATCGTATCCAAATCAGATGCTACACCTGATCATCAAGCTAGTATCCCTTGGAGCGTTGGAGCAACGGATAAGAAGCTGCAAACTATTATTGGTTACATCAACGGGAAACGAACTATTGAGGAGATAATGAATCAATCAGAGCTTGAAGACTCTGAGGTTATAGCTATCCTATCCATGCTTGATAAATACAAATGGATTACCTTGACCCGTAGGTTAGAGGATTCCTCCATCCTTATCAAGATCATAGAGCCTCCCAAGTTCCTTCTTGGGGTTTATGGCGAACAACTTACGAGCATAGTTCAACAGTGTGATGGCACAAAGAGTCTGGCAGAGATATGTGAGTTATTGCCCTATAATATGGAAGCTGTTAAGCTTGTTACAAGGAACCTTATTGATGCTGGTGTATTGGGATTCATAGATCCTCCATCCCAAGATAGTGACAGTTCGGAGGTTGATTCATAGTGGGGCTTGATTTCTCTAAGGTCCGATACATCTCTCTCATTCGCATGGAGGGTGGTGAATCGGTCCTCAATATCCCCTACGCCGAGCTAACAGTTGATCCTGATCTCATTGCTGGCTTTGTGACTGCTGTAATAATCTTCGCAAAAACCCCGATTCGAACAATTCGAAAAGCCGCATACGATATTTTGATCGAAGTCGGTGATACTGTTCTTGTTCTACTGGTTGTTGACCCTGTTCCCGATGAAACGCCATATCGAAATAAGCTAAAACGAATTCTAAATGAGGTCGAATCACAACATGGTGAAAAACTGCGTAATTTTGAAGGAGATGTACGTAGGTTTAGAGAATTTGCATTGACCGTCATTAAGGAATTTCCATTCCAGTCTGCCGATCTTAACATGATACCTATTAAAACAAGTAATGGAATTAGGATACCGTTTCGAGTTGGAGCTGTTGATCGAGAACTAGAACAAGTCGAAACTTTCATCAATGGAAAACGTACAGTCGCTGAAATAATGGATTTGATGGGTCTATCTGATGAAGAAGTCCTTGCTCTCGTGTCTGTGCTGGCAAGATATCGTTGGATTGATTTCAAGCGAAGATTGTCTGAGAATGATGTTTTAGTGCGATCCGCATGTCCAGAGATTATTCTCACGCGTTTGAGAGCTCAATACGGTAAGGTTCTTGATGACCTAATAGGCAAATTTGATGGTAAGAAACGTATTGTGGATATAATGAATGTTCTAATGAATGTCCTCCCTTACGATAAGGACGCAATATGGTTCTTGATTAACAAACTCGTTGAAGTTGGATGTCTAACTGCAGTTCATAACAATTAGAGCACTCTGTCCTCTCCAGGAATTCCAACTACATCACTGCGACATTGTTTACAATGTGTGAATTGATCTATGTTTTTAGATGCATCTGCCCGTGCAAGAGTGAGTTCTGTTGCTGACGGAGGTCTGAGATTAATTACCTCTCCATGTGAAACGAGAGGAACAATATTTTGCAGCTGTGCTCCAGCATTTGAGATACACCGTGATAAAGACTCCATATCGCCATCATTGACTCCGGGAATAAGTATAGTATTGACTTTAACACAAATTCCTGCGTCTGTCGCGGATTGGATTCCACTGATTTGACGTTTGACTATCTCTTTACCCATCTTTATCCCTCTAAGAACATGTCCGTCAATATTTGCCCACTCGTAGAGTTGCGCTGCAATATCATAACTCTGAGTGCTCATGGAAACTGAGATAGTTGATATGTTCAGGTCGTAAAGCTTCTCGAGTGATTGCGTGAGTAGAGTGCCATTAGTGCTAATGCAGAATCGGGCTTCTGGAAAGATATTGAGCACTCCTCGAATCGTTGAAAATGTTGCATCATTCGCCAAGGGTTCGCCTGGACCTGATATGGCAACAATTCTTAATCTGGGTTCCACAGTACTTTCTATGACAACTCTTTCTATTGCCTCATCTGGAGTCATCAAACGCGATGAATAACCCGGTTTTGATGTATGACATGATGTGCCTGAATCTTGATCACAGAAGACGCATTTGACATTGCATTGAGCTGCAACAGGAAGATGAATCCGTGTCCAAAGATTCTCACGTGTACTTGAGAAGCAGGGGTGATGGGCGAATGGATATTGATCGTGAGTCGCCATGGTTGGTCAAGAACTCTCATGTAGAATTTTTCTTACATCTCTTGCTGTACGTTTCGCGTCTGAAAAAATAAGTCCAAGCGCTGCATTGTCTGGAGCAGTCACTGTGAGAATATAATCCTGGGACACTGAGATTACCAAAGTGGTTCCCAGATCTCCTTGAATGATAATTGATTTGAGATCGCCCTGTTTCAATTCCTTTACTGTTTGTTCTGCCGCAGCATGAATTCCTGCAACCATTGCTGCTACAGATACCTCCTCAGTTCCTGCATGAAAGTGGCTAACGAGTGGTAAGCCCTCGACAGAAAAAATGGCTGCCCCTAATATTGGTGACTTATTGGACAGCTCTTTGAGCACCACCAGTATGCTTTCCTGAAGTTTCATTGCAGTCTGATTCTCCAAGTTTAACGCCTCAAATAATCCTTTCAAGTCATGCCTGATAAGTTCTCACATGGGGAAGTTGTAGATAAAGATAGTGAGGGCATTGTTATTAGACCATCTCTAGCCAATTAAACGCACAGATGTAACAGTATCGCTATGCAACGCTATTGTAGGTAGTTTCATCACGCGTAGGACAGCCTCAGCTTCTTGCTCGAGTCCCGCCTCCTTTAGCATATTTACAAATTCGAATCCTGTAGTGACAATAACTCCCTTGACAGGTTTTCCATTATGCATTGATTCGAGCAATTCTTGAACAGTGTATAATCCACATTTTAGTTCGAGATCATTCTGTTTCTCAAGATGGCTTATGCCCTTCTTGGCAATTCCCCTATTCTCACGTTGTTCGCTTGTATATGCCCTCCTACGATATATTGTTCTAAGTCTTGCCGTCCCTCTCTCTATTATATCTTGAGCAATCAATCTTTTACCATACAACGATTGGACACTCTTGGTTGTAGTTGTGACAAGCCAAGCTGTGCCATATGCTGCTTGATAGCGCATCGCTTTCAAGAGTTCAGACTCACTGAGTAAAGTCAATGATCTATACCCTTTGTATTCTACTGATATAGTCCAATCAGGGTCTTTATGGTGCACCATTAAATCGGGAGTAAGCCCTTCACCTGTTGTGGGCACTGATGTTGTCACATCAGGAAAGAGATACATGATTAGACTCAAGAATGCTTCATGGAACATATTGTGTCTCAGATTCCTAGCTTCTTGTGGATGCCTTAGACCTGCATCTCGATACAGAACAGGCATCTCAATACGTTGACCTGTTTTTGCCCTAATCTCCGCCTTCGTTGTTATTCTACCACGAGACTGATTTATCTTGACCAAATTGACAGCCGCTTCATACCCAATGAGATCGAATACTATAGCTCCTAAATTGGATTTCTTAATAGAAGCGTCTTCTGTGATTTGGCGATTTGCCTCGGAATAGGCCCAATCAATGACCTCTTGACCATCCTGACCTAGTAGATTTATTATTGAATTGAGTTTCTCATTAAGTGTGTATCTCTTCACATGATTTCTCAGTTCGTTTCCGATTTTAATTGTTGATTTGACCAAAACAACACTCTCTTGGTTTGTATGTAATAGTTTAGCCTCTTCTGAGTATATCTTTGGTGAGTGTTACCTCATCACTTTCCTCATTTACCTTGACAAGATCTGCATTTGCGAGGTCATATACAGCTTTGCGTACGACTGCAGGCATGATCCCACTACTTGATGCGATGTTCTTTCTAGTCACTGCTGACTTAACGTCATGAAGCATATACAAAATCCTTGCATGAGGCTTCCCATAAAATGCAGTTTCTATCAAAGTGATATAGATTGCCAGCAGATCGCTCACATCCACTTTTTCTGCAAGAGCTTCTTTCTCTGCAGAAGCTTCACGATACAACTCTGAAACTCTGTTAAGCTGCTCACTAATCTCATCAAGCTCTTTCTTGAACTCATCACGTTCTCGACGGATGTTGTCAATCTCTCCTGTCTTTGAAGATTCAGCTTCTTGAAGTTGAGCTTTTAGGGTGGCGAGTTCTTCCTGAAGTTTATCCAATTTAGCTTCTGCCGTAGTTTGACCTTTCTTAGCCCTCTCAAGATCGTTCGTGAGTGCTTTGACTTTTTCCTCTGCAGCCCACGATTTTTCTTCAGCTTCTCTTCTTCCAGCTCTTAGTTCTTCACTCTCACTGGCTAAAGAATCACGTTCATCTATCATTTTTACGATGGAGTTCTTGAACTCATCCAATAATTCTAACATTTTCTCCCTGTCAGTCATGGAGACACACTCCTCCCTTTTTCTAAGAACAACCTGCTTTATATCACTTTCACATCGAGGTCAGAGGATTTTGTCTTGAGATATTTAATATAGAATCCTTTTAGCTCAGCTAGAGGCAGTCCAAAGGATTTGAATGCCTCAAGTTCACCTTTTCGTTTCTTTTTGAGCATTATTTCATTCTGCCTACTCAACAGCTGATCCTGACTTATCGCTGGGATATTCTTATTCTGCTGTGCACACTTCAAATCCGATTTCGTCATAGATTCGAGAGAATGCTCAATCTCTGTTAGCATTCCGCGTTTGCCCCAAAAATCGTCTGTCGTTATTCCCAGCAATTTTGCCTCTGGTGTCGCAAGCCCTCTTATATTAGCTAATTCTATCGAGTTGCTTTTTATGGTGGAGAAAATTCTCAAAGACCACGGTGACATGTCAACCAAAATCAAGATAGGAATCTCTTCATCCGCAAGTCGTCGTATCCATGCTCTCATATTTCTCCCTGGTTGTCCGAAGAGAGCTCCGACGCCTATCCTCAAATCTTCTGGTATTTCGAGTTCGATAAGATTTCGAGCCATTGCTTCTTTTTCTATGAATATAGCAGCATCAATGTTGATATCATGAATCTTCACGTCGAAAGGTCTACTAGAAATGAACCATCCATATTCTCCCGCAGATGTGCAATTCAACCTCTTTTTGGACATGTCTGATATTGTGATATCACCATAGAAAGTACCTTTGGGAGAGCTCACTACTCCCAATTCTTCGCGGGGTACCGATGCCCCATTGTGTCTAATTACACGCTCACAGAGGTTAATTAAACGATTAGTTTCATTTTGGTCAATGATTTTCAACACATCTTGGACATGTTTCACCTTGTGCATGTAATAGAAATCCCTCAGGCTCATTGACATGTTCTGTTCTAGATGTTCTTTGAACCGTGAGAGACCATATACAAAACTAGCGACTGTCTTTGCGCTCTCAACTTTCCTTCCATCAATAAATGATGGAGTTTCATCAATTGAAACATATCCCGCATCCTCTTGATAAAATACATTCTTTTTTGAAGCACCATAGTACCCAATCTCTGGGAACACGCCATCCTCCAATGTTTCAGCGACTGTATTGAGAACATTATCAATTAGTCCGATAATCTCTGAAGAGTCGATTTCAGTCCTAGAGCGGCTCATTGATTGTCACCTCCCTCAAAATGGAAACGTTCGAGTTGCACCTCTCTACCGGTCGCAGTTTTCAATATTTCGGCAATAAATCTGTAATATGATGCAAGTCTGGACTCTCGTTTCTGATATTTCTGAGTCTTGGTTCGTTTTCTTAACCGCTCACTTAGGTCTCGCAAGCATTCCTTAAATCCAAGCTCGATTTCTCGTCGTACACTATCAACATCGGCAATGTACTCTTTTCCAACAGTTTTGTATGGTATCTTTGTGGAACAGATGTGCATAATGAAGGTTAAGGGATCTTCTTGACGGAGACCATAGTTTTTGAGATTGAGATCTCTTACAACTCTGTGTGATATGTCTGAACGTTCATCATAGAGGAGAGGAATACGGTTGGCAAATCTGATAATATGTGCACCTGCACTTAGGTCTCCACCGTAGGCAACTCCTGTTTCGACAATGAATGGATGCCCTTCGTATACATTAGGAGGTCTCTGTCTAAACACCACAAATTCAGGAGAAAGTCTCTTTATACCGGCTAGAAGAACCTCTGTGCCCACAGGAGAAAGCGAGTTTGGAGAAGGAGGTAAAAATCTCTCAAATTTCTCCATAGAATTCATCATTCTCACAAGCTCATCCATACTCAATGAATCTGGCACTCTCTCTGGATCAAGTCTTGCGAAAACCAAGAACTCACTGGCTTTTTTATCTCCTACTCTTTGAAAGGATGTTGTGAGAAATGATTTCAGAGACCTTGCGCGTGTCGTCGAGATCATACTCTTTAACATCTCGACATCAATACCTCTAGGGTGGGGCTTAGTGGCCACAGAAGGCCTTGGAATCGAGTGAATAATTCTATCGTACTTGTAAACTTCATTATCTGGGGTTTCGAAGAAGAGAGAGGCATAGGGAACAATAATGCCCGTCTGATTGAAATAGTCAATAATACGCCTTTTACTTCTGAGCCAGTCTCCTTGTAATGAAAAGGTAATCATTGTACCATGTTCATCTGCTCCTTTTGATACTCTATCTTCTTCTAGGATTACAGGTCGATTATTCTCTATATCAAGCCGCATCTTCACACTATACCCATGTGGCTGGCCTTTTTGCCCTGTTACAATCTCGATTGGCTTTTGCGTGGTGACCTGTCCATATAGGAGCGCAAGACTACCCCCTAAACCAAATGTGCCCCGACTCTGACGATGAGAAAACTTTGTTCCAGTCAACATCTTGCCAAGTAGAAGAGGAATCGAATCTCTCTTCATTCCTATTCCATTATCTTTTACAACTAACTCGAAGTTTTCTGGTCCTTGATTTAGAAGATCTACTCTCGAACTCTCTTCTTCATTCCTGAGAAGCACAGTTATTTCCGGTAGAATACGTATCTCTTCACATGCATCAAGACTATTTTCAACAAGTTCTCGAACTGCAACGTATAGGGACCTAGCCGGATTATCAAATCCTGCAATGGTTTTGTTTCTGTAAAACCATGCTGAAACAGATAGTTCAACAATGTCTTGAGTATGAACGTTTGACGTGAACAAGAATATGCCTCCGGAGATATCTCATGAAGGCTCTGTATTATCTTGCTATGAAGCGTGGTATTATGACAGCTACATTAGCATTGGAAGTACAAGATATGCAATAATCAGCATTGAAATGAGAGCAATAGTTAGGACAATCCAAACGGGTTTGCTCCAATCCTTGACGGTTGCTCCATCAAATGGCTGAATGGGAATCATATTGAAGAGACCAAGAATGCTGTTGATGATGATTCCGTATCGTACGAGAAACATGATATAGAAAAGACTTGTTGGATTAAGAAGAAGCACAGCAATTAGAGCGACGATTACCAATCCTGAAGCAATAAGAAAATTGCTTAGAGGACCAGCAAGGTTCGTTTTTGCATTATTTTCTCCACTAGTGGCACCACTTGTATAAACAGTCCCTGTGCCGAAGATTGGGATTGAGAAAAGTATAGCAATTGCAGAGAGATAATACCCCATTGATGTCATTCGGAACTCTGACCACATGCCATAGTGCTGAGCTGTAAATTTATGCGCCAATTCATGACCCATAAATGAGAGTAGGAATATCAATATCATTCCTACAGGAACCCACCAATTTGCACTCGTCAAATAGGAGTAGAATATTATAATTCCATTGATTATTCCTGAAGGTGCACCAAATATGGAGATACTCACAAGTGTTACCAGAATCGATGCAATTAGTAGATCTCGCTTTTCTGTTATCGAGAATCGTGATTTCTTAGAGGTCTTTCGTTTTGCTTTCTTCTTGGGCATGATGGGTGTCCATGTTTGATTCTCTTCCTCGTAATCATCAAAGCCTAATGAGTCACTGACTCTTCGTTTAGCATCTTCACGAACTTTTTGGATTCCTGGACAACCATGGCTTTCCGGAAGTCTGTGCTCCCCACAGTAAACTCCATTGCAGTATGGGCATGTGAAGCTAAGGTCTTCATGTCCACACAAAGAGCATGTTGTCATTCGAACACCCGATTGTATCGTTTGATAACGGCAGTACTATTGAGATATATTCGTATTCCTAGTGGACATTTTGTACAAAATTTCCATTTGATTGAATTTTCACAACAATGCTTAAGTAACGATGAGAGTGAGCCGAGAGTAGTTTTGGGCGACCTGGAGAGAAGTCTTTTGGATTATGACGTGGCAATTGTTGGTAGCGGCCCTGCTGGAATATTTTGTGCTCTCGAAATGATAGAACACAAACCAGATCTAAAGATTATCATAATTGAACGTGGAAAGAGCATTGAGAAGCGCCATTGTCCAAACTCCGACTCAGCGCGTGGCTGCAAAAAATGTAATCCATGTGACATCCTAGCTGGTTGGGGAGGAGCTGGTTCTTTCTCTGATGGGAAATTGATTAAATCCACACAAGTTGGAGGTTGGCTCTATGAATTCATTGGCAACAAGAGACTCTCCGATATGATTGAATACGTCGATCAAAAGTACCTTGCCTACGGAGCTCCTACCAAGATATACGGTGCGAATGAAGATGATATTGAAGACTACTCACAGAAAGCTGTACTGATAGGTATGGAGCTAATTCCCCAGAAAGTACGGCATATGGGACGTGAGGGCTGTATAGATGTTATGGGACGAATGTACAACGATGTTCAGAAGCACGTCAAAATCCTCTTCGATACTGAAGCCAAGGATATACAAATCAATGGTCATGCTGTCCAAGGTCTTGTGACCAATGGTGGAGAGATGATAAATGCGCGTTATGTTATCGCAGCTCCAGGTCGGGTTGGCAATGAATGGCTTTCAAAGCAGGCAGCGCGATTGAATCTACATACTGAGAACAACTACGTGGATATTGGTTTACGAGTTGAGATTCCCGAACCAGTAATGCGAGATATAGCAAAGGCACTCTATGAACCGAAGCTGGTATACTACTCAAAAGAGTTCGACGATAAGGTCCGTGTGTTCTGCTTTAATCCTGGTGGAGTTGTTACGACAGAATATTATGACGAGATTCTGACAGTCAACGGGCAATCATTTGCTAATATGAAGACAGCAAGCACGAATTTTGCGCTCCTTGTTTCTACACGTTTCACTGCTCCCTTTAAGGAACCCATCGCATACGGTCAGTCAATCGCACGTCTTGCCAATATGCTTGGCGATGGAGTTATAGTTCAGAGACTCGCAGACCTGCGAAGAGGCAAACGGAGTACCACTGAGCGGATTGCTAGAAGTCCGGTACGACCTACTCTTCCTAGTGCGTCTCCTGGAGACCTCAGTTTTGTCCTTCCATTTAGACACTTGAGTTCCATACTTGAGATGTTGGAGGCCTTGAATAAACTCTGTCCTGGCGTTGCAGACGATGGTACGCTTCTTTATGGAATAGAAGTGAAGTTCTACTCGTCCCGGCTCCAGTTATCCAGTGTTCTTGAGACCGAGGTGTCGAATCTATTTGCAGCTGGAGACGGAGCGGGGATAACGCGAGGTCTCATACAAGCCTCGGTTTCCGGAGTCATTGTCGCACGTGAAATTCTCAGCAGGGAAGGTATTGATACAATTTAAGAAAGAATTACATGTTGCGACCACTTATACGGGGCAAGCCACTAATTGGTGGAAGTCACCGGTCATGGAGTAGTTGAAAATATTATTGCATTTCGGGTTCACAATAGTGACTCCTCATATGACTAGCTGATTAAAAACAGAGAAATAAGAAAGACAACTCCGCTGTGCAATTGCTGTTTCTCGACAGTTCTTAAGAATCAAGGACTGCCTGATATGTTTCAAGTTGTACTCTATCGTTCACAGCTACATAAGTGGCAAGATGTTTCCTGAAGCTGGTGTACAAACCTCATTACGAATGGCATCAAAGTCCTACCGTGTTTTGACCTCATTGTCTCCTCCGTTTAATTAGGACAACTAGCGCAAGAATCCCAATAATTCCAGAGGATGCTATCAGAATCAGTAGGAGAGATTGGTCCGGGATAGGCAATACATTCACTGAGCCAGCTATGGCAAACATGGATAGGTGAACAACTCTGGCCCACACATATCCCGCATAGAGTTCGCCATAAATCTCAACATCACTGGTATTCACACCCCATGCATGAACCCAATCCAAATCAGTAGATAGTCTTGTATAGGTCTGAGTTGTATCATTAAAGTGATAGAGGACCAATGTTGTTTCGTTGACATCCACTGTATCGTTTAGTAATCCATTGTTGTTCTTATCAAGATCAGATTGCCTATAATATATCTTGACAAGTGCTTCTTTGACCTCATGAGTTCCTGTTCCACCAACTGTGAGTTGGATGTTTATGTATCTTCCAAGAGATACATCATTATTCATCAATCCAGAACTAGCTGTTAGAGGATGAGGCGTTGTTTCCTCAGCATATCTCGTCACATTGAGTACGACATTCTCTAATGAATCAATCATAAAGGCAAGAATACAATCTGTCTGTTTGATGGCATCGATGGAATCCATCTGGTAAAAGGCGGCATAGCTGGATGCATTCACAGCACAGGATGTGTACTCAATCCGGATAGTGTCAGGAAGGACTGTTACCTCCTTCCCTTTGAGTGCAGCAAGTACTGAGTAGACATCATACACTGTTGCATCGGTCAACATCACCACAGTCTGTGTTTCTGTCCAAACACCATATCGAGTAGCAATCTTATGAGCTCCCGGTTGCATCATTCCCTGAAGGACACTACCAGTATCCTCAAGGACATCATACATCAATCCGCATATTCCTTCTGCATTAGCCTCAGGTCTACCAATCATGACGACATATGGAGAATCTCTGTAACTTGAAGTAAACTCATTACAGGAGAGAAGGGATACATCAGCGAGTTCATCCAGATTTTCACAAAAGTCTTGACTACTTAGGAGAATGTCTGAGTCAGAAATGATGAGAACATCAAGAAAATCTATGATGTAGGTATCAGGATCGTAGAGGTCAGGAATCCCGTCAAAATCAGTATCATTACTCCATGGATTCACACCTAATTCTAACTCATCCATGTCGCCCAATCCATCACCGTCAGTATCGTTGCAGAGCGGATTAAGCCAGAGCGCAATCTCGAGCCCATCAAAAGCTCCATCGCCATCTGAGTCTGCTAACATTGTATTCGTACCATATATCTTCTCAATACCATCGACTACATCATCGCCATCAGAATCGAGAGAGTTGGGATCCGTGCCCTCATCATACTCAAGTGCATCAAACATGAGATCACCATCCGAATCAGCAATCAAGAGATTAGAATTGAAGTCAAACTCAGTCTTGTCATCGAGATCATCATTGTCGGTATCCGTCGAATTTGCATCTGAATTAAGGAGGAACTCTGTAAAATCTGTGAGTTCATCAGTATCAGTATCGTCTGATAGAGGGCTGCAACCATAGGTGATCTCTATGCCATCACCAAGCAGGTCTCTATCTGAGTCCCAATGTAGAGGATCAGTACCTAGCTCGACCTCGATGGAATCACTCAAACCATCACCATCAGAATCAATGCTTTGGGGATCAGTTCCAATCTGATTCTCTGTATAATCATCTAAATCATCGTAGTCAGAATCATTGAGGAGAGGGTTACTGTAGACATTGACCTGATGAGTGCTGGTGGAGTCTGTAATAGATGTAGACCATCCAGCTACTTCGACCTCATTTGTGAGACCATCAAAGTCTGAATCATCGGTAGCAACGAGCTGATCACTCAGACATGTACTATTTTGCACGAATTTCTGAACTCTTCCATGTTCGACCCAATTCTCGACAACATAGAATGAACCATCAGTTCCAAAAGTAATGTCCATAGGATTTGTGAAGTTCCCCTCCTCATAACCCTCGAAACCATAGGTTCCGTTGATACCCCAAGAGGGAATTGTTTCCCCGTTCAGATCAAAGGCACGAATACAATGTCCACCAGTATCTGCAACATAGATAACATTGTCATCACTAATTGTAATTCCCCTTGGAAAAGTGAATGTCCCATCAAAGAGAAATGGGCTGATTGTTCCAGTAGGATCATAACCAAACACTCTATTCTCACAGGCAACATACATGAGTTGATTCTCTTTGGAATATGCACAGGAAATGGGCTGACCAAGTGTACCTAAATCAGTTTCAATATTGCCAACAGATTCCGTCCATATTTCAGTCCATGATGATGGCGAAAGAATCTCATTATACGAAAGGCAATCACCCTCGATGCGCCAAATATAATATAGCATGTTAGGTGGAGAAAAACAAGCGTCAAACATCATAATAATACTAGAATCAATAGTACCATAATGCGTACTACCATTGAGATTATATGATTCGAACTTGCCATGTCCAGGACTCCCAACGTAAATTTGGTAATATAATGTTTCATTTTCCTTGTCGATTGTTAATACTGGTTTAAAATCAGAGTTTCCATCAAAAGTCGAGAAATAGGAACCTGTTGGTATAATGCTGAGATTTGAATCCAGTTTTGTTATCCACCACGTACTTGCATCTGAATAATAGTAACTATCACTTGAATATCCACCATCCCCCATTAGGACATAGAGGTCTCCATTGAGGTCACTTTCAATATTAGCAAATGTTGTATTGATTGGCTGGTCCATGCCCCAACTACGTTCGAACGCTATTGAATATTGTATCATGGGCTTCTCTTCATCCCATGTCCCATCACCATTCGTGTCATAAGATCGAGGATTGGTGTTACTCCGGTATTCGCCATAGTCGTCAATCCCATCACCATCAGAATCAGGAATTCTAGGGTCTGCATAGACGTGGATCTTGAATGGTGTGGATTCGAATTCGAAGGAGACCTCCCACCCTGCTATCTCTCTGAGGTCTCTCAGTTCATCCTTGTCAGAGTCTCTATCAGTGATATTGGTTCCATAATTCAGTTCCCATCCATCAAGAAGTCCATCAGCGTCCGTGTCTGCCGAACATGGGTTTGAGCCGATGATCGTCTCATAATAATCACTCAGACCATCCTGGTCATAGTCCCACTTCCACGCCATGCCCGGGAGTTCATCTTCATCATTCAGACCATCATGGTCATGGTCGAGAGGAGTTATGTATCTCCAACGAGTGAAGCTGTCAATACTATTTGGCATCACATCATAATAGAGAGTTGCGTACTCTAGAGTGGATTCGGAATCATTCACTGGTCGATAGTGATATTCTGGGATAAAACCAAGCCAATAATTACGATAGATATTATTCAAATAGAAATCATTGTGCAGGATAAGGGTCACTGGAAAGTTGGGCATACCTGTACTAGGTTCAATCCATGCCTCACAACGGTATGTCCGCTCCTGGACAGTATAGTTATCTCCAAAAATCGTGTTGCTATCTTCCTCAGCAGGTTCACTCGACCATGTATTAGAGGACAGAGCACCCCATGGAGGAGCTATAGTGATTTTTGGAATATTGTAGCTATCACGAATTCCCTTACTTCTACCAGGGCCTGTCGCATTAAGAATAGCGATTATTCTAGCTACAACATCTATTCTATCTCTGGCATCAAGTCCATTGTTATCCTTGTCTGTAATTGTGATATCAAACTCTTCTTCTTGATCAAATGAAGGTGTCACTTCAGAATAAACCTCCACATCACCGACAATCACACTTGTCAACCACGACACAAGCTTATCTGAAAATCCACCAATCATGTCAGCAATGACCATACCAATGGCCAATACCCATCCAACATAAGGAATTTGGACTATCCCATAGAGAAGACCTGTTATTGCTAGGCCAACAACGCCTGATACCGTACCAAAGGTGGCACCTACTGCTTTCCCAAAACTACCTCCGATACTATTGGCTAGCATAATACCCCCTGTTATGGAGATCCCTAGATCAATAATGATACCTACAATCAACATGAATTCATCAAGGCGATTCACAGATTTGGCGAACTTTGCAGAATCATCAATCTTGTCAAGACTCTTGCAAGCCTTTAACCACTGTGTCAAGGTGTTTGTGCTCTTGGTATTAAGAACCTCACCAACTTCTACCTTGCTCAATCCCTGTATATTATACATGGAGCCCAACCATTTCCAAGCCATCCATCCTGTAAGAATTTGAGAATACACACCGAGTGCTTCCATTCCTATTCCTGTCACATACACAATCGTATCCACTAGGCTTGTTTCAGGTGAATATGGTACCGTTGGAGTACTTGGGTCAAATATCGTATATTCACCAGTGTGCCAACGGAGCATCATTGACATGATGTTGAATGTGGCATTTTCGCTGAGTGCCCAACTATCAATCTCATCAAATACCTCCATCAAAGAGAGAGCTGACTTAGATGATGTGTTATAGAAGTGTGTCTTGGAGGATTTCAATGTCACAAGATCACATACTGTCAAATTCAGATCAATAGGACCTGTAATCAAAAATGATTCAGGAACTATATCTGATAGGTCTGCAGTCTTCATCGCATCTTCAGTCGCGATGATGATTGGATAATTTTCATTGTCAGGCAAGTATTCCATAGCAGATGGGATTAGCTCATTACTAAGGGTGATCAGTGCCTCGTCACGATGGGAAAAGTCATCTGTTGTGGATTGAAGGGTGATGTCGTAATCTGGTAGAAGTGATGGTATGTCAGCAAGGTGATTTGTTGAATTATGTAGAAAGATGTAGGGTAGAATCATATCAGATGCTAGTGTCATGTCCCGGTTTGAACTATAGAATAAACCTACACTACTGGAATGCATCTCTTCAACAGCCATTCCAGTGAGCATGAAACCTTCATCATATGTGACAAGCAATGTGGAATCAGGTCTGTATCCAAGGTCAGTCATATTGAAACGCTCTGCTGTTGAAGAACTTGCATTAGCAATGAGAAATCCACCATCTCCAATTCCAATATAATTCTGGTCAGCAGTCTCTAGAGTGATGATGGTATCATCGATATAGTGAACAGTGAATGTTTCATCAGAACCGATATCGGTTGCATTTGCCACTACACAACCATCGTCAGTCACTGAGAGATAACCACCACCAACTTCTTTGAGTGCTATCTGGTTCTTCCCACAGATTACACGTTGAAGGGCTGCATTCTCAATTGAGGATTCACGCGCAACACCGTATCCAGTTGAATCTATTATTACATATCCATTGGATGAGGAATTTAGTGCAATTGCGTTGATGTCTGTAAACCCGATGACCTCCCATTCGAGTTCTACACTCATCATCAAGCAAAAGGATTCAGTTGCGGGAAAGAACATTTTGCTACTGAACGCCACTACTCGCTCATTTTCCATAACAGGACTGATAGGCACGTGGATGCCATTCGAAACCACTTGAATTCCGTAGTCTTCCACGTCTGCCTGTTCAGGAATTGCATTGAGTGTGATATTCAACATTGGAATGACTTTCACATCTTCCTTGGAAGAATCCAAATCTTGCATGGCACCAGTTGTATCATAGGGCCAGTCCCAAAATTGGTCTATTAGCTGTAGGTTTTCGACATTGGCAGGTATCAACTGAAAAGTGATGTATGTTGGCACACCACTCAAATCTATACTCATATCAAATTTCATGCGTGTATTAGTCCTTCTGAATGGGTCTGCGTCAAGGTCATCATTGACACCATCGCCATCATTATCAAAGTCCCAAACATTCGGTGTACCATCACCATCGATGTCACTGACTGAAACAGAAAACTCATGGTTATCAGGCATTCCATCAAAGTTTGTATCTGGTTCTAAGGGGTCTGAATCTGCAAATACCTCAAAGTAATCAGTCAATGAATCGTGGTCTGTGTCATTGTATGTAGAGTTTGTTCCGATAATCCTTTCCACGATATCAGGGAGTCCATCGTCATCTGCATCCTGTGGATCTGGAGGTAGGAGAGCGATGAGTTCTTGGACAAGTTCTTTCAACGAAGAGGGATTTCGTGGAGGATTATCACTCTCAATTGTGTTCTCACGGGACATCTGCAATGGATTATCAACAGGTAGTGCTTGATTTGCAGCGTACTCAAATTCGACCAATGAAATCATGCTTATAAAAATCATTACAACGCAAACTCGAAAGAACAATTTTGACCTCTTATTCACTCTCTTTAGTATTCCATCTCCATATCCCATGGTTGACTCCTCCAAGGCAATATATCGAAAAAAGAATCATGACGAATGCTAGCCTTAATGCAATATACTAATATTAACCAAGATAATTTGACAGCAAACCAACTATTAAATTCTCATATCTTTATTTGATAATTATAACTACTGAATCTTCAGACAGAATACCCTTGCGAGTGGTGTCGTTCTCCCCTTCAAGTACAACGGCATCAATGATGTCTGCGACTGGTTTTTACTGGCAGGTTATTGATCATAATGGCGACATAGCAATTCGAGCTACTCTACGTTACTGCTTATGCGTACCTGATTCTGCATTCACTGGGTCGAAAAATTGTTTTGGATTATTCAAGTGAAAAAGCTCAAATCGTGCTCAAAGCTTTTAGAGATGATGGAATAGAGATTAAGATAATTGATGTAACTCAAGAAGAAGCTGACCACATAGCAGAAGATCTTGGTACGATACCTAATGAATTAAAGGACTACATCATGTTGACAATATCGGAGTAATTCTGGAAGTCAAATTTTACAGTTCTAGACTCAAACTCTCGAATAACCTTGAGACAGAAATGACGAATCTCTATGCAATTTGAGATGGAGCAGGAATTACTCGAGGTCTTATGCAAGCATCAGTTTCAGGGGTGCTTGTTGCACGTGATATTCTCCGAAAGGAGAATATTGACATCTGAGTGAAAATCCGATGGTGAGCATTTCCTAAGATTTATATACCTATTGTACCAAGTGGTATTAGTATACCATGTGGTATACTAGGTGTTGACTAGCACCTGTACAGAAAAGGAGCCCCACTGGTGACTCAAGGGCGGCATAGCCGCCCGGGGCTTCGCAACTGGAGGATGAATTCTTAATTGATAGACGATGACTTTGAGTCAGTGTTTCGAAGGGTGTTCGAATCCCTCCTGGGTTCTTTGGGAACTCTTCCTGAGGGGAGCACATCATATAGTTACTTTACTGGCTCTATGATGGATGAAGATGATAACGAATTCAATCAAGAAAAAGAACCTGATTTTGAACGTATTGATCTTGAGGATGAAGTATTATTCCTCGTGAAGACTGGCTATGAAGATACTAGCCATTCTGTGAAGATAGATGCAAGAACCATGACAATCACATTCGATGGTACAAGAAAGAGCATTAAGATTGATCTTGACTTTGACGTTGATATTGAGAAATCGAGTGTTTCTTCTCGAAATGGAGTAATGGAGATATCATTGAAGATGGCATCAAAGGGCAATTCAGGTGCAAAAGAAGGATATCTAAGAATCAATTAGAGGAGTTATGCAAAATGACTGATGAAGCTATTAGACTTAAGGTAGCAGCAGCAATGCCTAAGGATCAAGGTCGAGGCATTGTTAGATTGAACTCTGATGTGAGAAACCATCTGAAAGTTCGTTCAGGAGATTATGTTCTTGTTAAAGGATCAAGGGAAACAATTGCTGTCTGTTGGCCTAGTCTCAAAGAGGATGAAATATTAGACATGGTCCGGATGGATGGTCTAATCCGAAGTAATGCGGGCGTAAAGCTTGGTGAAATGGTAGAAGTAAGTAGTGTGAATGTTCCAGATGCCACTCGTGTCGTCATCGCACCTGGTCAACCAGTAAGGTTTCAACCCGGTTTTGAGAATTACTTGAAACAACAGATATTGAATAGACCAATCACCAAAGGTGATACAATTCTTATCTCATCAATAGGCCAAGGAATGCAATTCACAGCCACTGCTGTTGCCCCAGGAAAATACGGTCGAGTCACACCTGATACAACAGTAGAGGTCTTGACCAAACCTGTAAAACCAGAAGAACTTGCAGTTCCACAAGTCACATACGAAGATATTGGAGGACTTGGCAAAGAACTCGTTAGGATTCGTGAGATGATTGAACTTCCCATGAAATCACCTGAGTTGTTTAAACGACTTGGAATCACTCCCCCGAAAGGTGTGCTCCTCATGGGTCCTCCGGGTACTGGAAAGACTCTGATTGCTCAGGCTGTAGCAAATGAATCGGGGGCTAATTTCAAAGTGATTAATGGCCCTGAGATCATGTCAAAGTTCTACGGTGAGTCTGAGCAGAAGTTACGTGAGACATTCGAAGATGCGGAGAAGAATGCCCCATCTATCATATTCATTGATGAACTTGATAGCATTGCACCGAAACGCGCTGAAGTCACAGGAGAGGTTGAGCGCAGAGTAGTTGCGCAACTACTAGCTCTTATGGATGGTCTAGCTGGACGTGGGCAAGTAATCGTTATTGGTGCAACCAACCGTCCTGATGATATCGATGAAGCATTGAGACGTCCTGGCAGATTTGATAGAGAGATAATCATTGGAGTCCCAGATAAGAAGGGTAGACTTGAGATTCTCCAAATTCATACTAGATCAATGCCACTTGAGAAAGATCTCGATCTTGAAAAACTAGCATCTGTCACACATGGGTTCGTAGGCGCTGATCTCTCAGCTCTTGCAAGAGAGGCTGCAATGCAGGCTCTTCGAAGAGTATTACCTCATGTTGATCCAGATACTGGTGATATTCCTGCTGACATTCTGTCTAATCTTTTTGTGACACAGGCTGACTTTGAAATGGCTCTCACTGAAGTATCTCCCTCTGCCCTGAGAGAGGTTCTTGTTGAAAAGCCAAATATCCGTTGGGATGATGTCGGTGGTCTGTCAAAGGTCAAACTACAGCTTCGCGAAGCCGTGGAAACCCCTCTGAAGTATCCTGAGGTCTTTGAAGGAATGGGTATCAGAGCACCAAAGGGTGTACTTCTCTTTGGCCCACCTGGAACTGGGAAAACTCTCCTTGCAAAAGCTGTTGCCACAGAGTCCGAGGCGAACTTTATCTCCGTGAGAGGTCCAGAGGTCTTCAACAAATATGTTGGAGAGTCTGAGAAGGCTGTACGTGAATTCTTCAGGAAAGCCCGTCAGGTAGCACCGTGCGTCTTATTCTTTGACGAGATAGATGCAATTCTCGGAGCTCGAGGAATGCGTGATGATAGCGGCGTTAGCCAAAGAATTGTCAATCAGTTCCTTGCTGAGTTGGATGGTATGCAATCCCTCCAAAACGTGCTTGTCATCGGAGCAACAAATAGAGCAGACATCATAGATCCTGCTGCATTAAGACCTGGTCGTTTTGATACAGTAGTGTTTGTACCACCTCCCGATCGCGACGCAAGAATCGAAATATTCAGGGTACATACGCGTAAGATGCCATTGGCTGATGATGTTAGTCTTGAGAAGCTTGCTGATTTAACAGATGGCTATTCTGGAGCGGATATTGAGAATCTTGTCCGTGAAGCTGCCATGACTGCTGTCAGAAGTGATTGGAAGACTAAACCTGTTCATATGAAACATTTCAAGGCGGCCTTGGAGGAAACTCGACCAAGTATCTCTCAAGAAGATATCAAGCGGTTCCTAGAACTAGCTGAACAGGTTAAGAAGCGACAGCCTCAGAAGGCATCTGATGTTCTTCCAGGCTACATGTAAGATGAATGTAAGCGACTAGATGAAGACTAATCATCTAGTCCCTGTTTTCTTTTTCTTCGAAATTTATCAATGTTGAATGATGTCATTAGGCGTAAATTCAGGTCAAAATTATTGTCGAATTACAATCACGATACCCTTTTGAATAGCAATTAGGACATGGTCATTGTACGCCTCATGGGAGGACCAGTTATGAGTAATTTCTATCCAATATCTCCACTCGTAGGTATCACGAACACTAGTTATGGCGCACAAGTTGGTGTCATGGATGAAAAATGGGCTGTGCGCGTCGTGCGAGGAAAGAAGATAATAGCTGAGAAAGCGATTCCTGGTCTTGAGCTTGACAACATCGTTGGTGTTGCATATGGTCATATCCGCGTAGAAGGCCTTAGTAGACATGCTGTGGCAACCATGGCAGGCAGATTAATGCAGTACGCAAGGACGTATCAGCAGGCTGGTGTCTGTCCAAATTACGAGATTACTGACTTGATCTATGAAGATGGTACTACCATAGGTGAACAAGCAATTGCTGCAGAAGGTGGTGTGGTGCATGATTTACATGAGGAATCTGCAATCGCTACGCTTCCTGACATTAGAGTAGGAGAAATACCACAGATTCCGAGGACAATAGGAGATGCCGCATGGTATGCTATCACTGAGGGTTACGCCTCTTTAATATGCGAGGTTTCTGCCTATGGAAGTTCGCTTCCAAAAGGTCATCTGGACTTGATGTTCAATAAAGCTGCCGACCAATTAATTCATTTCTGGGTCACATCAAATCCTGAAGACTCAGCCGCTGTGCTGAAGAAATTCGGAGCGCTAATTCAGAGCTGTTCAAAAGAGAGTCAACTACCAAAAACTGGTACTGGGACAGCAACCATAGAAACTGGAGTTTGCGAGGTTCTTCGAGTATGTCGAGAAATCGATCCAAATGTATCAAAAATTCCTGCAGGCTATCCATGTGCTTTTCATGAAATTCTTGCTAAGAAGATTAGTGATGTTTCCGGAGTTAAGGTATCTGTTAATACATCATCAACAGGCTGTATTATTAGCATGTCCATTGAGTAACACTCGTTTCGATAGCTATACTTTCATTCCTTCTATCCACCCAATAATCTTAAATCGCTTGGGCCGACTCATCTACAATTAGACGAGACAACGTGGTAAGTCTCGAGTAGGAGCTTATGAACTTGAGCTACTTAACTTGGCGTGAATACACGCGTTCAGGTCCCGTGTGTCTAGGAGCACTCCTTGTGATCGCTGGAGCAATTCTGGCATTACTACCTGGGTATAATCCAGCATATGACTTCATACCTGGATACACTATACTGATTGGCGCTGTTGTTGCAATCGTTGGACTGTTATTCATAATTATGGGCTTTGTCTTTACAAAGAAGAAGCGCGATTCTGTCACTGGCAGAATTGACACCAAGAAACTGAGTGACACTCCACCGCCTCCACCACCGCCAGACTAATCCTTCCTGGATATACAATTTCTTCCGAGCTCTTGGGTCATTGTGGCCCAAGGCTCTTCTTCTCTTTCTTTTTATTGCTTAAAATGGACATATTTAGTGAAAATGCTCCATCGCGCAAATCCTAATATGTGACCAAGATAGTTTTTGCCTAGAAATGAGTACTGGATGGTGTACGGTCTAGATGAAGATAAACTTGGAATATCGAGATAGTCAATTTCACGAGTGTTCAGGGCAGCCGTCCACTGCCATTAGCTTAACTGTTGATGACTCACAAAAGAAACTAATCCTTGTGATTCCAACAGGTGCAAGCATGATTGAACGTCGAGCAGCTGAACGCAACGCTCGTGGCATTGAGAAGGTAGGATTTCAGACTGCGAAACATGGCCGCGTAGGCCGTGGCTATGAACTTGTAGTCGAGGGCCATGGTGGAGGGCTTCCAGATCGGTTGAGACACTCACCACGTGAAGTGTACTAAACCACTTCGTCGTATGCCGTCTGAATGACCTTGCCTGTTTCCAATATCGATTAGGCATGGAGCGAGTAATGTCCTTAATTCGGATAGGAGAGTAAGTGACGATGTCGGACGATAGAGCCAAAAGATGGGTTGAAGAATCACAAAGAGACGCTACACGTCAGTCTGCTGGAAAAATGCATTTGCAAACTGCGGCACAAGCTGAGCGTGCAGGCGATATAGCCAAAATGGAAAGCGAATATGCTGCTGCTGCACAAGCATTCATCCAATCTGCAGATGAATATAGAGCTTCTAAGAGCTTCAAAAAAGCCGCCCTGAACATGTGTGATGCAGGCGATGTATTTTCTGAGTTAGCTGATGCAAGTAAAGCAGTTGCTGCATATCAGCGAGGAGCTGATGATCTTCTCGCCGCATCAAGTGAGCATCTTATGTGGGGCGATGATGCAGAAACCAGTAAAGGCGCTACACTCGCTGTTACAGCATGTATGATCTATATTATGATAGGTAAGGAAGCCGAAGCTTTTTACAAGGCACGTGGTTTTGCAGCTGAGAATGCGTCGAAAATCAGGCTTCCTGCAGTAGTTCGACTAAGTCAAATCCCACAAATGCTCGAGAATTCAATCCAGGCTTTGAATCTTGATTCCTTTGCTGAAGCTGAGAATGCTGCCGTCACAGAATTAAAATCCGCACTAGCAAGCTCATCGAGTCCAGAGTTTTCAAAGTACGTGGATAAAGGTCTTGACATGGTCCGCGAGATACTCAGAGGTAAATTAAAGGTTCCCAAAATCTCTTCTCAGCTGACGATCCCAATAGACCTCACTTTCACAGAAGACTTCTCTGTTCATCTGAATATTCGAAACTCTGGCGACGGTGCCGCGTCCAATATGAAGATTGAATGGCATCTTGATGAGGGATTACAATTCGTATCCGGTGAAAAGACAAAAACAATTCCATCACTTCCTGCAGGAGAGAATCTTAAGCTTGCTGTCATCCTGAGAGGTGCAGAAGCCCTTGGTGGTATACGTGACTATTCAATTGTTGTCAGAGGGTCATACGAGGACAAGCTAAAGACAGTGTACAGCCTTCAAGCTGGACCTACCATTATCACACTGAAGGATTTCAAGGAGAGTGAGAAACTTCTCCAGGACTCTGATGTAACTAGTGGTCGAGTAGGATTTCTCCGTGCATCAATTGAGGAGTCCGAGTTTGAAGCGGAACCACTTCTTCGCATTGTTGATGGCTTGACATCTTCCTTAAAGGAAAGCCGCGCCGAAGTCGAGAGAGGAGAACTTGATGCAGCAAAAGCAAGAATTCGAATTATAAATGACATAGTTGATCAGATTGATGCACTAGTCGGTGATGAAGCTTTAGTTGAACGAGTCGCAGAGGCAAAGATGTCCGAGAAAAAGGCCTTTGCTATGAGCAAGATTGTTTCTGCCTTTGAGCAAGCAATTGCTTATGCATCAAATCAAGAGAAGAAGCTGGAGGCTGAAGTTCCGCTTGCGTTAACAGAGTGGGATTCTATGGCTGAGAAGAAAAAGCGAATCATTGGTGCAGCAGGCAAGATTAAGTCTATTGCCAATGAAGTGAAAGGCAAGCTCACATCTCCTGAGCATCAACTCATACAAAACAGCATCTCAGATGTCCAGATGGAGGCTGAGAAAATACTTATCGACTCACTACTTGTTGTGGGCGAGCGTCCAGCATCTCCTGAAAAGGTTGAGATGGCTCTTGTTGTTGCTCGTTCCATTCGAAATGAGATCACACAGCTCATGGAGAAGAAGAGAAGCGAACTTGAGTAATGATTGTAGTGTTCTCTAAATTCCGTACAAAAGGATTGGAACTGCATTCATAACAAAGTAACCTTGAAATTCTTGAATACAATTGAATCAGTATGAGCTACCTCTGGAAGAAAACCGAGAAATGGAATCAATGGTGTGATAGTAAAAACTGCCCGGTTTGCAGAAATCTCCCGCAACCGGATGATTATGTCACCATTGCAGAAACTGCTGCATCGTGGATTGAAGCACATCCGAATGTACCCTTCAAAGGAACTTGCTATGTTATGTCAAAAAAGCATGCTGTTGAACTCTACGACCTCTCGGATGAAGAAGCCTTTTCTTTTCTCAAAGATGTCATGGTTACTGCTCGAGCATTGAAGGAAGTCACTGGGGCAACTAAGATTAATTATGAAATCCATGGAAATACAGTTCCTCATCTTCATTTGCATCTCTTTCCAAGATATCTTGTTGGTGATCGTTTCAGTGATAGTGTAATAGATCCTCGAGATGTCAAACCTCCAGTATACTCTGGAAATGAGTTTCATGAATTCACAGAGGCTATGAGAGAGAGAATCTCTAATGCCTACAAATGATATGATTTAATGTCTGGCCATGAACCCTTCTAGTCGATTCATGGCTTCATCTATCAATTCTACCGGAGGCAGAAACACGCTTCGGAAATGTCCTGCTCCATGTTCTGCTCCAAAGCCAGATCCAGGAACGAATACAACACCTGTTTCCCTTAGGACCTCCTTAACGAACTCCACATCATTCGGCCATCTCCCTCGAAGATCTATCTTTGGCATGATATAGAATGCCGCCTCTGGAAGTCTTGTGGAGATTGAATCAATATCATTGAGCCGTCTATGAATAAGATCTCTGCGAGTACGCATTTTGCTCATTGTCTCCTTAAGGTGACTCCCATCACTTCGCAAAGCAGCAATAGAAGCAATCTGAGCAGTGGAATTCAAGCAAATTCTGATCCGTGCCTGACGTATCATTGCATCATACAACGGATTGAGCTCGCCGTTAGTATCACAGAAGTATGCATAACCTACTCGCCAGCCTGGAGCTAGATACACCTTACTGATCCCATTTAATCCAATAACAGGGACATCTTTAGCAATACGCGCCATTGGTGTCTGAGGTTCATCGTATGTGAGTTGATCATATATCTCATCTGAAATGAGTGGTAATTCATACTCTCCCGCAATATCGACAATCTCTCTAAGCGTCTTCTCGTTATAGACTGAACCAGTAGGATTGTTAGGATTGATCACTAGAATACCTACGGTATTGTCTGAGATCTTATTCCTAAGGTCCTCAGTGTCGGGATTCCAGTCATCCTCCTCAATAGTCCTATAGGCTACAGGTTTTCCTCCGAAGAACTTCACATAAGAAATGTAAGGCGGGTAGCTTGGGCCAGGAACAAGCAGCTCTGCGCCATCGCTGATTAAAGCTCCTGCTAGGAACTGAATTGCTTCAGAAACTCCAGCAGCTACAATCATCCGATTAGGGTCCACATCAATACCATTCACTCTCTTTTCCTTATCAGCCGCAGCTCGCCTCAATTCTGGTTCCCCCTCAGATGGAGAATACCCATTCCATCCATCCTGTGCTGCCTTGCATAGGGCATCTACCATAAACTGAGGAGTCTTCCAATCGTATGCGATAGGGTCTCCAATGTTTAGATAAAGTGGCTTTTCACCGGTCTGCTTCTCATATTGCTTGGCGATAACAACAATGTCTCGGATGGCATATTGAAGATTAGCTGCGCGTGGAGTGATATTGAGTTTCATATTTACCCCTGCGCGTTGTGCCAATCATCCTGCGTATATTGTTTACTGTCAAACCAAGTACCTCCGTAAATGAAGGAAAAGGCTGCTTAATTTGGATACTACATAAAGTCTTCAGTTGAGAATGGAAAAGAAGCAAGTTCATTATATTGATGTTTTCTGCCATTTCTGTATTCAATGGTCGACTTTAAATCTTAGATTCGTCAAGAGCTAATTGGATTCAAATTCAGTGGCTCGTGTATACGCCAATCTCCAACGTTGGATGCTTTCACTGCGCATGTTTCGTCCAATCTCCCGATAGATTTTAGCAACTTCCAGATTTGGCTTAGAGAGATAATCGCGGATATCTTCAAGATAATTGAAAGTTCTTTCAAATTCTGACATTAGGATATCCAGAGTAGTTTTTCCTATAGATGCAACAGCATTAGTTCTGTCAAGTTTTATTGCTGTGTCAAAAGCTCTCACAGCGGAAGAATTACCAGGTGCTTCACCTGAGAATCCACTAAAGAGTACGTTATCAAATCTATTCCGCTAGATTCCTTCATTTTGTTTAAAATCAAGCTCAATTCGTAAGATTGAATTGACAACCTCTGAATACCTCGAAAGACAATAGATCCAATTTCATGAGCAAGTAAGAGCTTGCTACCTATTTTATTCCAATCACTCACATCGTATAAATTCATTCCCATTAGTCTGCCTAGGGATTCTTGCATAGCATCAATGGGGACTTGTGCAAAGTTGATTATGCTCTCCCTTTCTTCATAGTTCTCCAAGTCTAAATGACCAATTCCGCAATCTCTGGGAGATTTTTCAACTGTGAGTGGTATTCCTTCATCCATTTACAGAGTACTTATTGACAAAGTGTGCGACGTCTAATAATGGCCCTAGCACTGGCTTCCATTCAAGTTCAGCACCCATCGATGAGGCTGCTAAGTTATCCATGTGTTCTTGAGGACCAACGTCCACAAGATACACATCGTCCTCTTTCAACATGGATTCCAAAGCATCATATGATGCATTGACATATACAGCGACAACTCCCTCGATAAGTGAGAAGCGTTCGCCTTTCTTCAAAGTCTCCGTTTCGAGCTTGGATTTCCTCGTCCTTTCTTCAGCTGTAGAGATCCATGTTGCATCAATAGGGTAATTTGACATTGTGACAAATCCATGAGTTCCTTGGATTTTGAGCCCAATCGTGAGTGACCGTTTGACAATATATACTCCTACAAAATGACAATTCTTCTCAACTTTGTATGAGGTTTCTCAATGAGGTATAATGCAATTTACTGATTATTAGGAGTCTTTTGTTTTCGTTCTTAATCATATTCCCTTCTGTACCATCCTAGGGTTTTGAAAATCTTGTGAATGATAATTCCGCCTACGACCCAAACAATCCCTATTCCAATTGTTGCTTCGCCTTCGTAGTAAGGAGGTGGTATTACAAAGTAAGCAAGAAGAGAAAAAAGCACTCCAGATAAAATCACATGCAGCCATCCCTTTCTCCACCAGATTAAGCGAAACCCAAAGTGCGGAATCCAATTGAAGACAACCTCAGCAATCAGAACTGTTATAGATGCTCGAAAGACAAAAGATGCAACTTCGTAGGGAAACGAAAGGAGCGTGTACCCATAGAGAATACTGCCACCATATAGATAGAATGGAATAATGAATAGGAACATCAAGAGCGTATGTAATCCTTCAATTAATGCAACCTTTTGAGCAATTGTTGCAGGCGAACTTTCATCGAACCAGTCACTGCTCTTTGTATCTCGAACATCGGATGATCCTGACCGTCTTGTATAGGCTATGTATATAATTATAATAATTAGAATAGGAATGATCACACCGCCATATCCAATTCCAGTCATTTGTCCTTGAGCAAACATACTTGATGATTCCTCGGATGTCGCAATCTGGTTGAGAGAAACAATATACAAAATGGATGCGTACATGTTTCTCGTCTTATCTTTGCGTTACTAACTAAGATTGGTTAAAGAACATTTGGCAATCTGAGGCCCTGTGTGAAAAGTCACTTCCCATCACACTCTAGGAAGT
>Ga0224495_10000533_pt1 | contig 29839 bp, 29 predicted proteins | sample SF_Jul11_sed_USG_FD_168128 | JGI IMG/M metagenome (GOLD analysis project Ga0224495, IMG submission 168128) | Sediment microbial communities from San Francisco Bay, California, United States - SF_Jul11_sed_USGS_4_1 | ecosystem: Environmental > Aquatic > Marine > Sediment | place: USA: California... | reverse complement strand
CGGAACTGCCGGATATCGTGGAAGTATTCCGTGCGCCGGAGCATGTTCCCGCCATCGTGGACAGCTGCATCAAGCTCGGCATCAGGAATCTCTGGCTGCAGGAAGGCGTCGTTCACGAAGAAGCTGCGCAACGCGCCAGGGATGCAGGTATTACGGTGGTAATGAACCGTTGCATGTGGCGCGATTATATGCAGTTCTTCGAGCATCGCCATGAATAAGGTTCGCTGTTCATGGCCGGGCGAAGACCCGCTGTATTGTGCATACCATGACGAGGAATGGGGGGTGCCGTTACATGATGACCGGCGCTTGTTCGAATTTCTGACCCTGGAAGGCGCGCAAGCGGGTTTGAGCTGGATTACTATCCTGCGCAAGCGCGAAAATTACCGTGCCGCATTCGATAATTTCGACCCGGTGAGGATTGCCCGCTATGAAGCAAATAAAATAGAATCCCTGTTGCAGAATGCAGGTATTGTGCGCAATCGATTAAAGGTTGAGGCTGCCGTGAACAATGCCCGGAAATTTTTGGATGTGCAGGATGAGTTTGGCAGTTTCAATGCCTTCATCTGGCAATTCACCGGAGGCGCGCCCAAACAGAATAGATGGCGCAGCATCTCGGAGATTCCGGCGAGCACACCAGAATCGGACGCGATGAGCAGGGAATTAAAGCGGCGCGGTTTCAAGTTTGTCGGCACCACGATCTGTTACGCGCACATGCAGGCGACCGGTATGGTGAACGACCATGTGACCGATTGCTTCAGATACAAAGAATTACAATGAAGCGGGCACCGCAAGGAGCCGCGTAGCGAATGACTAAACAACACGCTGCATTGCAACATGTTGCATGCGTAAATCAACCTTCAGGTTATGTTGAAGCCTCTTATCTGTCGGATTAACGAGGATTGAGCGTGCAAACAACACTACGATTCGCCCGACAAATGGATTTATTGAGATGCTATTGAAGTTTACCAAGATGCACGGTGCTGGCAACGACTTCGTAGTTCTGGACGGCGTCCGTCAGGACATAGATCTCAACCCGGAACAATTTCGCCTGCTGGCGAATCGACACTTTGGAGTGGGCTGCGACCAAGTTCTGCTGGTCGAAAAATCCCAGAGCAAAGAAGCAGATTTCCGCTACCGTATCTTCAACGCAGATGGCGGCGAGGTGGAGCAGTGCGGAAATGGTGCACGCTGCTTCCTGCGCTTTGTGCATGAGCAGCAGTTAACCGCCAAGCGCGAGATCGTGGTCGAAACACGCAGCGGTCTGATAAAGCCGCGACTTGAGCAGGACGGTCGCGTGACTGTCGACATGGGTGCCCCGATACTTGATCCGGCACGCATCCCCTTTGAAGGTAGCCATGGTGGAATAAGCGAGCCGCTGGAAGTGGCCGGTGAAACACTGGACATCAGCGCGCTGTCGATGGGCAATCCACATGCGGTTTATGTGGTGGAAGATATCAAGCTTGCTCCGGTGGAAAAACTCGGGCCACTTATCGAACATCATCCGCGTTTCCCGAACCGCGTTAATGCCGGGTTCATGCAGATCAAGGATCGCAACAGCATCAAGTTGCGCGTATATGAACGTGGCGCGGGAGAAACACTATCTTGCGGAACCGGCGCTTGCGCTGCTGCAGTAGCCGGAATCCGACGCGGTTTGCTGGACAGCCCGGTGAGTGTTGCCACACGCGGAGGTGTATTGACCATTTCCTGGGAAGGTGACAACACACCTGTTCTGATGACCGGACCGGCAATCACGGTATACACCGGCGAAATCAATTTATAGGGGGTGCCATGAGATCTGAAGAAGTCGCACGATATTTGCAGGACAATCCGCAGTTCTTTGAAGACCATGCAGAAACGCTGGTTCAAATTAATCTTCCTCATCCACACGGCGGACGCACAATCTCGCTGAGCGAGCGCCAGTTGGTCGCGCTGCGCGAAAAAAACAAGGAGCTGGAAAAGAAGCTGAGCGAAATGATGGTTTTCGCACAAGAAAACGACGCGTTGCAGCACAAAGTGCATGAGTTCGTCGTAGCACTGTTTGCCGCGCGTACATTGGTGACACTGCAGGAAATGATCCCTCACTTGCTGCGCGATATATTCTCCGTCCCTCATACAGTGCTGCGCTTATGGCAAAGCCAGCCACCCAGCGCTGAAGTTTTGACGTTTACCGATACTCAAACACAACCGGTTTGCCTGCACCATGCAGTGCACGATACTGCAGTCTGGTTCGGCGAGAGCACCGCACATCTGCGCTCCTATGCCTACCTGCCTTTGCATGCCGGGAATGAAACCATCGGGTTGCTGGTGCTGGCCAGCGAAGACAAGCAGCGTTTTTACCCCGAGATGGGAACGGTTTTCCTGCAACGCATCGCCGAAGCCGTCGAAAGCGCACTGCATCCCTATCTTGAATAGCTGCAATCAATAGCTGATTCATATGCCAGATGCCGCTTTACCCAACCAAAAATATTTACGTGGCTATCTGGCATGGCTGCGTAACGAAAAACAGTATTCCGAACTTACTGCACAGAATTACGCGCACGACCTCAAGTATCTTTTTGAACTGGCGGCCGATACGCCACTGCACCAACTTAAAATTCACCACATTCGCCGCTTCATTGCGCAACTGCATAGCAAAGGGCTGTGCGGCCGTTCGCTGGCACGCATGCTGTCGGCATGGCGCGGCTTCTACACTTATCTGATGCGCGATCACGGTCTGACCAGCAACCCCTGTGCGGGTTTACGCGCCCCGAAGTCACCGAAGACCTTGCCGCAGGCGCTGTCACCCGACGAGGCTGCGCGCCTGGTCGATCTTCCGACCGACACCCCAGAAGCGATACGAGACAAGGCGATGTTCGAGCTGCTCTATTCTTCCGGTTTGCGGCTAGCGGAGCTGATCAACCTCGACCCGGCGCAGCTCGATATGAAAGCAGGAGAAGTGCGCGTGACTGGCAAGGGCAGCAAGACGCGCATCGTTCCGCTCGGCCAGTATGCCATCGCCGCCTTGCAAGACTGGCTTGTAGTGCGTGCCCAGCTTGCCAAGCCAAGCGAGACCGCACTGTTCGTCGGACAGCGCGGTCAGCGCATCTCGCCGCGTGTAGTGCAATTACGTTTACAGCAATGGGGTGTCAAGCAGGGCATCACCAGCAACGTGCACCCACATTTGCTGCGCCATTCTTTCGCCACGCATGTACTGCAATCCAGCGGAGATTTGCGTGCAGTGCAGGAGATGCTTGGACACGCCAGCATTTCTACCACACAGGTGTATACCCATCTCGATTTTCAATACCTCAGCAAGATCTATGACGCAGCCCATCCGCGCGCAAAGAAGACATGACCGGCCTGAAATCAAAATCAGCCTCCACGCCAGCGTCAGCCAAGCCTTCTCCTGCAGGGAGAGCAGACACACCACAAGGAAAAAGAGATTTCCGCAACAGAAACAAGCAGGGTCGCAAGGGTGGCGATCAGCAAATCATTCAAAGAAATACGCCCAAATCTGGCATTGCTGGCGCTCCGCCCTGTATCTTTCTCAAGACGGGCCGTGAAAAATCCCTGTTACGCCGACACCCGTGGATCTTTTCCGGCGCGATCGAGCGCGTCAATGGAAATCCCGCCGGCGGCGACACGCTACCGGTGCAAGATGCTATGGGAAATTTTCTCGCTTGGGCAGCCTACAACCCGGATTCGCAGATCACCGCGCGGGTGTGGTCATGGCGTGAAGACGAAACCATAGACGAAACATTTATTAACCGCCGTATTGCAGTTGCGCTGGAAACACGCAGAGGTTTGAATATCGCATGCGCAAGCAACGGCATGCGCCTAATCCATGCCGAATCCGACGGCTTGCCAGGATTGATCGTCGACCAATACGGCGACGTGCTGGTGATGCAGATAGGCAGCGCTGGGACAGAACGCTGGCGCGACACCATCGCCGGCATCTTGCAAGAACTTTGCAATCCTGTATGCATTTATGAGCGTTCCGATTCCGACTCGCGCACCTTGGAAGGGCTTGAACTGCGCAATGGCGTGCTGCGTGGCGCATTGCCTGATACCGTGGAGGTGATTGAAAATGACCTGCGCTTCAAGGTGGATGTGGCTGCAGGACAAAAAACCGGTTTCTATCTCGACCAGCGCGATAATCGTACGCTGACCGAAACACTGGCGCACGGCAAGGACGTGTTGAACTGTTTCTGCTACACCGGCGGATTCTCACTGTATGCTCTGCGCGGCGGTGCGAAATCTGTGTTGTCCATCGATGCTTCTGCTGACGCGCTACGCGTTGCCGCAGAAAATGTCACGCGAAATGAACTGGATGCGGCTCGCGCTGAGTGGTTGGAAGCAGATGTATTTGTTGCGTTACGCACGCTGCGCGACCAAGGGCGTAAGTTCGACCTTATTATCCTCGACCCTCCCAAGTTCGCCCCCACCGCCGCTTTTGCAGAAAAAGCTGCGCGCGGTTACAAGGACATCAACCTGCTTGGCTTCAAACTGCTCAGGACGGGCGGCCTGCTGTGCACCTACTCCTGTTCCGGCGGCATCAGCGAAGATTTGTTCCAGAAGATCATCGCCGGTGCAGCGCTCGATGCCGGGGTAGATGCGCAGATCGTGCATCACCTGCACGCCAGTGCAGATCATCCGGTGTTGCTGAGTTTTCCGGAGGGAGCGTATTTGAAGGGATTGGTGTTGAGGGTGGGTTAGTTTGGCCGGTCGCCCTGTGGTATCGAAGGGCAAGTGCGCCGAAAGTCAAAGTCGCTGGTTATCCTACAAGAGGAAAGGTAGTTGTAGTTACGGCAGGTTCAGCATTGGCTTGAAGCCAAGTTTACTTTCCATACTCTCCGCGCTGCCTCGCGCTTCACTCTGATTGGCATACGGCCCGACATGGACTCGTACCAATCCGTCTTTCATGGATAACCTGAGCTGCTTGCCAAAGTCCAACAGCTCGCTGCGCATGCGCGCCATGAAACTCTCTGCACCTTGCTGCGATTTAAATGCGCCAAGTTGAAGATACACGTTGCCGGCACTACTGGCCGGCAGTGGTGACAGCTCGGCAGACTCTGTCGATGCAGCGGACGCACTGTTCTCTGATATCTGGCTTTGCTCCAACCCACCGGCGGTCAGGCTCTCCACCTCAACCTCTGCGCTTCCGCTGCCGAGAATGCCGAGTTTATGAGCGGCAGTATAGGAAAGATCGACCACGCGCTCGTGCAGGAAAGGACCTCTGTCATTGACGCGCACCACGACGGATTTCTGGTTGGATAAATTCGTCACGCGTGCATAGCTGGGGATCGGCAAGGTTGGATGTGCAGCAGTCATCGCATACATGTCATACACCTCCCCTACCGAGGTACGCTGGCCGTGGAATTTTTTGCCATACCATGAAGCAATTCCGCGCTGCTTGAAAGCGCCGATACTGGTCAATGGTTTGTAAGTCTTTCCCAGCGCAAGGTAAGGCCGATTGGCATACCGATGCAGCGGTTCGTTCTTTGGCACCGCATCGGGAATTTCGTCCAGATTGGCGGGTACATCGGCGCCCGGCCCGTCTCCGCTGAGGTAGCCACCAGAACCACCGGGACGCATTTCGTCCGGTGCAATGACACTCGGAATTTCAGTTTTACGCTGCGGCTTACTGCTGCAAGCAGCAAGCAGTAAAGCTGCTAACACAAGAAAAGCATAGTTTGGCAGCACAATTTTATTACTCATCCCATCCCCTATTAACCATCCGCTTGGCCACCTTAATGTTTCCCTATTGTCAGGTTCTGACCAGCTTCTTGTGCGTCTCAATGCTCATCAGCATGCCAAAACCCAGCAGCAAGGTCAGCATCGAAGTTCCTCCGTAGCTGATCAGCGGCAACGGCACACCGACCACCGGCAGGATACCGCTGACCATACCCATGTTAACAAACGTATACGTGGCAAAGGTTAGCGTGATGGAGCCAGCCATCAGCCGTGTAAAGTAGGTGGAGGCATTCCCAGTAATGATAAAGCCGCGCCAAACCACGAAGGAATATAACGCCAGAAGCATGATGCTGCCCAGCAAGCCAAATTCTTCCGAGTACACTGCAAAAATGAAATCGGTGGTGCGTTCCGGTAAAAAATCTAGGTGCGTCTGTGTGCCGTTCAGATAACCCTTGCCCAGAAAGCCGCCTGAACCGACAGCAATGGTTGCCTGAATAGTGTGATAGCCATTTCCCAGTGCATCCTGCGAAGGATCGAACAACATCAGAATGCGATGGCGTTGATATTCGTGCAACGTAGACCACAGCACCGGCGCGCTGCCAATTGCTGCGATCAGTAGCACTCCCATCACGCGCCAGCTCAAGCCTGCCAAGAACAACACGTAAAATCCGCTGGCGAGGATCAGAATTGACGTTCCCAGATCTGGCTGGCGCACAATCAACGCTATCGGCATCAGCAACAGCAATGCGGCGATGAAATAATTCTTCAATGTGAGCGTGGCTTCATGCTTCTCGAAATACCAGGCCATCATCAACGGCACGCCGATCTTCATCAATTCGGATGGCTGGAGGTTAGCGATTCCAAGATTCAGCCAGCGCCGTGCGCCATGACTTACTTCGCCAAACAACGCCACACTGATCAGCAACACCATGCCCAGCACATAGATCGGCACAGCTGTGCGCATCAGATAATGCAGTGGCAGATTGGCGATCAACCACATGCAGCTGAGCGCTACGACTATGTTGAACAACTGTTTCATCGGTTGCTCCCAACTTGCATTATCCGCGCTGTATAGCACCAGCAGGCTGGTCAGCAGCAGCAGCGCTATGCCCAGCAATAACGGACGATCAAGATGTGCAATGAAACGTAACCAAAGTTGCCTTCTAGTCATGTTCCCCTCCTTCCTTCACCTTCACATCTGGCAAAGGCTTTGGAATCTTGCCAAGCAGGTAGTAATCCAGCACCTTGCGCGCAATGGGTGCCGCTGTGCTGCCGCCGTGTCCGCCATTCTCGGCCAATACTACCAAAGCGATCCTGGGCTCCACGGCAGGAGCAAAAGCGATGAACCATGCATGATCGCGATGCCGCTCGTCCACCGCTTTTTCGTCATACTTCTCCCCCTGCTTCATCGCGATCACCTGCGCTGTGCCGGTCTTGCCAGCGATACTATAGGGTGTGCCCAGCGCAGCATAGACAGCTGTGCCACCGGGTTGCGTCACCGCCACCATTGCCTTCTTCACCAGATCAAGGTGTGCTCTATCAATGTTAAGATCATATATCGCTTCGCTGGCAATCAGCCGTTTTTCATCTCCAAGCGAGCTGCGCACTTCTTTCACCAGATGCGGTCTGTACGCCACGCCATCGTTGGCCAACGTGGCAGTGGCAAATGCCAGCTGGACCGGCGTCACCAGGTTGTAGCCCTGCCCTATGCCGGCGGATACGGTATCGCCCGTATACCATTTTTGCTGGTAGCGCCTCATCTTCCACTCTTCCGATGGCAGCAAACCCGAGCTCTCGCCTTCGAATTCACCATTCTCCAGTCGCTCGCCCAGGTCGATACCGGTCTTCTTGCCAAACCCAAAGCGCGTCAAGTAGTTAAAAATGTTGTCTATACCCAACTCGGTAGCCAACCCGTAAAAGTAGACATCGCAGGACATCTGGATGGCCTTGAACATATTCACGCTGCCGTGCCCCCCGCTTTTCCAGTCGCGATACTGACGGCTGCTGCCAGGCAGCGTGAAATAACCGGGGTCGCTGATGGTATAGCCTGGCGAGCGTTCGTTGTAAAACAATCCGGCCAGAGCCATGAATGGCTTGATCGTGGAGCCCGGCGGATATTGCCCACGCAATGCGCGATTGTTGAGCGGAACGTCCGGTGAGTTATTGAGTTCATCCCAACTCTGCGGATCTATGCCGTCAATGAACGGATTGGGGTCGTAACCCGGTTTGCTGACGAAAGCCAGCACTTCTCCATTATTTGGATCTATCGCTACCAGCGCGCCGCGATAATTGCCAAACGATTGCTCGGCGATCTCTTGAAGTTTTGCATCTACACTCAACACCAGCGTGTTACCGGAAACAGGAGTAGTGTGAGATAACATGCGCACTGCCCGGCCGCCCGCATCCACTTCGACCTGCTCTATGCCGGTAGTGCCGTGCAAATCACTTTCATAACTCTGCTCCAGGCCGGTTTTACCAATGTAATCTGAGCCGCGATAATTTGCCGCCAGATTCTTCTCTTCCAGATGCGCAACATCGTCCTCGTTGATGCGCCCGATATAACCGATCAAATGCGCCATCTTCTCACCAAACGGATAATCGCGAAACAATCGTGCCTTGATTTCAACGGCCGGAAAACGATACTGCTGCGCTGCAAAGCGCGCCACTTCTTCATCGCTCAAGCGATTGCGTATCATCAAAGTTCCAAAGTCACGGCTCTCCGCAAGAAGTTTTTTGAAGCGCTTACGGTCTTTGTGAGTAATCTCGATTAGCTTGGAAAGCTCGTTGATCGTGGCTTCCATATTAGTCGTTTTGTTCTGGTCTATTTCCAGCGTGTAGCCGGAATAATTGCGTGCCAGAACTTCGCCATTACGATCGAGTATCAGTCCGCGGTTGGGTACTATTGGAACAATGGCGATGCGGTTGCTCTCAGCCAGCGTATGATAATAATTGTGACGCACCGCCTGTAGATAGATTAAGCGCACCAGCAGGATAGCCAGCAGCAACAATACAAAACCGATGCTTACTACCAGACGCAACTGGAAATGGAATATTTCGCGCTGGTGATTTTTAAACTCGACGTGCTTGCTCATTCACGATCCACTCGCTTCTGCCGTATCTTCAGTAAGATGATGCAAAGCAGAGGCCACAACAACGTCGAGGTCAGGGCGCCAAGAAAGTAGAGCCACACCACATATCCGTTCACCAACCAATGCACCAACGCATACACTGCATAAGATAGCACCAGAATGCCGAATACCTGGGCGGTTTGCTGTCGCAGGTCAAACATCTGCAAACGATGGTGTAGTACCACGCCACCAAAGGCGAGCACCGTGTATGCCAGCGCATGCTGGCCAAACAGGCTGGCATCTGCCACATCCGCAAATATCCCCACCGCCCAAGACAACCCGATTCCCAATCGCCATGGTTTGTTCATGCACCAGTAGAGCAGCACCATTCCGACGAAGTCGGGGCGCAACATCAACCAGATACCATGCCACGGCAGTCCGTTCAGGAACAGCGCCGTCATCACACTCAACATGATAAATGTGTTGTTGACCGGACGATGAATTTCCGGTCTGGCATGAATGATGGGCCTAACCTGGGCCGGCATTTAATTCTTTCTCCTAGCTTTGGCTCTCTTGTCGATCTTGACCTGAGCAGGTTTTTCCAGTGGAGGAGGTTCCGGCAGCTTGGGTATGTCAGACAAAACCAACAAATGATGATGTCTGTCTACCCCAGCTAGCGGCAAACAAACTACACGCGCAAATGGATAGGCCGGATCGCGCTCGACAGACACTACCTTTGCGACCGGGATACCCGGCGGGTATATACCATCTATGCCGGAGGTAACCAGGATGTCATCATTCTGGATATCCGCACTGACCGGCATATAGCGCAACGATAGCTGACTGGTATCTCCTGAGCCGAACACAATAGCACGCAGACCATTGCGCGATATTTCTACCGGCACAGCGTGATCTTTTTCGGTGATAAGGGTAACTTCGGCAAGCCAAGGGTAAACACGCGTGATCTGACCGACAATACCGATGTCATCCATCACTACTTGCCCAATATGAATATTGCCTTGCTCACCCCTGTTAACCAGTACTCTACGCTTAAATACATCGCGTTCGGCGTACGCGATCTCGACTAATTGGGCGGAAAAGTCGTAGCTTAGCGGCAGCGCCATCAGATGGCGTAATTGTTGGTTTTCCGCTTGCATCGTCTGCAATTGCAACAATTGCGCGGCATCAAGCTGATGCTGCTGCTGCAATGACTCATTTTCCAATATCAGACTATGTTGGCGGCTTTGCGTGATATAAATATCGCCAACAAATTGCCAAATCGCCCCCGGAACAGCGGCCAACTGCTGTATTGGCGAGACCAGTATTGACAGTGCGCTACGCGTGGATTCCAGATAGCGGAAACGCGCGTCTACAAACAACAATAACAGGGAGAACACCGCAAAAAACACCAGCCTCACCACGGGACTCGGCCCACGATTAAAAAACCGGAATGATTGCGTGCTTTCCATCAACGACGGCCTATCGCGTTTACAGGAGGATTAAGCGGGAAAAATACTATTCCGTGGTGAAAATACTGGTCGACTTGTCCATACTCTCAAGAGCTATACCGGAGCCGCGTACCACACAAGTCAACGGGTCGTCTGCAATCAGCACCGGCAAGCCGGTTTCCTCCATCAACAGACGATCCAGATCACGCAATAGCGCGCCCCCGCCGGTCAATACCATGCCCTTGTTGGCAATGTCGGCGCCAAGCTCCGGCGGCGTCTGCTCCAGAGCAGTCTTGACTGCGCTGACAATGTTGTTGAGAGGATCCGTCATCGCCTCAAGGACTTCATTGCTGGAAATGGTAAAACTGCGCGGCACTCCTTCGGCCAGATTGCGACCGGTCACTTCCATTTCACGCACTTCGCTGCCGGGGAAGGCCGAGCCGATGGTCTTCTTGATTTCCTCGGCAGTAGTTTCACCAATCAACATACCGTAATTGCGGCGGATATAGTTGATGATCGCATCATCGAACTTGTCGCCGCCGACCCTCACTGAGCCGGAATACACTGCACCTCCCAACGACATAACTCCCACTTCCGTAGTTCCGCCGCCTATGTCCACTACCATCGAACCGGTCGCATCTTCGACAGGCAAACCGGCGCCGATCGCTGCTGCCATCGGTTCTTCAATCAGTTCAACGCGGCGTGCTCCAGCACCGACGGCAGACTCACGTATAGCGCGCCGCTCCACTTGCGTGGAGCCACACGGCACGCAGATCACGATACGGGGGCTGGGGCTGAAAATCCCTGCCTTGTAAACCTTGCGGATAAAATGCTTGAGCATCATTTCAGTGACGGTAAAGTCAGCGATCACACCGTCCTTCATCGGGCGGATTACAGTAATGCTTCCTGGCGTGCGACCCAACATTTGCTTTGCTGCTATGCCGACCTGCTGAATCACCTTTTTACCATTCGGCCCACCCTCCTGGCGTATAGCCACCACTGAGGGCTCATTCAACACAATGCCTTGCCCGCGCACCCAGATCAGCGTGTTTGCCGTACCGAGGTCAATTGCCAGATCATTAGAAAAATAGCCGTTTAAAATTCCGAACATGTTAGGTCCCGTAGTCAAAGAGATGCGCCAATAAACCCTTGTATGATACCCTATTGGCATTATTTCAATAAAGTTTTTCCTATGTCCCTGACCCATGCTGACGTCCAGAAAGTCGCCCGTTTAGCCCGGCTGGCCATGAACGAAGCGGAAATCGCTGCGGCAAGCGCGCAATTGTCCGGAATTTTCGACCTTATCGCCGAAATGCAGGCTGTCGATACCAAAAGCATCGCCCCGATGTCCCATGCCCAGGACTTGTCGCAACGGCTGCGCGAGGATGTAGTGACGGAAACCAATCAGCGCGAAAATTTCCAGAAGATCGCGCCGCAAGTCGAAGCCGGGCTGTACCTGGTTCCGCAGGTTATCGAGTAATCCGCAATGTTAGATTCCAGCCTCACACAACTGGGCGCGGCTTTACGCGCCAAAAAAATCTCAAGCGTCGAGCTCACGCAGCTTTACCTCGACCGTATCGCTGCGCTTAACCCTTCGCTGAACGCCTACATCACCACTAACGCCGAAACCAGCCTGACTCAGGCACGCGCCGCCGATGCGTTGCTGTCCGGCGGCAAGGCTCAAGCATTGACCGGCATTCCGATCGCACAGAAAGACATCTTTTGCGCCAAGGGCTGGCGCACTACCTGCGGCTCGAAGATGCTGGAGAATTTTATTGCCCCATACGATGCGCATGTCATCGAGCAATTCAACAACTCCGGAGCAGTGAATCTGGGCAAAACCAACATGGACGAGTTTGCGATGGGATCAAGCAACGAAACTTCGCACTTCGGCGCAGTGAAAAACCCATGGGATCGCAATGCCGTACCAGGCGGCAGTTCCGGCGGTGCAGCCTGCGCAGTTGCTGCGCGGCTTTGTGCGGCGGCGACCGGCACCGACACCGGCGGGTCGATCCGCCAACCCGCCGCGCTGTGCGGTATCTCTGGCATCAAGCCCACCTATGGTACGGTATCGCGCTACGGAATGATCGCGTTCGCATCCAGCCTGGATCAGGCCGGCCCGATGGCGCGCAGCGCCGAGGATCTTGCGCTGCTGCTCAATGTGATGACCGGTTTCGACGAGCGCGATTCCACCAGCCTGCAACGCGACAAGGAAGACTACTCTCGCGATTTGAGCAAACCCCTCACCGGCCTGCGCATCGGCCTGCCCAAAGAATTCTTTGCCGAAGGATTGACGCAAGATGTGGCCTGTTGCGTGCACGCAGCGATTGCAGAATACCAGAAGCTTGGAGCGTCGATCGTCAACATCAGTCTGCCGAATTCCAGGCTGGCGGTGCCGGTCTATTACGTTCTGGCGCCAGCGGAAGCCTCCAGCAACCTGTCGCGCTACGACGGCGTGCGCTTCGGCTACCGCGCCCCGGAATACAGCAACCTGACCGAGATGTATGAGAAGAGCCGCGCGCAAGGTTTCGGCGCAGAAGTAAAACGCCGCATCATGATCGGCACCTATGTGCTGAGCCATGGCTACTACGACGCGTACTATCTGCAAGCGCAGAAGATTCGCCGCCTGATCGCACAGGATTTCACCGATGCCTTCAAGCAATGCGATGTCATCATGGGGCCGACCAGCCCGAGCACAGCATTCAATTTAGGCGAGAAAGGCGACGACCCGGTGCAGATGTATCTGTCCGATATCTACACCATCGCAGTGAATCTGGCCGGACTGCCCGGCATGTCGATCCCGGCTGGCTTCTGCAGCAACGGCCGTCCAGTGGGCCTGCAGATCATTGGCGACTATTTCTCCGAAGCGCGGATGTTGAACTTCGCTCACCAATACCAGTTGGCAACCGATCATCACGATCGCGCCCCGCAGAACATCGGGCTGTAAGGGTATGAACATGCAATGGGAAATCGTCATCGGGCTGGAAGTACATACCCAGCTCTCGACCAACAGCAAAATCTTCTCAGGCGCCTCCACAACCTATGGCGCAGAGCCGAACACGCAGGCTGATGCTGTTAGCATCGCGTTGCCCGGCGTACTGCCGGTACTGAACAAGGGCGCGGTGCAAGACGCCATCAAGTTCGGCCTCGCCGTCGGCGCGCACATCGCACCGCGCTCGGTGTTCGCGCGCAAGAATTATTTTTATCCCGACCTGCCCAAAGGCTACCAGATCAGCCAGTTTGATTTGCCGGTAGTAGGAAAAGGCGCGCTGACGATACAGGTCGAGCCGTTATCAGGCAATGCAAAACCATACGAGAAAGTAGTACACATCACCCGCGCTCATCTGGAGGAAGACGCGGGCAAATCGGTACATGGCGAGTCTCAAGGCGTGACTGGCGTTGATCTGAATCGCGCCGGAACACCGCTGCTGGAAATCGTTTCCGAACCGGACATGAGCTCGGCTGCCGAGGCAGTGGCCTACGCCAAAGCGCTGCATACACTGGTACGCTGGATCGGCATCTGCGATGGTAATATGCAGGAAGGCTCGTTCCGCTGCGACGTGAATGTGTCAGTGCGCCGCCCCGGCGAAGCTCTGGGCACGCGACGTGAGATCAAGAACCTCAACTCGTTCAAATTCATGCAGCAGGCCATAGACTATGAGGTGCAATGGCAGATCGAACAGATCGAAAGCGGGAACGCAATACATCAGGCCACCGTGCTATTCAACCCCGATACCGGCGAGACACGCACTATGCGCAGCAAGGAAGACGCCCACGATTACCGTTACTTTCCCGATCCGGACCTGTTGCCGCTGGACATAACGCCTGCGATGCTCGAGCAGGTGCGCGCAACACTGCCGGAATTACCACAACATAAACGTGCTCGATATATTCTCGAATTCTCTGAAGATGGATTGACCTCATATGATGCTAACAGCCTGACGGTTTCACGCGAAATGGCTGACTTTTTTGATGCCTGCGTCGCAACTGCAGGAGCGTCCAGCGCCAAGCTCTGCGCCAACTGGCTGACCGGCGAGGTCAGCGCGCAGCTGAACCGCGACGGCCGGGACATGACGCAATGCCCGATCACGCCGCAACAATTGGGCGGCATGTTGAAGCGCATCGCGGATAACACCATCTCCAACTCAGGAGCAAAAGAAGTTTTTCGCATCATGTGGGCGGAAGGCGGCGATGCCGATGCGATCATCGCAGACAAAGGACTAAAGCAAGTTTCCGACAGCGGTGCAATCGAAGCCATCGTCGACGAGATCATCGACGCCAATGCCGACAAGGTCGCCGAGTACCGAAGCGGCAAGGACAAGCTATTCGGTTTCTTTGTCGGCCTCGCGATGAAAGCCAGCAAAGGCAAGGCCAATCCTGCGCAGCTAAATGATGTCTTGAAACGCAAGCTGGCAGGTTAACTTCCAACATCGCGATCCACCCATATCACCGGTAAAAAAACCCCGGACTGTGCCGGGGCTTTTTATTTAGTGCGGTGATTTTTGCACTTTACTTCTTAAGTACTTCGACTTTGTCAAGGAATATGATCGTGTCGAAAGTGCGGTTCAAGGATTTGCTGTGGAAGTTTTTCATGGTCGCGCCGCCGCCATAGCCGATATTGGCGCCCTTGGCGACTTTGGTCTTTGAAGCAGCCAGCCAAATCGTGCCGCTATCGCCCGCCACTTGCAGATAGGTGTACATCGAAGTGTCTATCACATCCACCACTTTGCCCTTGTTGGGGTATTTGCTGGAGGCTGCTGACTTGGCGTCAGGTGCGTTTGATTCAGGTGCTGCAACTGCGGTGCCGGCAATGGCAAGCAGAGCCAGCAAGGTAAAAATGGTTTTCATTATGACTTCCTTAATATTAATTGAACGGATTGTGAAAAAAGCCTTATTACACAGGTGACTTGTCGGACTTTAAGTCTAACAAGGTAGCAGAATACAGAAAACCCGCTAAGTTGGCAAAGTGAAGAGCTCACGAGGGGCGTAACTATAAGCTACAAGCCAGTAACGCGCGGCTTGCGAGGAGCGTTGACGAATAATCTGTCATATATCCAACGCGGCATGCACTTAAGCATGCGTCCGACCAAGTCCATCTGCCACGGAATCACGCAAAATGCGGTTTCCCGCTCAATGGCCAGTGCAATGCGCTTTGCGGCGTCTTCGGCGTCCAGTATGAAAGGCATAGGGTAAGGGTTGATGGCGGTCATCGGGGTTTTGATATATCCCGGACAAATCGTGACTACTTTTACCCCGCTGCCGCGCAACTCGACGCGTAAGGATTCCAGATAGGAGATCGCAGCTGCTTTAGATGCGGAATAGGCTCCCGCACCGGGCAGTCCGCGGAAACCGGCCACGCTCGCAATACCAACCAATGTACCTGTATGCGCAGCACGCATTGCAGCGATAAACGGATGGAAGGTCTTCACCACACCTAGCACATTGGCATCCATCACCTGCTGAAATGCACTGATATCCTCGGCAAATTCGGTCAGCGTGCCTATGCTGACGCCTGCGTTAGCAATGACCACATCAGGACAACCGGCACGCGCGATGAAATCATTTGCGGCATTTTGCATCGCAGCGGAATCGCGAACATCCAGCGTGTAGCAAAGGGCCCGATCCGGGAATTCGGCAGCCAGCAATTGAAGCAATTCTCCCCGCCTAGCCATCGCTGCAACAATAGCTCCGCGTTCCAGATAGTAGCGCGCCAAGGCAAGTCCCAATCCACTCGACGCGCCTGTAACAACTACACGCTGCGGCATCTGCTTTTTTGCTATCCGATCAAAACGCAGCTGTATATTATTCTGGTGAACCGCTTACTTGCGACCGGCCCTCTCCTTGCGTACCTTTGCAATCACGTCTTTAAGGACACGAATAGTGTCATTCGGTTGCAAGGCACTAATCGTATATTTACCGTCCACTACCAAAGTTGGGGTGCCGGTAATACCATAGCTGCGGACCATTTGCTTGGCGCGCGTTACCTTGCTTTGCATCGAAAATGAATTATAGGCAGCGGAAAATTTCGCGCGATCCACGCCTTGCTTTGCCACGAAATCGCTGATGGAGGATTCATCAAATAATTGCACGTTATCTACATTCCATGCCCGATAAAGCGCGTCATGTGCCTTTTTCAGCTGGCCGATGCCTTCCAGTGCGTACATGGTGCGCGCCATAGGCTCCATGCTGTCGCGGAAAATGGTGGGCACGAAAATCAACTCCACGTCCTTTGGCATGGTCTTCTCCCATGCGCTCAGCGGGGTATGCAGATGGTAACAATGTGAACATCCGTAAAAAAAGAATTCCAGCACCTCAATTTTATTGGTGCTGGTCGGCTGCTGCGGATTCAACGTCTTGTAAGCAACAGCGGGTTCTTCACCCGCAAACGCGGTACTGCTGACGTGCAGTACTACCGCAACCAACACAGTCTTGAATATATTATTCACGTAACGCTCCTTCTGTAAGAACAAAAAATCACTCATTGCACCCGCACCGGAGTGCTTGCCATTCCATTGCTAAGCAATAATCCGCGGACACGATCCAACTCTTCCGCAGTAAGATATGGCCCCAAGCGCACACGGTACCATATGCCTTTATCAGGAATGGTTGCGCTTTGAATGCTAGCCTCAAGCCCCAAAAATGCAAGCTCGCCCTTACGTTTTTCAGCATCTTCAACTTTCTGGAATGCCCCCGCCTGCAGCAGGTGAGGCTCATAACCGAGTACCGGCTTACGGTCTGCCGCTTTGGTTTTATCGGCAGTCTTGGTCGGCTCTGCGACAGTCCTGTCCTGCTTGTCAGTCAAAACCTTGTAAAACTCGAACCGCGGTTTTCCATCGTTTGTGCCTGTGATCGAGGTTCCCGCTGGCGGATTCTGTAGAGCAGAATCTGAAGTCAACTTTCCCGCTACAGGTTCCTTTTGCAGGAATGGAGTGGGTGATTTCATCAAGTACCATGCCATTCCGGCAGCAACGCCTACACCTATGATCATGCCAACCAGAATACCGGCCATCATAGTTTGATTTCCACGCTTACGTGGAGCTGCGGATTTGCCGCCTGTGCTGCTGCTCATGTTTTACCTGATTAAATTCGTGAATAAGGAAATTTCCAAAGGCCTTTACATTTTTTCAGGAGCGGACACACCCAGTATTGACAGGCCGTTACGCATCACCTGTGCCACTGCAGCTATCAAGGCCAACCTGGCCAGCTTGACCGCTTCATCATCGACCAGAAATCGCGACGCATTATAGTAGCTGTGGAAGTCTGCTGCAAAATCCTTTAGATAGAAAGCAATCAGGTGCGGCGCCAGATCCTGCGCGGCGGTCTCGATCACCTGCGGATAATCGATCATTTGTTGCAGCAACGCCGTTTCGTATTCATTATCCAGCAGACCAACATCAGCTTCCAGCAGGGACTTATGTTCGCCACCCCACTGAGCCAGTACCGCGCTGATGCGGGCGTGTGCATACTGGATGTAATACACCGGGTTCTCGTTGCTCTTTGATTTCGCCAGATCGATGTCGAACACCAGTTGCGAATCTGGATGGCGAGCCGCCAGGAAAAAACGTGTCGCGTCGCAGCCCACCTCGTCGATCAAATCGCGCAGCGTGACATAACTGCCCGCACGTTTGGATATTTTTACTTCCTGGCCGTTGCGCAGCACCGTCACCATCTGGTGCAGCACATAATCTGGCCAGCCTTGCGGGATGCCAACATCCAGCGCCTGTAAACCGGCGCGCACCCGTGTGATTGTGCTATGGTGATCCGCGCCCTGCTCGTTGATGACACGGGAAAATCCGCGCCTCCACTTGTCCAGATGATAGGCCACGTCCGGTACGAAATAAGTATAGGAGCCGTCGCTCTTGCGCATCACCCTGTCCTTGTCGTCGCCAAAGGCAGTAGTGCGCAGCCATAGCGCATCGTCCTGCTCATAAGTATGGCCGCCAGCGATCAGCTTGTTGACTACCTCCTCCACCTTGCCGTCGGTGTACAGCGCGGATTCGAGTGCGAACACATCGAAATTCACCCCAAAGGCACGCAGATCAAGATCCTGCTCTCGGCGTAGATAAGCCACCGCAAAATGGCGGATAGCCTCGGCATCGTTCACATTGCCTGAGGCTTTTACATGCTGATCGTCCGCTTCCACCATCTCCTGCGCCAGATATGCCTTGGCAACATCGGCTATATAGTCGCCGCGATAGCCCGACTCTGGCCAAGACGGATCATCCGGCGTGATGCCCTTGCAGCGCAACTGCACCGATTGAGTCAGATTGTCAATTTGCACACCCGCATCGTTGTAGTAAAACTCGCGCGTCACGTTCCATCCTGCGGCGTTCAGTACGTTGCACAGGCAATCACCCACTGCCGCGCCGCGCCCGTGACCCACATGCAGCGGCCCGGTCGGATTGGCCGAGACGAATTCCACTCCCACTTTGCGTCCTGCACCGAGGTGAACATGCCCATATCCAGCACCGGCCAGCAGCACCCCGCGCACTACGCCGCGCTTGGCGGCTGTGGCGATAAACACATTAATGAATCCCGCTCCTGCGATCTCCAGTTTTTCGATAACATCAGATTCCGGCAATGCCGCAATCAGCGCCTTTGCAATGTCGCGTGGCGGCTTACGCAACGGCTTGGCCAGCTGCATCGCCAGATTGCAGGCGTAATCACCGTGCGCTGCCAGCTTGGGGCGCTCGATAAGTATCTCGGACTGCCTTGCGCCGGGAGCGATCTCGCTCAATGCCTGCGCAAATAATTCGGCCAAGTGGGATTTGAAATTGAAAACGACAAACATGAAACGGCACCTTATATAAGGCACGGATTATAGCATTTCAGAATGGAAGCTAATTGCTGCTCAGCTCAGTGTTTACTTGCGCGCTAGTTATATGCTCAGTCAGATACTGTCAGGCTCGCATTGGTGGAAACTGTAGATCGTGCTACCGAAACAACTCCGCACTGTCGAGTATATTACCCAATCCGTCTATTCCCCCAGCGACAAGCACTTTGCCACTGGTCAGCATCGTGGCGGTATGGTAATACCTCTCCGTCGCCATGGCGCCGGTAGTACTGAAATTGTCCATCAGCGGATCATATATTTCTGCGCCGGCAAGGGCACTGATCCCCAATCCCGCCGTAACAAGCACGCTGTCGTTGGGCAGCCGCGTGGCAGTGTGACCAGACCTCGACGCTGTCATAACGTTACCAGTGGAACTGAAATTATCAGTGGCCGGATCGTATAGCTCAGCGCTGGATCCTCCGCCAACACCCCCCGTCACCAGCACCTTGCCGTCATGTAGCAGCGTGGCAGTGTGACCAGACCTCGACGCTGTCATAACGTTACCAGTGGGACTGAAATTATCAGTGGCCGGATCGTATAGCTCAGCGCTGGATCCCCCACCAACGCCCCCCGTCACCAGCACCTTGCCGTCAAGTAGCAGCGTGGCAGTGTGGTTATACCTCTGCATTTTCATAATGCCAGAAACGGAGCTGAAGATACCCGCAACTGTCCACCCTCCAATACTGCTACCACATGCCGAGAACATCAGGGTACTAAAGACCAATATACTCGCGCAAAATGTACTCGCCTTCCTCGGTTTATTCCGGAATTGCATGCAGCGTCTCCTAACAATCAGTATCGTTGTTTGAATCCAAGCATCTTACCAAGTCACCTGAGAGGTGAGGAATAATCCACTCTCACCGCACGCGCGATATGTTCCGGTTGAAGATATACCTGGCATGGCGCTTCATATCCAGAGCGCTCCCAATGAATGTGGCAGCCTCGCGCTTGGATAGCCCAGCCCTTATTCAGCTTTGCTGTATACATACTCTCCCTCTCCGGCCTGCACGCCAGTCAATCAGACACAGGTAAACGAATGGTGTATTGCCCGGACTTTTCATCTCGCACAGCCATCAACAACCTGTGCTGCTGCGCGTCTTCCACCAACTCCTTGAACGAGCGATAACCGTAGGACGATTCCGTAAATCCCGGCCTGCGCCGCTGCATGGTGGTCTTTACCAGAGAGCCCCAGATCTTCTCGTCCGAACCGCGTTCGGCAATCAATGCTTCGACGGTTTCGACGATGAAGTCGAGCGCTTCCTGACGCTTGTCGTCTTCACTCCTTGCTTCGGCAGACTTCGCCTTTCCACCGGCAGGCTTGGCAGGCGCCTTCTTGGCAGCCTGTTTCTTTTTCGCCTCCTGTGCACGCACCAAGTCGTCGTAAAAGATGAATTCGTCACAATTTGCGCTGAGCAGATCCGAGGTCGAGTCCTTCACACCGATGCCGATCACGTACTTGTTGTTCTCGCGCAATTTGGAAACCAGCGGCGAAAAGTCCGAGTCGCCGCTGATGATGACGAAGGTATCGACATGAGCCTTGGTGTAGCACAGGTCGAGTGCGTCCACGACCATGCGGATGTCAGCGGAGTTCTTGCCTGACTGTCGCACATGCGGAATCTCAATTAATTCAAATGCCGCCTCATGCATTGTTGCCTTGAATTCCTTGTAGCGCTCCCAGTCACAATAGGCCTTCTTGACCACGATGCTACCCTTGAGCAGCAAACGCTCCAGTACCTTTTTGATGTCGAACTGGGCATATTTGGCATCGCGCACGCCAAGGGCGATATTTTCGAAATCGCAAAACAAAGCCATATTGGTGATTTCAGGTTGAGCTGCCAAGTGCGCCTCCTTTTATATTTTGCTTGAACGGACTACAGAACCTTGCCTGGGTTCATCAGGCCATGCGGATCAAGCGCCTGCTTGATGACTCTCATCAACTCCAACTCCAAAGGATCCTTGTATTCACGTATGGTTTCGCGCTTGAGCTGTCCCAGGCCATGCTCTGCGCTGATACTGCCATTGAGTCTGTGCACTACCTCATATACCAGCTTGTTAACCCTGCTTTCCTGCTGCGCAATGAAAGCCTTGTTCTGCTCGGCATCCGGCATCGAAACATTATAATGAATGTTGCCATCGCCCATATGTCCAAATGCCACGATTCGTATTCCCGGAAACGAGTTAATCAATGAAGTATCGGCAAGCGCAATGAACTCTGCCACGCGGCTCACCGGCACCGAGACATCATGCTTGATGCTGATTCCCTCGCGTTTTTGTGCTTCACTGATGTTCTTGCGCAGTTTCCACCATTTTTCTGCTTCTTCGGCATCTGCAGTGACGGATTGCTCCAGAACACCCGGGCCGAAATTGTGCAGCGCTGCTCGCAACGCCTCATCCAGCAAATCCGGCATCACATTGCTCAACTGGATAAGCAAATAATAATTATATTCCCTGGCAAACGGTTCTTCCGTCTCAGGAATGTTCCGGAATACCAATTCCAGACAACTACGTGAAATGATCTCGAAGCCGCTCAATGTGTCGCCACAGCTTGCGCGCACATGTGCCAGCAACCTTACCGCGACATCCGCGTCAGCGATCGCAACACAGGCGGTAGCAGTGCCCTGCGGGCACGGAAAAAGCTTGAGCACGGCAGCGGTGATGATGCCCAGCGTTCCTTCCGCGCCAATGAACAGGTGTTTCAGATCGTAGCCGGAGTTATCCTTGCGCAGGCCGCGCAGACCGTGCCAGATACGTCCATCCGGCAGCACTACTTCCAACCCGAGCACCAGATCGCGTGCATTGCCATAACGCAACACATTGATACCACCCGCATTGGTGGAAAGATTTCCGCCGATTTCGCAATATTTTTGTGTGGCAGTCAGACCGAGAGGAAATAAACGGTTGTTTTTATCTGCCGCCTCGCGCACTTCAGCCAGTTTGCAGCCGGCCTCCACGGTCATCGTGTAATTGATAGCATCAATTTCACGAATGCGATTCATGCGCGTGAGGTTTAGCACGATTTGTTCACCCTGCGGCAGCGGCACGCTCCCACCGCACAAACTGGTGTTACCGCCCTGCGGCACGATGGCGATACGCTTGCCCGCACACAGCCTCACTACCTCTGCAGTCTGCTCCGTATCCGATGGCAGAACCACTGCCAACGCGCTTCCAGAATATCGGCCTCGCCAATCGGTGCAATATGGTGCAACCGATTCACCGCTCAACACGGCAGCCTTGCCTACTATCTCAGAAAGGGATGAAATAATATCTGCTGGATTCATCACTACTCGACGAGAGATGAGGTCATATGCATGACAGGAAGGATAATCAATATCCCGTTCTGGTATGCACGTTGGGCAATTCGGTACCGCTGGAAATCAGCGACCAGATCATGCGAGCTATGTTTTCTGTTGCGACTATCGTGTGCTGATTCCCGGATGCCCGCAATTTATTCCTGAGTTCTTGCCTAACTTCGGCCACATCGGTCAGGTCAAAAAGAATATCCAGTCCAGCACCCATCGCAACCAATTCGTCTATGCTGACGATCCTGATACCACGAGCTTTGGCAAGGGCAAGTCCTGGCGTATCGGCGCATTCCACGACGGCAGTAATCTCCACATTGCTGTTGGATTGACCAAGCAACTCCTCCAGAAAGGCGGAACCCACCCTGCCAAGGCCGACGATCGCGATTGTCTGCTTCCCCATAGCGGACTTCCTGTTTACGACAAACCGATCCTGCTCCAAATCCAGACACACTGGTGGAATAATTCCATCAATTCCCCCTGTGGCATATTTTATGAATATCAAAGCCTCAGCTTCGACCAAACATCAAGCTTCACGTTATAAAGCAATATAGTCAATAGAATCAGATATGCAATTACGTAATATCCCAAAGTTTTCCTCTCAGCTTCATGCGGGTCTGCGGCCCAGGCAAGAAACGACACGATATCATGAGCTTTCCCTTGCAGATCAGATCGCTTGGCAGGATCGGTCGCGCTGCTTATATCCAGCGCATCCGGCATCTTGGTCAAAGGAAAGAAATGATTACCGGTTTTACCATCCGTGGTCTGGTAGTAGCCTATCAAGTAGGAATACACATAACCGGCTCCGCCCTCACGAGCCCTGATAATCATGCTCAGGTCTGGCGGAACAATGCCGAATGATTGCAAGGCTGCTTCATCTGAAATCAGGCTGGACATTGCCGAATCCAGCGTTGAATCCCCCCGCCATGAAGCAATTTTGTCCTTGTCTATGCCGAAGCTAGCCAAGTCCCGGTAATGAACATATTTAAGGCCGTGACAACCATGACATGCATTCATAAAGGCATCTACCCCGCGCTCCACCGCAAGCACGCTGGTATCTATCTGAAATTTTGTGAGCTTGACTTCATCGGCCGACGCCGGAAATCCGCAAGCAAATAACGCGAAAAATACAATCATCTTATTCATCGCAAACTCCTCTTGCGCTTTTCTTCTTCCTCACTGGCGATCAAAGCCAGTATTTTTGGTGGCAAGCCTCGCTTGAAGAGCCACTTATCCTCTGCCTTGGAAACGAAAGGCAGGATCGAAAACGTCATGAAATAAATAATAGTTGCCACCTGCCCAATCGCGATGGTTTGACTGGTGGGCAGAACATAGCCAACATAGCCCAGCACCAAAATATCCAGGATGAAGATGTAGAAGAGCAGCCTGAACACCGGCCGGTAATGAGCCCCGCCGGGAATGCGTGAGCGATCCAGAAAAGGCATGAAGGCAAATATCATCACGGATAAGCCCATCGCCACCACACCGCCGACCATGTTCGGCACCGAGCGCAAGATCGCATAGAACGGCAGGAAATACCACTCAGGCACGATATGATCAGGCGTTACCATTGGATTGGCGGGGATATTGTTAGCCGGCTCCAATACGCTATGCGGAAAAAAGAACACGACCAAAAAATATACGATCATAAAAACGCCCAGCCCATAAAAATCCTTGATGGTGTAGTAAGGATGAAAGGGGATGTTGTCCTTGTCAGCCAGATCGATGCCGCTGGGGTTGCTGCTTCTGACGGTATGCAGGGCGACCAGATGTACCACCACCGCACCGATGATCAGGAACGGAAACAGATAGTGCAGCGCAAAAAAGCGCGTCAGCGTGTCATCCCCCACGGCATAGTCGCCGCGTAACCATACTACCACCTCATCGCCGATGAACGGGGTGGCACGGAACAGGTTGGTGATCACGGTTGCACCCCAGAAGGACATTTGCCCCCAAGGCAACAGATAGCCCATGAAAGCAGTCGCCATCAGCAACAGCAGCAAACCTTGGCCGGTCCACCACATCAATTCACGGGGGGCACGGTATGAGCCGTAATAGAGCGTCCGCGCCATATGGATGTAGATCACCAGAAAGAATGCAGAAGCTCCTGTGGAATGCATATAGCGTAACAGCCAGCCGTAATTCACATCGCGCATGATGTGCTGTATGGAATCGAACGCCATACTGGCATCAGGTTTGTAATGCATGGCCAGAAACAATCCAGTAGCCACCTGCAGCATCAGTACGAAACCGGCCAGAAAGCCGAAATTCCACCAGTAGCTGAGATTACGCGGCGTAGGATAACCGGTTAACTCATGCTTTATGAAGCTGGTAAGCGGGAAGCGATGATCTATCCATTTGATAATTCTGTTTGGCATGGCATTCTCCTAAGCTTCGCCGATCATGATCTTGTCAGCCGCAATAAACCGGTAAGGGGGAACTTCCAGATTTTTCGGAGCTGGGCCGCGCAGCACACGGCCACTGTCGTCATATAGACTGCCGTGGCAGTGACAAGTCCAGCCTTCGCCTTCCTTGTTGGGCACACAGCCCATATGCGTGCAGACACCGATCACGACCAGCCACTCCGGCTGTTTGACCCTATCGCTATCCTGCTCTGGATAGAGCCCACCATTATTGGCAGTCATCGCCTTGATTTGCTGTTCGGTGCGGCGCAGTATGAACACCGGCTTGCCCTGCCAGGACACGGAAAGCATGGCCCCTGGCGTTATTCCTGACAAGTTGACCTCCGTGTTTGCCTTGGCGAGCAGATCCGCACTGGGATTCATGCTGGCAACAAACGGGTAACATGCCGCGGCCGCTCCAGCTCCACTGACAACAGTAGTCACCTTTAGTAAAAAATCGCGCCGTCCAGTATCATCCAAATCATCGAAATCAGCCATTGCCGTCTCCTATTTAAAGCCTCAGAAAATCACGCCCTTATATTGCGCTCGCGCATCCGGCCGTCTGCCGATTGCCCATCATCAGCAACAAGCTATCAGCTCAAACCATTCCCTTTGGCGCCACCTTTGCTTTTGATCAATTGTTCTTTGCACCTTGCTGCACCCATTTTCGCAAGAGTTCGATTTTATCCTTGGCCAAACTTCCATCCATGCCATAAGGCATCTTGATGGATGGATGGACGCGTCCCTCGACCACTTGAACCAGGATGCTGGTATAGCTGTCTCCGGGCTTGATGACGGTTCCAAACTTGGTGCCCTTCATCAGGCTCTTATAGGTGCGCATATCGAGTCCGCTCTTCTTATATCCTTTCCCACCGGGTTTATGGCAATTCAGGCAATAGTCATCGATGATCGGCCGTATATCATTTTTATAACTGACATCCCCCAAAGCCAATGCAGGAAATGACATCGCTAGAAATGATAAAACCGCAGCAGCAAACGTGTACTGCAGAATTCTGTTTTTCATGGTGTACCTCATAAAATGAAATCCCTGTGCCAACAAAAATTAAGCAAATTACTATGCAACCGATCACATGCTGAAATATTTTTTCTCGTGGCTAATTCTACGCTGACAATGTCAATTTGTAATTCCCCTGTTTATCTGGGCCAGCATGGGAAGAAAAAACTTTCGAAAGCCATGCCTTAATCAATGTGAAGCCGGCAATCCTTAAACCAGAGCTGATACAAAGAAGTGAAAATCATCACTGTCGAAGCCATGCTGTAGCCAAATCCGCCGATGATCACCAACCAGGCGAAACCCGGTTCCAGTTTGGTAAGCCACCAGGCAAAAACGTCCAGCATGAGAAAACCGAACGGGGTGAAGATCAGGATACCCTTGACCAGTTGCGAAAATCCGGTCGCATAGGTAAATATCCAGCCTACCATAAAGAATATGAAGGCAATGCCGAACAGGTGGATATGTGAAACGCGGGTCAACGTGGAAACGGAAGCGCCTTCATTAACCTTGGTCATCGTGTACATCACCGCTTTATCGCTGATATTGGCCAAGCCGGGCATGTTGGCATGGCAAAGGGCACAATATTTATCCACCTGCGGTTTGATGGTGCTTTCCCATTCATTCTCCGGTGCGCCATCCCTCACCCACTTGATCAATGCCAAGCGCACCTCTGGCGGCGCGTTGTTTTTCATTGAGCCATTGAGTTTGGATTCCAGTGTGGACCCACTACGATCGCCATAATAACTGTATACGATGTCCTCCACAGAAAGTCCGAACTTGCCATCCGCCATGCCGTGGGTCAGCACGATCTGCGCCCCTGCCATCAGCAAACCCAATCCAATGGCCAAAAGGTATCCGGTAAATAGCGTTTTGACCGGCAATGTCAATTCGCACAGAGTAAACCGCTGAATCTGTTTCATCATACTCTCCTTCCACCAGTGAGTTGCAAGCATTATACCCCTGCGCAATACAGGCATTTACATCCCCCTCTTGGGGGGGTAATCAATACTCCAGCGGGTCAACGTCGAGCGAGCAGCGCAGCTTTGGATTCATGTATCTATCCAGAGCAGGTTGCCATGCACGCAGGAATTGCTGCATGGATTTGCGGCTGCTCGTTTGTATCAGCAATTGTGCGCGAACATGATTGGCACGACGCGGCATCGCTGCAGGAATCACACCGAATATCTCAATGCGCTCGAAAATCTCCTTTGAATTGCATAATGCAACTGCAGCAGTTCGCGCCTGATTAAGGAAAGTAAAAACTTCAGTTTCATTTTTTCCCTCTGCTCTCAGCATCGTCTGATACACGAAAGGCGGAAATCCAGCCAACTTGCGCTCGGCCAATTGCATAACAGCCCAGCCCTCGAAATCATGGGACTGCAATAAGCGAAACAAGGGATGCTCCGGAAAGGCGGTCTGTATGATCACCTCGCCCGGCTTGCCGGCGCGGCCGGCGCGGCCAGAGACCTGCACCAGTTGAGCAAATAGTTTTTCAGGCGCGCGGAAATCGCTGCTGTACAACGCACTGTCCGGATTTAGTACACCAACCAAAGTCAGCTCGGGAAAATCGTGCCCCTTGGCAAGCATTTGCGTACCGATCAGTATATCTACTTCATTCGCGTGTATCTGTTCGCGCATGCTCTGCCACGCGTGCTTATTGCGCGTGCTGTCTCTATCCACCCGCAAAATGCGAGCCTCCGGAAAATGTTCCTGCAAAACGTTTTCCACACGTTGCGTGCCGCTTCCGACCGGATGAAGATCCATATTGCCGCAACTCGGGCATGTGCGCGGCACGCGTATCTGGCAACCGCAGTGATGGCAACGCATGCGCTGATCTTTCAAGTGCAACACCATCTTACCCGCACAGTGTTTGCATCCTGACAGCCAGCCGCAGCCGGTGCACATCAGCACTGGCGCATAACCGCGCCTGTTAATAAACAGTAGACTTTGCTCGTGGCGGTCGATGCGCAACCCGATCTCTCGCAGCAAATTTTCACTGATGCCATGGCGCATCACTGTCTGGTTGATGTTGACGCAGCGCACCTCTGGCAAGCGAGCTTCGGCCTGCGCTCGCCCGGTCAGCCTGAGCATCCGGTAACGCCCGCCCAGCGCATTATGGTAGCTCTCCAGCGACGGGGTAGCCGAACCCAGCACGATGGGTACATTGCACTGATTGGCGCGAAAGATCGCCACATCGCGCGCCGAATAACGCAAGCCATCTTGCTGCTTGAACGAGCTGTCGTTCTCTTCGTCGACGATGATCAGTGCCAAACCGGGCAACTCGGTGAATACTGACAATCGCGTCCCCAGCACGATTTGCGCCACACCCTGCTGCGCCCGCTGCCAATTTTTCAATCTCTCGCCTTCTGATAATCCGCTATGCAAGCTGATCAGATTGACGTCAGGAAAGCGGTTGCGAAAATATTGCTCCAATTGCGGCGTAAGGTTGATTTCCGGCACCAGCATCAAAACCTGTCCACTGCGCTGCATCACATGATGGATCAGATGCACATACACCTCGGTCTTACCGCTGCCAGTAATGCCGTGAAGCAGGAAGCATGCATAGCCTTCGGCTTGCGTGACTGAATCTACCGCCTGCTGTTGCTCGCCGGTCAACGCATGAGCGTTGTCTATCATGTGCTCGGCAATCAACACTCTCTCCATTTTCTGAGGCAGGGTGTACGCATCATCGTATTGCTCCACCCACCCCTCCGACATCAACACTTTCAACTGTGCTCCCACTGTCGCCGACAACGCCTTTAGTTGCGCAAGATTGCACGGCTGCTCTCCCAGTCTCGCCAGTATGCTTCGCTGCACCACCTTGCGTTTCGGAAAAGCTTCCAGGTCGAGTGCCTCTCCGCTCGTGCTCAGTCGATAACTCATTGTTGGTTTGCCGATTAACGGCTTGTCTGAACGCAGCTGCACAGGCAATGCGGACAATACCGTTTGCCCGATCGGATAGCGGTAATAGTCGCTGCAAAAGCGCAATAGTTCGAGCAACCCCGCCGACAACGGTGCGCTGTCATGCAACACGTGCGTCACCGACTTGATGCGCTCCGAAGACATTTCCGATGCGGCATCACATTCCATCACTATCCCAACCGTCTGCTTGCGCCCGAAAGGGACGATCACCCGCTGACCCAATGCAACCGCAATACCTTCAACCACCTTGTAATCGAACAGGGTGGGCAACGGCACATCAATGGCGACGCGTACGATAGACATAGGCAGTAATTGTCGCAGAAATGCAAAAGCCGCAGGGAATACCTGCGGCTATTGTGTGTACTACGCAATCAGCTTAGTGATATTTGCGGCTTAACTCATGCACCGCCTGAACCAGCGCTGCCGCGTTGGCCGGGTCGGTAAATTGGGAAATGCCATGCCCCAGGTTGAACACATGGCCGCCTCCATAACCGTAACTTGCAAGCACCTTTTCCACTTCGTTGCGGATAACATCTGGCGTGGAAAACAACACTGCCGGATCGATGTTACCTTGCAACGCGACCTTGTTCCCGACTTTCTGGCGAGCAATGCCGATGTCCATGGTCCAATCCAGGCCCACTGCATCGCAGCCTATGCTGGCAATGCTCTCGATCCACAGGCCACCCCCTTTGGTGAACACGATGTTCGGTATCCTGACGCCATCCTTTTCCTTGATCAACCCGGCCACGATGCGCTGCATGTAAGCCAGAGAAAACTCGTGGTAAGCACCGTGCGATAACGCGCCGCCCCATGAATCGAAAATCATCACTGCCTGTGCACCCGCCTCAATCTGCGCATTCAGGTAAGCCGTCACGGCTTGCGCTGTCACATCCAGGATGTGGTGCATCAGCTTGGGTTCCTTGTACATCAGGGTCTTTACCTTGGCGTAATCATCGCTGCTGCCGCCTTCAACCATGTAACAGGACAATGTCCACGGACTGCCTGAAAATCCAATCAGCGGCACACGCCCTTCCAGCGATTTGCGAATCTGAGATACCGCATCGGTGACATACTTCAGATCCTTGCCGATGTCAGGCACTTTTAACGCCTTGATCGCGGCTTCCGTGCTCAGCGGACGCTCAAACTTCGGGCCTTCGCCTTCGGAAAAATAAAGCCCCA
>Ga0224495_10000532_pt1 | contig 29860 bp, 34 predicted proteins | sample SF_Jul11_sed_USG_FD_168128 | JGI IMG/M metagenome (GOLD analysis project Ga0224495, IMG submission 168128) | Sediment microbial communities from San Francisco Bay, California, United States - SF_Jul11_sed_USGS_4_1 | ecosystem: Environmental > Aquatic > Marine > Sediment | place: USA: California... | reverse complement strand
ACGCACGGCGGTGGAGCGGGCGGAGTTCCGCTGCCAGGACGATCAATGCGGCGTCAGCGCCGAATGGCAAGAGTTTCGCGCGCAACTCGACACCCTGGGCTTGGGTCTACTCCATTGGGGGGGGGGCGCGACGAAAGCAGTCCTGGCCGAGATTCGGGATTCCCTGGTGCTTGCCGCGAAGAAATCACCGCGGGCGTTCCTGCGGTTCGTAACGCGCTACAAGCTGACGGGCACGGACCCGACGTTGTTGGAGGTGGATCACGACCGAGAGGACGCGGACGGTGGCGAGCCTACCCTGGACAATGCGGTTGTGCGCTGCGTGTTTTGTCACGCGCAAAAAACCGCCGCGCGGATTCGCACCCGGACGCGCCGTGCGCCGGGGAAGAAATGGTATCAGCGGCGGTGAACCATGGATGGAGGCGCGGCTTGAACAAGGTGGAACAAAAGGCGTTGCTGCGGGAATTGGCGGCCAGCTATTCCGCCGACGCGGGCGGCGCAGCCCCCAGCAAGAACACCATCCTGCATTACACCGGCCTGACCGAAGAGGCGTTCCAGGCCAAGGCGGAGCAGCGCAAAGTGACGAACGCGGCAGGGGGCGGGCCATGAGCATTGAGGTCATGAGCATTGTGGACAACACGTCCTTGCCGCCCGGCCCAAAATGGACGCTGCACCAGATGGCCAACCGGGTGAACGATGAGGGCCGCGGCTATTTTGAAAGCGTGGATACCCTGGCCCAAAAAACGGGCCACAACCCGCGCACCGTGCAGCGGCACCTGAAAATGTTCCGGGCGCGGGGGTTGATCGTCGCCGTCCGTGACGCTGGGGACCACCGGCCCACCGAGTACCGCCTTGACTTGGAGGCCATCGCCGCGCTTCCCAGGGCCGCAAAGCCGACACCAGAGCGGGGTGACAATCGGGGTGACAATTTGCCGCCCCGTGTTGCGCGGGGTGACACGGTGTCAATAGCGGAGCGGCATGGTGTCGCGAGCGGGGTGACAAATTCGACTGTTAGGGGTGACACCACGCCACCCGATTCAACTACAGATTCAACTACAGATTCAACTACAGATCCTACTTCCCCGGCTTCGCCGGGGGTGGGGGGGTTTGAAGCGTTCTGGGTGGCGTATCCGCGTAAAGTCGCCAAGGCGGGCGCGGAAAAAGTGTGGAGGCGGCTCAAGCCAACCTCGGAAATCGTCCAGGCGATGCTGACGGCGCTAGCCTGGCAGCGGGAATCACGCGACTGGCGGCGGGACGGCGGGCAATACATCCCCTACCCCGACAAGTGGCTGCGAAACCAATGCTGGCTGGACGAACGCAAACAATCCACGGAGGAACGGGCCACGGCTCCGGTAGCACCGCGCTGCACCTGCGAGCCGCGGGCCGAGGACACGCCGGAATGGGTGCTGGAGCGGGCCGCGATGGCCGAGACCCTGCCAGGGGATGATTCGGCGGCGTGGGCGCGCACGCTGGAACTGAAATCCGTGCAAAGCGGCCTTATCGTGGTCTGTGCGCCAAACACCTACTTTGCCGATCGCATCCAAAAACAGTTCACCGCTCCCGTGCGTGAAGCGGTGCGGCGGGCATTCCCGGATGTGGGCGTGCAGGCGCGCGCGGTGGTGCGTGCCAAAATCTTCGCGCCGTGCGCGGCACATCCAGCGAGGGGCACCGCATGACACGCCGACCCATCACCGCCGGGTATACCTACGCCGAAGCCGTTGCCGCTGTGGACCGTGTGCGGGCCGCGCAAAAACTCCGCCGATCGGGGCCGCCATCGGTGCGGCCCGCTCCAGCACCCAAGCCAAAGCCGGGGAATGTTGATTATCCAGCCCTTGCCGCCAATCCGCCGCCGGCGTTGAAGACCGGAATTGAAATGAGCATCCCCACCGGGGACAGGGAGGAGGAATGAGTGCCATTGACCAAGCGCGCCGCCTGGAAATCCTCATGGACGCCATCAGGGATTCGCTCGCGTCGTTCACGCCGGATCATCGCCGGGGCGCGGCGCTTCTGTTGCGTGATGCCGCCGAGGAACTGGCCTACATGATCGAACACGGCGGGTCTGAAGAACGCGCGCGGAATTTGAAGAGGGAGGAATTGAACCTGGAGCAGGTGCAGGCGTTCGCCATCACGGACGATCACGCGGCCCAAGAGGCGCTGCTGAAAGATGGAGCGGGGTTGAGCCTGAGCCCTGGGAGAATCCGGGAGCATCTCATGGAGGGCAAAATTAGCGCCACCGACCGGCGCGTGAAATACGTGGGGCTCAAGAAATATGAGGCTGCGGGCGGAAAGGTACGGCGGGACTTGTTCGCGGCGGCGGGCGAGAGCGACGAAGGGGTCATCATCGAGGACGCCAAGTTGTTGGACGAACTGGCGGCCTTGAAACTCGAACACACGATTAAGAGCCTCAAGGGGGAGGGGTGGAAGTGGTGTGAGGCGCGGGCAGAATTTGGCTGGGGCGAACGCAGTAAATACATTCGGCTCTATCCAATAGAACAACCCCTACCACCGGAGTTAGGAAAGGAATACGACGAGCTCAGCGCACGTTTGGATGAACTAGACGCGGATGGCGAAGTGAGTGCAGAGGAAAACAAAATTCGCGCGCGCCTTAAAGAAATCGAAAAACAACGCCCAACACCCGAATTTACAACGGAGCAAAAGGCGCTCGCGGGCGTGGTGGTGACGATCGACTATAACGGCAAGGCGGATATCCTGCGCGGTCTGGTGCGTCACGAAGACCGGAAACTGGCGGTCAAGGCCGAGAATGCGCAAACCCAGGCGGGTGCCTGTGCCGATACCCAGGAAGGCGCGGGGGCGAAAGCGTCAGGACTCCCCAAGGCGCTGTTGCAAACGCTGACCACGGATAAAACCGCCGCGTTGGCGGCATGCCTGATGAAGCGCCATGAAATCGCGCTGGCGGCGGTTGTACACGCATTCTTGTTGAGAGGGCGGGGCAGCCCATTACGGATCACCGCCAAGGATAATTCGTTGGGCGATGACGACAACCCGTACCTGCCGCGGGCGGAGCAGGAAATCGGAGATGCGCGCAGGGAATGGCATTCAACGCTAATGAAACACGCGGGGGAATTTGATTCCGTAACAGATATTTTTAATGAAACAAAACTCTGGGACTGGTGCATATCGCAATCCACGGAAACGCTGCTGGAAGTGCTGGCGTTGTGTGCTGCGGTGTCAATGGACGCCGTGGCCAAAAATGGCCAGTGGGAGGCGGTCGTGCAGGATCAGGCAAACCGGTTAGGCGCGGCGCTTGCGCTGGACATGCGCGACTGGTTTACCCCCACCGCCGAAAACTACTACGGCAAGGTGAACAAGTCTGAAATCCTGGAGGCGCTGGCGGCGGGCGTACCCACGGCCTTTGCCGCGCGCGGCGGCGACTGGAAGAAACTCCCCAAGGCAGAGTTGGCCCAGGTCGCCGAGCGGGAACTGAAAAGCACGCGCTGGCTACCCAAAATTTTACGGGGGGATAACCCATGATTTTGGTGCGGTGGCAGTGTTAACCGGCAACGGCGAGGAAAACGATGTGACCTGCTAAAAATGCCCTGGGCACATCCGGCGCGCCAAGAACAAGCCACCCGTGACCCGCGCGGAAATCGCGGCGGCGACGGCGAAATTTTTAAAACGCGGGGGTCGCATCAAGAAAATTAAACAGCGCCTAGGCTTCAGGAACCTTCAATACGGGTATGTGCGATGACGGACTGGCGAAATGAATTGATCGTGGGCCGCAACCTGCCCCGCTGGGCGCGGCGTCATAACCTGCGGCTGGGGGCGGCGGCGGCGGCGCGGGAAAAACGGGAGTACCGCCACACACATGGCGCCGCCGCGGAACGGTTCACGGATCGGTGTTGGGTGGCGCTGCTGGCGGAGTTGCAGGCATGGGCCGATTCCGTGGGGCCGGACGGCGCGGTACCCACCCAGGGCGACGCGGACGCCATCATGGCGCGCGTGTATGCCCTGCCCTTGCACGAACAGGCGCGCTTTGAGGATGCGCCGGACGCTGGGCTGCGGGCGTTCCTGGCCGCGCTGGTCAAGGAACACCGGGAGCCAGCCCCCGAACCTCCAAATGAAGCGGCGAACGGAAACCAAAAATAGGAAACATTAGGAAAGGGTTGAGATGGGCAAACCAGGGCCAGGGAGGCCAAAAGGCGGCGGGAAGACGCCTGGCAGCGGCCGCAAGGCGGGCGGGCTGAACAAATCCACCACGGCGTTGCGCGCGGCGTTGCACGCGGCCGGGATGCGGGATGGGGAGAGCCCTGCCGTGTGGCTATTTCAGGTGTACTCGGGCAAGACCAAATTCAAGCAGTGGGTGGGCAACGGCGACAACATGCGCCAGGTTACCGATACAGCGCCGTTGCAGGTGCGTGTTCAGGCGGCGGTGGCGTGCGCCAAATACGTGCATCCGGCGTTGGGCGCCATCCAGGTGGTGGATGATGAAGGGCGGGCCATCACTCCGACCATGGTTGACTTCACCAGCCTGGTGAATCGAATCAAGGGGAGCGCGTGATGCATGGAGCGTCCGTTGTTCGTCCCGCGCAGCTACCAGTTCAGGGCGATCTCCGCGATTGTATGCGCGGGCTTGCACGCGCCCTGGGTGGATGGCAAGCCCGCGCCCCGGAATATCCAAATCGAATGGCCACGGCAGCACGGGAAGGATCGCGCGGTACTGAACGCGCTGGCGCAGGTGGCAATGCGCCGGAAATGCCTCATTTGGTATGGGTTCCCCGAGCAGGAACACGTTCGCAAGTCTTTTTGGGACAACATAGACCCGCTGGAGGATGGCGGTTCCGGTCGGCGGATCATCGAGGACGTGCTGCCCTGGGCGCGGGAAAATCGCACGGAAATGACGCTCACCTTCCACGCCACCGGCAGCATCATCCGCGCGGTGGGCTGGGACAATTACAACTCCCTGGTGGGCGCGGGGCCGTACATCGCGGCATTTTCCGAGTACGCGCGCTGCGATCCCCGGGCGCTGGATTACGTGCAACCCATGATTGATCGGAACGGGGGGGTGATCGTGCTGATGACCACGGCGTTTGGCGGCCCCAACAATCACGCCGCCGTGAAGGCGCGGACGTGGCCGATGTTGGGTGAGGACTATTTCGCGGAGAAATTGACCGTGGAGGATTGTTTCCGGGACGCACCGGGAGAGGACGGCCAGCGGGTGATCCCGGAAGCGGTAATTGAGGCCAAGCGCCGGGAATGGAACCTCAGCCTGGGGCGCAGCGGAATGAGCGAGGAAATGATCCGGCAGGAATATTACAACTCCGACGAAGGCGTTTCCGAGGGCACCATTTTCGGCAAGGCGCTGATGTTGGCCGAACGCAACGGGCAAGTGATTGACACCCTGACGGTGAACCGGAGCGCGCCGGTGGTTACGTTCTGGGACTTGGGGCGGAGCGACGCCACGGCAGTCTGGTTTGCCCAGTATGTCCACGGAATGTGGCACGTCCTGGATTACCAGGAAGCCTCAGGCACGGACGTGGATTGGTGGGCGGCGACGTTGGGCGATCTGGCGCGGGAGCGGGGGTGGGTGTACGGCGGGCATATGTGGCCACATGACGGGCGGCAAAAGCACTGGGGCCCCTCCGACACGCGCGAACAGGCGGGGCGGCGCATGCTGAGCCCACCGCCACGCATCGCGGAAAAGGCCACGCCGCTATCCGATCAGATCAACGCCGGGCGGGCGCTGTTCAGCCGCGCCCGCATTGACATGACGCGCTGCGCGCGCGGGCTGGAATGCCTGCGATCCTGGAAATATCCATGGGACAACCGGAACAAGGTGTTCCGCTCAACGCCGGAGCACGATTGGAGTTCGCACGGAAGCTCCGCTTGGTGCACGTTCGCCCTGTATGCCCAGCAATTCGAGGGATTGAAAACCCAGCCTGTCAGAAAGCACCGGCTGGCTTCGGAATAACCCAAAATAGGAGCAGGCCATGGAAGGCCAAGACAAAAACGTGACTCCCAGCGCGGAAATGGAGGAATCCATTGCCGGTTACAGCGACGTGGAAAATCAAGACGAAGATGAGGCGGAGGCCCGGGAGCTCATGGAAGAGGAACATCGGGCGCTGCTGCAACGCATGACCAAGCGCCTGGAGAAGGCCCGCACCGCGTGCGCCGCCAACCGTGCCGAGGCGCGCTTGGATGTGCAATTCCGGCGCGGGGGAGACCTGCAATGGGATGCCGCCATGCTCCAAGCCCGACGGGGGAAGAGGAGACCAACGGAGACCTTCAACGGATTGCCACGGTTCATCCACGAAATCGTCAACACGATTCGGATGGATAAGCCGATGATCAAAGTGAGCACGGATGACAAAGTGGGCAGCGCCGAAGTGGCGCAACTGTTGGAGGACCACTTGCGCAAGGTGGAGCATGAGTCGGACGCGGATATCGCATACGACACCGCCGCCGAGCACGCCGCCGAACGCGGAGAGGGGTTCATCGCCATTGACCCGGTGGAGGTGGAAGAGGGCGGTCAGGTGGTGGTGATGCCGCGCATCTTCAGGGTGGCGGATCCGTTCATGGAATTTCCGGACCCGGACGCGCGGAAGCCGGACGCCTCCGACGCGCTATATTGGTTTTCCATTCAACCCATGGATGAGGACGATTTCGCGGCCACCTGGCCCGATCCAGAACAGACCCCGCCAGGCGCGCAACCGAGCGACCCCAACCTACGCGAGCGGTTCGCCGGTATGATGAACCGTTACCTCCGATGGCGGCAGCGGAGCGCCAGGAACGAAAGCCTGGACATTGGCGTGTCCGGCGGACCGGGATTGGGGAAGGTCTACATCGCCCGGTATTTCGAGGTGGTGGATGACGTTGTCCCTCCGGTGGACGCGGATGCACCGGGGGCGGATCGCAAGCCCATGCCGCGCCGACGGGTAATGATGCACTGGGTCACCAAGGACCGCGTGTTGGAGAGCGTGGAATGGCTGGGGCGGTGGATTCCACGCGCGCGGGTGGTGGGAACGGAAATCAACGACAACGGACAACGCATCACGGAGGGAGTGATCCGGCATGCGCGGGGGTACCAGCGGATGCAGAACTACGCCAAATGCACGGCCCTGGAAGACCTGGGCTTGTATGCTCGCAACCCGCCGTTGATCCCCGATGGAAGCATCACCGGGTATGAGCAGGATTGGAAACGGGCCAACGAGGAACCCGTCGCCTATCTCACGTACAAGCCCTACGACGAAGAGAACCGCCCGCTTCCGCCACCCGTGCGGCCATCACCGGCGCCGCCCAGCACCGCCGCCATGATGCTGGGGCAGGATGCCGCCGCCGGGTTATTCGACGTGACGGGCATTCCTCCAGTGTCGCTGGTGCAGGACAAATCCGCGCGGGGACAGCAACACGAACTGGCACGGCAACGCAAGGGGGAGGTGGCTACGTTTCACTACGCGGACAACCTGGCGCGCGCCATGCGCCACGTGGGGAGGATACTGGTTGACGCACTGCCCAATTACCTCGATAGTCACACGGAAATCATGGGACTTACACAGGCCAACGCGCCGAGGGTGGAGAAGATCGGCCCCACGCAAGACAACCAGCCCGTGCAGGTGGACTACAAGGAGGAAGGCGGGCGGGAAGTGATGGTCAAGACTTATAACCTCAAGGTGGGCCGGTACCGCGTGTACATGGACGCCGGACCCAGCCTTCCCACGCGCAAACTGGAAGCCCAATCCGCCGTGCTAGACATGATTCGCACCATTGCCCCGCCAGGCAGCAAGGTGGCGCTGGGGCTGGCGCCGTTGTTGGCGCGAAACATGGATATCCCCGACGCTGAAACGCTTTACGAGGTGTTGTTGGCGAACCTGCCGCCAGAGTTGCAGGCGGTCTACAACAAGGAAATGCAGGGAGACATTGAGCGCGTCGCGGCCCTCCAACAGCAGCAATTGTTCCAGGCGGGCCAGGCCATGCAGCAAATGCAGGCCATGATCCAACAACTGTCCATGCGCCTGCATGACAGACAGGAAGAGCACATGATGAGCATGCTGGAGGCCAAGCTCAAATTCGCGGGCGAGCGCCTGCGCAGCCTGGCGACGATTGAAAGTTCGCGAATGAAGGCTGTCTCACACCTGCGCGGCAAGGTGCTGGACCACGCCGCTGCCCGGATGCCCAGCCCGCAGGAAATGGTGGATCGCGCCAACCCGCCAGAACCGACGCCAACACCGGTCAATCCTTCCGCGCCGGGAGGCAACCCTGAACCCACGCCCAACGAGGTACCATGACACCCGTTAGCCAGGCGTTCCAGTTTGATCAAGAGAGTTTAATCACCGCGTTGATCGTGGCCAGCGGAATCCGCGAAGGAAAATGGATCCTGGGCGTTGTCATGGAAATGTTTCAGTTGACCAGAAAAGATGATCGAGGACATCTCATCATTGGTACCTCTACCTGGTTCAAGGGCCTCACCCTTCAACGGGTAAGCGATAATGAGAAAATCCTGAGTGGCACCGTTGTGGTGGATGCCACGCTGGTGAACCCGCAGGAAGACGCACTGTCGCCTTCCGTGCGCGCCAATTAACCCCCAGCGCGCGGGATGCGCGCACCAACCCATCACGGATGAGGAACGATGTCCACGGAAAACACCACCGGCGCGGGAAACCCCGCCGAACAAACCGAACCCAACGCGCTGTTGACGCCAGAGGCCAATGACGCGGCCGCGGCGGAGCAAACCATGGATGCGTTCGTGGCCCAGCGCCGCGCGCAAAAACGCGGTGAATTGAAGGCCCAAGACACCGCCAACGCTCCATCGCAATCCGAGACCGAGGATCCCGCCAGCGGGAAGGGCGGTGGGGAAAATCCAGCGTCAAAGGACAAGCTGTCGGAATTCGTTGATAAGGAGGATGAAAAAAAATATGGCAGTGCCGTGGCGCGGCGGATCGCCACGGTTACCCAAACCCGGCACCACTGGCAGAACCAAGCCAATGCGCTAGCCAAGGAGAACCAGCGTTTGCTAGACCGGCTGAACGAAGTTGAAACCCGCTCCACGAAAACCGATCCGGCGGAACCAACCCAACGGCAGGCCCAGGCCGCGACACCAGGGAGCGACACCAAAGACCCGCGTCCGCAACCCGAGAATTACGCGGATATTGAAAAATTCCGCGAGGATGAAAACCGCTGGGTGGCCCGCGACGAAGCGCGCAAGATCGAGGCCCAGCGCCAAGAGGCGCGCCACGCCGCCGCCCAACGCCAGGCGCAGCAGGAATTTACCGCCACGTTGGATGTCGTGAACGCCAAGGCGGGCGAACTGTTCCCGGAGGAATGGGGGGGGCACCTGGGCGAAGGGGATATTTCCATCCGGTTGCGGGGGCAGTTGACAAACGAAATGCAATTGGGCATTGCAAGTATAGGGCGTGACGATCCGGCCCTTGCGGCCATGATCGCGCATTACTGGGCCTCAAACCCAGCAGAACTTCAGAAACTCCGCAGTCTCGACCCGTACCGTATGGTGCTGGAAATCGGCAAGACGGTAGCGCGGTTCGCGCAGGACTCCCAAGACACACGCGGAACAGCCGCGGCGAAGCAACCGAACACTTCCAGCGTCGCGAACGCTGGAGCAGCGGCCACACCGGCCAAGCCGCTACCAGCGGCGGCGCGGGCGGTCCCCCGGGCGTTAACCCCCGTGCGTGGCACGGGAGCGGTGGCGGACCCGGAAACGATGACCATGGATCAGTGGGTGGAACACCGCAGGGCTGAACATCGCCGCCAACGCGGATACTGATCCCTGGAACCACGCATCAACCGCCCCTCACGCGGGCGGTGGCGACGCAGCACCCGACTCGCCGGGCCCGTAACTGGGGGATGACGCAGCGCAGGCTGACACGGGCAGGCCAACGGCCACACCGTGGCGAACCACACAAAACCGATACCGGCAACGCGGCCGTTGGCATGGAGCCAACGGAATCCGCCCCGGCGTGTGTTCAGACTGAGGCTGTGTCATGGCAAACACCTTGCTCACCCCAACGACAATCATCCGTGAAACCCTGCTGTTGCTGGAAGCCACTTGCCCGATGCTCGAAACCGTAAACACCGACTGGGAGCAATACTACACGGGCGGCGCGGGCGGAACCTTCAAGAAAGGCGCGCAACTGAGCTTGCGCAAACCCAACCGCTATCTGTCGTTGGATGGCCCCACCATCACGGGTGGGCAGGATACCGTGGAACCGTCCGTCAACCTCAACATCAATCAGCAGAAGGTGATTGCCCTGGAATTTCAGGACAAGGACCTGACGTTGACCATTGATCGCTTCGCGGAACGCTACCTGAAACCCGCCGTGTCGCAACTCCGCACGGACATGGAAGTGTATGTGAACGCCGTCGCGAAAAACGGGATTTTCAACGCCGTGGGCGCCATCGGCACCATTCCCAACACCCCGGCGGCGTTTGGCGCGGCCACGCAACGGCTGGATGAGTACAACGTGCCTATGGATAGCCGGAACGCCTACCTCAACCCGGCGACGATGACGGCGATCCGCACCGCCGCCGCCACGGGCGCGCTCCCGGCTGTGTTCTCTCAACGCCTGGTGGAGGGAGCCTTGCTGAGCGACGGATCACAGCTCCCCTACAACCTGCTCAACGTCAACACCTACATGGGGCAGGCCACGCCGCAACACACCGCGGGCGCGCAGGGTGGAACACCGGTGGTCAACGGGGCCAGCCAAGTGGGAAGTTTCGTGGTCACCAGTGGCTGGACGGCCAGTGTCACCGGCGTGTTGCTCCAGGGCGACGTGATCCAGTTCGGGGCGACGGACGCGGCGGCGGGCGCCGTGCTGGCTTGCAACCCGCAAACGCGCCTTTCCACCGGCGTCCGGGCCTGCTGGCTGGTCACCGCCAACGTCAACAGCGACGGCGTGGGGAATGCCACCATCCCGATTTACCCGGCCATCTCGCCCATGAGCGGCACGACCGCCCAGAAGCAGCAGGCCACCTGCATGACCTCCCCCTTGAACGGCCAGACCATCGTTGTGGTCACGGGCACGGCGTCCAAGTCGACCGTGAACAACATCGTCATGCACAAGGACTGCGTTACCTTGGCCATGGTGCCGATGGATGTGCCGGAGAAAGGCGTGATCTGGGCGGTCCAGGAAACGTACAAGGGCATGACGTTGCGCATGGTTCAGGCATACGACGTGCTTAACGACAAGCGCATCACGCGCCTGGATGCGCTCTTCGGCGCGGTGGTGCAGTACCCGGAACTGGGCGCACGGTTGATTTACTAGCCCACGTCACTGCATCCCAAAATCCCCCGGCTCTTCCCGTTGGTGGGGCCGGGGGTGTCCACACACCAACCTTGGAGATCCAACATGGCAGAAAACAAAGGCAGGCCGGACGTCCCGCCGCAAGCAGAGCAGGACGAAGACGAAGGTGAGGTAGATCCGGGGAAATTCCCCATGGCGCTCTATCACGAAAAGGAGAACGCCCGGCAAGTGAACAACCCAAAGCAACTCCGCAAGGCGCGGGCCGATGGCTTCAAGCCGTTGGCGGATTTCCCGGAAGGGAAACGTAACGAAATCGCACTACGCGGGTAACGCGGCGAAGCGAACGCGGCACGTTGAATCGAGGATGCAATGACGGCTCCCTGGGGTGAGGCGGTCACCGCCATATCCATCTGCACGGACGCGGCCCTGGAACTGGGGGCCATCGGCGAGGGCGAGGAACTCTCCGACTCCCAGCCCAAGGACATGTTGCGCCGCCTCAACGCCCTGTTGGATTCCGAATCCTTGGACCGCTCCAAGGTGTTCCGCTACCAGATTGACAGCGGGGCGCTGGTGGCGGGGAAATCGGAATACACCGTGGGCAGCGTTGGAAGCGGCGCGGACTTCGCCGTGAGCGGCGGACGTCCGCAGCGGGTGTGGTGGGCCTACGTGCGCGATGCCAACGGGATGGATGTCCCCGTGACCGTGCTTCCTGACCGCCAAGCCTTTGACAGCATCCCCCTGAAAACCGTAACCAGCGCGCCGAGACCACAGGCGCTGTTTTACGATGCCACCTACCCGCAGGGAAAGATCATCCTGTATCCCGTTCCCAGCGCGTCCTACACCCTATTTTGGGTGTTCGACAATCCATTTTTGTATTTCCCCAATCTCACCACGGCCTTTGCGCTGCCCAACGGGTTTTACCGGTGGCTGGTGCTGAACCTTGCCGTTGAATGCAGCGGATATTTCCAGGTGGAGCCAACCGCCACGCTGTTGCGGCGGCTCTCTGACGCGCGCGCCAATCTGGCGAATGTCAACCGCGTGGATCCACGCATCGGCAACGACGCCTCCACCGGTGGAGGCTGGTATTACAACGTGTACACGGATCGCGGCGGGGGGGAACGATGAACCCTCAAATTTTTGGCGCGGGACTCAATGGCCGCAACCGTGTGGTGAGCACGCAACGGCGGCTGAACTATTACTATGGCTGGGATCAGCCGGGCACCCCGGCGCAAGGCCCGGATCGCGGCCCGTGGGCCATTTACGACCGGCCCCCGCTGACGCAGAAAATCTACCTGGGCGCGAACCGCATCCGGGGGCTCTTCCGGTTCTCCAGTTCCTTGTGGGTGGTGCAGGGCAGCAAATTTATTGAGGTCCTGCCGAATTACACCTACACCGAACGTGGAACACTCAACACCAAGGACGGCCGCGTCACCATGGACGCCATCCAAGGCGTGACTGGATTCCAGATTGGAATTTGCGACGGTACGAACTTCTATATTTTCAACGTAACCACCAGCACGTTCACCGTCGTTGCCGGAGCTCCGGCGCTGACCTCCATCACCGCCGGACACAGTTATTTCATTGGATCTGTGGCAAATTCCGGGAAATGGAACGTGTCCGCGCTGGGCGACGGCGCCAGTTGGCCGGGCCTTTCGTTCACCACCGCCGACGCAGACCCGGACAACCTGGTGGCCGTTCGGCATTACGGGGATACCCTATACCTGTTTGGCGAGCGCAGCACGGAATTTTGGGGGTTCAGTGGCGTGGGATCTCCCCCCTGGCAGCGCATCTCGCAAAACGCCGTATCGTTCGGGCTGGCTTCCGCCGCGTCCATCGCGCCGTTTGGCGATGGGTTGATGGTGCTGGCGCAGTCCGCCGCTGGCGAAGGCGGGCGCGGCGAGGTCTCAGTGTACAGTGTGCAGGGCAACCAGTTCCAGCGCGTTTCCCATCCCGACCTGGAGCACATCATCAACGGATATTCGGACGCGTTCCAGGCGGAAGGGTGTTCCTGGTCCATCAATGGCCACCTGCAATACCGCCTCTTTTTCCCGTCCTCCAAGGTGAGTTGGATGTACGACGCCGCCACGCAATTGTGGTCGGAAGAAAGCGCGTTCGGCGGGGTCTCCGCCGCCCCCAGTGGATTCGGCCCGCATCGGGGAGCCACGGCCAGCGGTTTCAACAGCGTGGTGGTGTTCGGGGATTACGCGGACGGCTCGTTGTGGGCCGCGGAGCCCCGCAAGGCCACCTATGCCGATCAGCTGACAAAGATCGGCGGCCAGGATCAGCCCATCGAGCGCGAATTGGTGGGGCGGCATTTGTACGAGGATGGCAACCGCATGCAAATCCTGGCCGCGCTAGAACTGGACTGCAATTCTGGTGACGGCATTGACGCCAGCCCCACGCAACTGCCGCAGATCATGCTCTCGCTCTCCCGCGACAAGGGGCGAACGTGGGGCAAGGAACGCCTGCGCACCCTGGGAGCGGTGGGGCAATACCGCACGCGGGTACGTTGGCAAAACCTGGGCCGGGCGCGGGACATTGTGGTTAAGATCCGGGTGACCGATCCCGTGCGTTGCACCATCACCGGCGAGGTGCTGGTTCCCGGCAGTTCATCCTCCAGAAGCGGGGCCGTGTGATGGCCACCCTGGACATGCCGCCCGTGCAGCGCACCCCAGCCGACGGGGAACGCACCGCCGCATCCTGGGCGGGTTGGTTCAACTCCCTCTGGAACAACCTGTTCACTGGGATGGGCGCGCTCAACATTGCCACATTGACCACGAATTTTGCCGCCAGCGCCGCCCCCACGGCCATCAACTTCATCCACGCCATGGCCCAGGGGAGCTACGCGGCGGGTACTCCGGAAGGTTGGCACGCGGTGGACGTTCCCGCCGGGGTGACGGGGGAACCCAAATTCCAGAACAACTGGGTGGCGTATGGCGCGGGCGAGGAAACCACGGCGTTCGTCATGGACGCGGACGGCAAAACGGTTTGGGTCAAGGGCGCGGTGAAAAATGGAACATTGGCCACGGCGGTGATTTTCACCCTGCCCGCCGGGTATCGTCCCGCCGCCAAGGTCCGCTTTGGATGTGAATCCAACGGCGCCGCCGCCACGCTTACGATTGACAGCAATGGCAACGTGGCCGGGAGCGCCGGTGTTAGCACCCTGGGGATTCATTTTTGCGTGAGTTTCAAGGTCGCCGGGCGGTAACCCGATCAGAAGGAGCGCGACATGGGCATGTTTGACGGCTGGAACAAGATTAAAAATGCTAGCGATTTGGTGGGGAGCATCGCTAACACCGGCACGTTTGGCCTTGCAAGCGGACTTGGCGGTGGAAATTGGTTGAAAAACATGGCGGGCACCGGAAACGGCGCGGTGGATAAAGGGTTGGAAGGCATGGGCGCGGCCACGGATCGCGCCATCGCGGCCCAACGGGAAATGTTCGACCTGGGGCGAAGTGACATCCAGGGCTACATCAAGGACATGAAGGGCTACATCGGCGATGTGCAGGGGAACATCAAGGATGTGAAGGGCTACATCGGCGATGTGAAGGGCTACATCGGGGACATTGGGCGAGACACCCTGGCCTACCGCTCGGAAGGTGAGGCGGCGATGCGCCGCGCCAACAACCTCATGGCGGGCGGATTCAACCCCAACGACCCAGCGTTTAAATTCCAGCAACAAATGGGGGAGATGGGCATTCTCTCAAAGGCGGGCGCGGGCGGATCGCCCTGGAGCGGTCAGGCCGCCAAAGACCTCTCCATGTTCAACCAGGACCTCGCGTCAACCTATTGGAAAAACCAGGTGGACTCCCTGCTGGGCGTCGCGGGCTTGGGTCAAAATGCATTGGCGAGTTACGTGAGCGGAAAGACAGGCCTGGCCTCCAGCATGGCCAACATGGTTGGCACCATCGGCAGCATGGATGCATCCATTGGAAACATGGTCAATGGAATTGGCAACACGGCCGGGAGCATCATGAGCGGCTCCACCAGAAGCGGGGAAAGCATCGCCAACGCGCTCACCGCGCAGGGCAATGCCGCGGCCGCGGCGGGCATCGCCAAGGCCAATGCCCAAAACAACTTGATTAGCGGACTGTTGAGTTTGGGTGGCGCCCTGGGTGGCGCCGCCCTGGGAAGGGCCTAACCGGAGAACATCATGCCCTCAGACCCGAGCGTATTCAACAACCTCCAACCCGTGGACTACGGCGGGAGCATCCTGCGTGGGCTCGCCGGGGCCAACAACCTGTTGCAGATCGCGGAGGCGGGGCGCAACGCCCAGGCGCGGAAAATCATCGCGCAGGAAGGCTTGGGGTCTTCCACCATCCTTCAACACGTTGCCGAGAAGAATCCACTGATGGCCCAGCAAATCGAGCCCATGGTGCGAAACCAGCAGGCGGAGGCCACCAGCCGCCAGGTCAAGATTCATGACTTACTTGGAGAAAGCCACGTTCGTGTGCGGGACAAGGTTGCAGAGGCGCGGGCGCAGAACCCCAATCTGTCCCCAGCGGACGAAGACAAAATCACCAATGACGCCTGGCAGGTGGAACGTCATGTTCTCGGCAAGGTCATGCCATCCATGCCCGCGGGGCTGAAGGGCGAGCCGCAGGGCCCATTGTTCGCGGGGGGGCGCGGGATGTACCGCGAGGACCTTCCGCTAACGATGAACTTCAACGACCTGTTGCAGGACATGGAGATCAACAACCGCATGCGTGGCCAGTATGGCGACTTCATGAACATCACCCAACAAGGGGGTGCGACCTACTCCGCGCGCGGTACGCCCGGGCAACTGTTGGCACAAGCCGGTCCTGGCGGTCAGATCAGCAAGATCGGGGAAAAACCCGTGGGTGTCCTGGTGGGGCCAGAACGGCTCAATGCCCAGGCCGAAATGCGCAAGGAGTTTGTGAGCCAAACCATCGGGTTCCGAACCATCCAGCAAGATTATGGAGATCTCCGCGACGCGCTGGAGAAAAAAGACCGTGTGGGCGCGCTCACCGCGCTTACCAAGTACGCCAAGATGCACAATCCCGGCATTGGCCTGGGTGAGGGGCAATACATGAGCGTGCAACAGGCCGTGCAGGCGCTTCCGGGGCCAATGGCCAACGCCTACATTCGCCTGATGGATGGCCGCGACGACACCCTGACCGATTCAACGCGGCAAATGATCGCCGTGGGTGGGCACGATATGTACATGAACGCGCTGAAAACCAACGAAATGACGCGCGACTACTTCCAGCGCCAGGGGAAAAAGCTGGGCTTCGGTGAGGATGAAATCACCGGGTCCGTGCCCATTCGGAGCGAGTTCACCAAGCCAATGGACATCAAGAGGTCCAAGGAAAACGAAATATGGAACGGGGACACCAGCAAGTTGCCACGCCCAAAGACGCCGGAAGAGGCGAATCAGTTGCCGCCCGGAACCCGGTTCCTTGACCCGCAAGGAACGCTGCGCGTGAGGTGATATGGCGGACGGATGGGAACAATTCGCGGCGGTAAAGGAGGCGCCAGCCCCGGGCCAAGCCACGTCCAAGGCGGCCCCGGCGCTGCGCGCGTGGTGGGATCAATACTCCGCGCAGGCGGACTACTCCAACCTCCGCGTGGATCGCGATACCGGCGGCTCGCTCAAGGCGCATGCGCTGGCCTCCATGGCCGCGCCGGAGAACCGCATGGCCATCATCCAGAAATTTCACCCAGGCGCGTTCCTCTACACGCATCCCGGTACATCCCGCAAGCAAGCGGCCGGGCTTCCGCCGCCCAACGCCACATCCGAGCCGGAAATCCTGTTCCCGGTGTTCGAGGACAAGGCCAATCCCAACAAGGCCACGGGGTTGCGGGCGTTCACTCCACGGGGGCTGGCGCTTTCCGACCTCGCGGACTTGTCGGGTACAGGCGTGCGCATGCTGGCCCAGACGGCAGGCATGGTGGGCGGGGGCATGGTGACGGAAAACCCGGTGGGCGCGGCGGCGGCGGGCATCGGCGCATCCTCGATGTTGGATGCGGGCGTGGGAGAACTGGCCAATCGTCTGGCGCTGAACAGCGTGGGCGTGGAGGAACAACGCCCGGGCGGTCAGGTGGCGCGGGACATGGCCCTGAGGGGTACCGAGAATGCCCTGCTGGGTGGGGGAGCGGCGGCCGTGGGCGCGGGCGCGGGGTACGCCATGCGCGCCGCGCGCAACAACGCCTTTGGCGCACCGTTGCTCAAGGAGATGGCACAGACCCAGCGCATGGACGTGGCTGGCAAGGGACGCCCGGATGTCGCCGCCGCCATCGAACGCCAGAACATCGCCCCGGAAGCTTCCGCGCCGCTCATCACGGAATCCCCCACCGTGCACGGCCTGGTGGACGCCGCCAGCCGCTTCCCACGCGCGGCGGATCGTTGGGCCAACGCCGTAAACAAGATGCGCGAAACGATGGATTCCGCGTTCCGGCGCGGGCTGGAATCCACGGGATCCACGGAACGCGAACCCATTGCCGCTGGGTTGAAGAGCCAGCGGGGCATCCTGGATTGGGCGGCGGCACGCGGGGCGCTGCAACGTGACCTGGAATCCCGCGTGGAGCGGAACATCGGATCGGACACCCTGGTTGACGCTGGTGGCCTGCATGTCCAGATCCGTCAACTCATGGCCCGCGCCACCGGCCCGGACGGCCAACCACTGGCGAGCGCAAGTCAAACCGTGCCGCCGTTCCTGCGCACCGTGGCGGAAGACCTGGAAGCGAACGGTGGGAGGCTTCCGTTCGGTCACCTGCGCGATCTCCGCGAGCAATGGGATGCGCGGGCGGGGTGGGGGCAACCCGATGTCTCCGGCATGCCGCAACAATACCGCGAGGCCGCCAACGCCGCGCGTCACGACCTGGCCCTGGCGGCAGAATCCAAGGGGGGCGTGGCAAAAAGTGATTGGCAGCAGGCCATGAGCAATTGGGCCGAGCGCGAGAAACGCATGGACATGCTGGGGAAAATCGCCAGCCATCCCCAGGCGGAAAAGGCGTTCCAGGCCATCGTGGCGGGGGATCGGCTGGGCCCAACGCTGCTCAACGAATTCAAGCAGACGGTTTCCGCCACCAATCCCGGCGCGTGGAACGACGTGGTGGCCGTGCGGTTGCAACAGCAATCCATGGACGCCTCCGGCAAGTTTGACCCCGTCGCGTTTGGCAAGCTCTGGGGAGAGGGGAAGGGCGGCTATCCGCTCTCCGTCAAGAACATCCTGGCCCCGCCCGGATCGGACGCGCGTCAAATGTTTGATGACCTGGCCACCATCGGCCAACGCATGCGCGAAACCAGGTTCAACGTGGAAGGCAGCCCCACCGCGCGCCGCGCCGAATACATGAACGCGGCGGCGGAGGGCGGCCCGGGCATTGCCGTGAAGGCCATGGCGGCGGGCGTTTCAACGGCCACGCATCCGGTGGATGCGCTCCGGCGCTTTTTTGGCGATGTCTCCGGGCTGATGCGCGGGATGAGCGCGGACGAACAGATGAAGCTCTACACCAACCCCGAGTTCCGGCGCTGGTTGATTGACGGGCAGAAAACCCCGCCAGCCAACCCTAACGGACTGGGGGCGCACCTGGCGCGGCTAACGCAAATTGGAACGCGCGACACGAACCTGCAAGCGCCGTTGCGCAAGCTGGCCCAGCAGGTCTCGGATGACCTGACCCGGAACGGCGAGGAACCGGAGCGCAAATAACCGTGCAAGGAGGTACATATCATGGCCGTGTACGTCAGCCACTTGAGCATGGTTGAATTCCATGACCAGAACGGCGTTCCCCTGGCGGGCGGATCGCTCAACTCTTACCGGGCAGGCACCACCACACCCAAGGCGACATACGCCGATTACCTGGGCGTGACACCCAACCCCACCAGCCTCACCCTGGATGCGGCGGGACGCCCGGCGGTTTCAGGCGCGCCTGTTGCGCTCTGGCTGAAAGGCGGTGAGCCCTACAAATTCGTCCTGAAGGACGCACTCGGCGGAACCGTGTGGACCCTGGATAACATCTATGGCATCAATGATAGCAGCATTGGCGTAATCGTTTCCGAATGGCAATTCCTGGGCATCGCGCTCGCCTACATTTCCGGCACCAGCTTCAGCGTTGCCGGCGACATGACTCCGAACCTGACGCCGGGGCTTCGCCTGAAACTCATTTCCGGCGCGACCACGTTTTACGGTTCGATCATCAGCAGCGTTTTCGCGGTTGACATCACCACCGTGACCGTCCAAGTGGACGGCGGGGTGGCGCTCACCAACCCGCTCGATTCTGCCTATTATTCAATCCTGGCGGCAGACCATCAAAGCTCGCCCGTGATTGACGCCGGGGGCAAGGTGCGCCCTAACCTGCTCCACAACGTCAGCGCGCAGCCCTACCGCAACCTCGCCATCAAGCGGAGCGCCGGGGCACCTAACAACCAGGTGAGCGTGACGGCGGACTCCATCGTGATCGAGGGCTGGGAATTTACGGCGGTCAACAAAACCGCTGATATCACCGTTGCAGGCGCGGATGGGCTGGACACCGGCTCCGAGGCGGCGAGCACCTGGTACCATATTTGGGCGATCGCCAATGTTTCCAACCCGACAGCCCCTGTATTCGCGCTCTTGCTCTCGACGAGTTCGACCGCGCCAACAATGCCAGCCGGATACACGCTTAAGCAGTATTTGGGGGCGGTACGGAACGACGGGGCGAGTAATTTCAAATATTTCGACCAGGCCGACGGAAGAACGGTGACCGCATTTGAAATTGCGGCGGCTGCCGCTGTTGACGGAACAATTAACTTGGCTAGTTTCATTCCACCGAACGCGAAACGCGCACACATCGTAACTAAGCAGTCCTATGGAAGCTCGTCATGGGGACAAGTGGCTATCTCTAAAGATGCGAATTTGGGAGGAAGAACACAGTTTGGCCGATGGACTAGTGGAGCTGGGGGTGACGAACTTTGGTTTACCCACGGATTCGTCGCGGTTAATAGTCAATCAATCTATCTCCAACGGTATAATTTGTCAGTTGATATCTACGTATCTGGCTGGGAGTTCTAACCATGCGAATCGCGTACATGAAAACAGGCACACGCGCCGGGAACTTGCGTTTTATAACGGACGAATACGTTCTCATTCCTGGCGAAATTGAAATGGATGCAGATGCGCTTCCGCCGCTTGATTCATTGCACGATCCTGGCGTGGCGCTGGCTGATTCAAAAACGCTCGCGCTCGCGGAAATTGACACCGCCGCCGAGGCCGCGCGGGGGCGGTACATCACGCTGGGATCGGGGCAGGGGTTGACCTATCTCCGCAAGGAGACCCAGGCCCGCGCGTTCGTCGCGGCGGGCTACACCGGATCGGTACCGGCGATGGTCGCGGCCACGGCGGCGGGCCGTGGCATTACCGCGCAACTGGCGGCGGATACGATCATCGCCCAGGCAGACGCTTGGGCGGCCACGGGCGCGCAGATCGAGCAGTCGCGGGAGGGTGGGAAAAAGGCCGTTAACGATGCGCTGGACGTGGCCGGGGTCGTGGCGGCGCGGGACGCGGCGCTGGCCGCGCTAGCGGCGATTTGACGGAGGCGCATGGGAGCAATCCGCGGAGGGTTGGGGCAACTGAACCGGCTTTGGAATGCTCGAAGATCGAGGACTGTCATGAACATATCTCGCGCGGACTTGTTGATGTGGCTGGCACGGCAATTCGTGGGCGTCCACGAAGAGGGCGGGCCCAACAAGGGCGCGCTGGTGGAGCGGTTCCAACGCGCGGTGGATGGGAAGGCCCAGGGCGAGCCCTGGTGCTGCGCCTTCGTGCAATACCTCATTGCTGAGGTGGACCGATTCGCGCTGGGCCACGGGGACGTTGGGGAGTCTTCCCTGGCCAAAACCGAATGGGTGCGCGGGTTGTGGGAACAATCGCCACGGCAACTGCGCGTGGACTTTCCACGGCGCGGCGCGCTGATCCTGTGGGAGCAACTGGGGGCGGATGGCAAGCCAACGAGCGCGGGTCACGTGGGCCTCATCACCGGCATTTCGATGGCCGGGAAAATATCCACCATCGAGGGCAACACCGGCCCGGGCGCGGGCGTGCAGCGCGATGGCGACGGGGTGTGGGAGCGGGAACGATCGCTCGCGGGTGAGGGCTCCATGAAAATCCTGGGGTTCCTGACGCCGTGGAGAGATTGATGGACGTTCAATACTTTCAAACATTTATTTTTGGCGGGATCGGCGCCGCGATATTCGTTGCGGGTGGGGCGTGGTACGAGCTGCGGCAAATTCGCCGCGACATGGACAGCTTCCGGGATCTGATGATCAAGGTTCCCGTGCTGGAGGAACGCACGGAAAAACACGAGCAGCGGCTTTACGATCTGGAACGCCGCCAATGGCGCCCAGGGGCTGACTAACCCACGGAGGTGATATGCTGGAACTGTTCAGCGTTGGGTCTGTGTTGTTCTCGAAGATTGGCGAACTGGGCTTGTGGTACAGCCTGTTCAAATTCGCGGTTGGCGACGGCCTTTATGGCACCGTCGTGCTGGGCATCCTGGTGCTGCTGATCGCGCTGACGTGGAGGCTCCCAGACATCGGGCGGATCCCGTTCTCTCGCGTCACGGGCCGCGTGGCGCTGGGCCTAGTGGTGGCACTGGTGGCCACGTTCGTGCTGGTGATGGTGCTCATCCTCTACCAACGCGAAGCGCCGCGCATGATCCCCAAACCCGCGCCACCTACGCGGCCAACCTGGTAGCGACGATGAACAAAACATTTTGGAGTTCACGGAAGGTATTCGTTTCCGTGCTGGGATGCGGAACCGTGGTGGCGCTGGCATATCTAAAAGCGGATCCGATGGCCTACGCGGCTGTCGGCGCGATCCTTGGCCTCAATCAATTCGCGCAAGGGCAGGCCGATGTCGCCGAGTTGCGCAAAGGGCCGTGACGGCCGCGCATTCCCTGGCCGCGCAAAAATTGCACATGGAAGGCTAAAAACCGTGCCTTTGATTTAGAAACTGGGGGATGTGATTCTGAACTTCGAGTGACGCAAAAGTGGAAATGTATTTTCTCACATTTTCCCACATTAATTGATGGGATAGAAATTCAAATTTAACCTATTAAAACAAGGGCGAGCGATGGGGCACGATCCCACAACCCTCGGATCCACAATCCTTTTTATAGGTTTGATTAAATTCATAATTTAGATTTTTTACCCATACTTTTCCCCATCTTTTCGATGGACAACAGGCTCACGGCGCGCCGTTTTGCGGGCGCTGGATCGGTGAGATAGCCTGCCGTGACGGTGATATTCGAATGGCCCATGAGTTGTTGGATCGTGTAGGCGTCCGCCCCCAGGCGGTGGAGCTCGGTGGCGAACAAGGCGCGTTGTCCATGCGTCGGTTTGATGCCGCGTCCAGAGAACCCCAGCGCGAAAAAGTGCTTGCGAAACGCGGTGGTGATGCTGTGCGCGGGATCGCGGCCCGTATAAAGTGGATTACCATGCCCATCGTCCAGATACCAGACCTCATCCCGCGCTGCGGTTTTTAATTCCACGCGGCAAAAATCCTGTAGAAATCCGGGCATGGGGATGGATTTCTCTCGATTTTCCTTGATACGAAACTGCTTCGTGATCTTAACTTTTACAAGCGCCTCCGCCAGATCAATTTGATTCCAGCGGAGCGAGAGGATTTCCCCACGGCGTAACCCGCACCCCAGCCCCATCATCAGAATGCGCAGGTGAATATGGTAGTGGCGACGCCAGCGCGGATCACCGGCCTTCGCCAACCCGCGAAGGCGTTGAATCAGTGCCTCGAGATCGGAGGCTGACATGATCTTTGGCTCGCGGCGCGGCGCGGTGACAGTTTTTAAACGGGGGAGCTTCTGAATTAACTCCCGATCATACGCCCAACGCAGGAAGGCGCGCAGGGAGTTGATGTATTTGTTGATGGTGTGCGGCGCGAGATCACGCCGCCGGAGGCGCGCCTGAAAATTATCCATGTGATGGAGGGTGAAATTCGCGAGCGGATGGTCGGGGTTGGCTGCTAGATATTCGTTCTTGGCGGCCAGGTACTCAAGGATTGTTGTTCTGGCGCGGGTGTGTTCCGCGGCCTTGATAAAATCGCTCCATGCCGCGCTGACCATCGGGCCAGCGGCGGCCCGGGCCTCTTCCTGGCCCAGTCTGGCCTTCGCGGCATGCCACAAGGGGGCCAGGAAGGCGTCCACATCGGCGGGGGAAACGCCTGGTAGCGGATCCCCGTGCGCATCCAGCCGCGCCTCATCGAAATCCGCGATCGTTACCCAGCGCCGCCGATCACGCTTCCAAAATACCGCCAGGATAGCCTTGGATTTCCGGTTGACTCGGTAGCGCGGACTGCCATCTGTTGCACGGCGTGTCATGGGCATTCCCCCGCCTGTGGTGGTTTTCGGAATGTCCTAGCTATAGGTAGTTGACTTTTATAAAAATAGGCGATAGGGTGCAGTTGTCTAGGCCGCACTAAACTCCTATTGGAGCCTATCGCCCATGAATATTATACAGGTCTACGCCAAATTTCCAAGCCACGCAGATTGTATCCGGCACCTTGAAAAGGTGCGCTGGAAGGGAATTCCTCGTTGTCCGTACTGCCAATCCGTAAAAACTTCGGCCATGCCGAAAGAAATGCGGCACCATTGTAATACCTGCAACACGACATTTTCAGTTACTGTTCAGACAATATTTCACAATAGCAAGTTAGACCTTCAAAAATGGTTCCTGGCTGTTGCGCTAATCGTAAACGCAAAGAAGGGACTGAGTGCCCGCCAGCTTGCCCGTGACTTGGAGGTCAATAAGAACACTGCATGGTTTATGGGTATGCGTATTCGCAAGGCGCTTGTGGACAGCGGTGAATTGCTACGCGGAATCGTAGAAGTCGATGAAACATACATTGGTGGAAAACCCAGGAAAGGGGGACCGCCTCGAAAACGCGGGCGCGGCACTACCAAAACTCCAGTCGTTGGAGCAGTAGAACGGAACGGCAATGTCAAAGCCAAAGTGATGGTATGGCTTGACTCGAAGCGGCTTACAAACCTAATTCGTGGGTCTGTAGATTTGAAACAATCAATCATCATGACCGACGAATTCAAGGGGTATAGCCGCCTTGCCGGTTTGACTATTCACAAGACCGTAAATCATTCGGCTGGTGAATATGTAAAAGGTGACGCCCACACCAACACCATTGAAGGATTTTGGGCGCTTTTGAAACGCGGGATTACGGGTCAATACCATAAAGTTAGTCTCGCCTATCTTCAAAAGTACATTGACGAATTCGCCTTCCGATATAACAACCGCAAGAATGCGGACATTTTTGAACTGGCGCTAGCCAAAGCCATTGGAGGCTAACATGACTGAATCGGTGATTACCCATACTGGACATTTGCGATTGGGACCTATCTCGATCCCGTGCTTTGTGACGAATCAAAGCGAGAGATTGATCGCCAGTCGTAAAATGCAGGAGAGCCTAAAAATTGTCGAAGAATCACCGGATGGTTCCGGCAGGCCGGGGACCAGATTGAAGCGTTTTTTAACCGGAAAATTCTTTAACTCATTGATTAAAAACGATAATGTTGGGGACCTGTTTGAGCCAGTGAGGCGAAAGTACAAGGGCCAAATGATCGCCGGGTTCAAAGCTGAGGCGTTAACCAAACTATGTGAACTCATGATTGAGGCCGAGCGCAACGGCCTGCTTCGTACAGGCCGACAACGGACGATTGCAACCCAAGCCTCCATTTTTCATAAGGCATTTGCAAAGGTAGGACTAACCGCACTTATTGATGAAGCCACTGGTTATCAAAAAGATCGCCCACATGATGAACTGCAAGTTATTCTTGCGGCTTATATTTCTGCGGAACTCTTGCCTTGGACGCGTCGATTTCCAACCACCTTCTATGAAGAAATGTTCCGCTTGCGAAATTGGAAGTATCCTGATGATGCTAAGATTAGGGGGCCAAGGGGACCGCGTTATGCAGGAAAAATTACACGCGATCTCATTTACAAGCAATTACCTCCGGGAGTTCTAGAGGAGCTTGAGACAAAGAACCCCCCAAATGAGAAGTGGCAGCGCAAGTATCGTCATCCACAGCTTTTGTCGGAAAATATAGGTAATCCACACCTCGAAAAGCAGGTGGCGGTTGTTACTGCTTTGATGCGCGGGGCACCAAATTGGCGGGCTTTCATGCGGCTTTTTAATCGGAACTTTCCGCATGCGAATATGCAAGTGGAAATGGACATAGATGTTGAAGAATCTGAGATTTCTTGACTGTCTGAAAAGCTTCAGACAGCATTAAAGAGCACGTAGTTGCTCGGCCGCGTGATCACACACGCAAAACCGAGCGTCTACGTTTGGTGAGACAACCGCATCAGGTACGAAGCGGAGGTAATGCCAGTGGATGGCAGTACTACGGTACCCTCCTACTCTCGGTCCTGTCAATGGTCTCAAGGCCAAAAACGGCCAGTTCAACCCGCATTCTGCGGTTTTTGTGGGAAAGGGGCTGGTCTATTTAATAAAGGCCATCATGAATGTCATGATGATCTCATATGACTTGATGAAACCGGGACAGAACTACCCGGGCATCGAAGCGGCAATTAAACGCATCGGCCAGTCGTGGTGGAGGTTGATGCAATCAACATGGATCGTCCTCACTGAATTTGATGAGGTTCAGGTCCGCGATGTTCTCAAGGATGTAATCGACGCCAACGACAAGCTTCTTGTCGGGCGTTTGATTGCAGATGCTTGGGCTGGCTTTGGTGAAGAGGATAGCACCTGGCTAAGAGACATCTGGAAAGCGGCATAGTCCTCTTTTGTAGGAGGGTGTGCCCCGAAGAATTCTTCCCGAATTTGGACGGGCACACCAAGTATCCTAGCAACACCCTCTACAATAGCCTGTCTGAGTACACGCATAATCCCTCCTTGCTGGTTGGGCTTGCAACAAGGTAATGATTAGCAAGTATTAAGCCTTTGGTCCAGCGGTCAAAAAAACGACTATTGCACTACCTATATCTGGGACATTCCGTTATTTTATCATCGCGAAAAAGCGACAGTGGGGAAGTCCTCAACCCAACGCACACGGGGGCGGTGTGCGCGAGATCATGGTGTGCGCGAGATCACCGCGGTGGCGGGAGCATCCGTGCGCGCAGGGTGCGCAGCGCGGCGAGGCCCAGGACGCGCTCGCCCTGGGCGCGGCGGGCGCTAAAGTTTTCGAGCGTTCCACGGCAGGTTGCAACTGGTGATAAGGGCAACATAGGCAACAGGAGCAGCATTTTTTTGTAAATCTTCCGGGTGTTCCTTGAGGTGTGCGCGTATGATGGTTTCCAGGCGGGCGGAATTTCCTTCCGATGCCCTGAAAAATAGGCAACTATTATAAGTCATGTTGTCGGCGGTTATGGGTTCGTGGTTATTTAATGATTCAGCTTGCCATCCTGACAGCAAACCATGCAGAAACGCATGGCACATCCCTCGTAGGAATATACTTGCATTCAACGCCGGAACCGACTTCCCATCATAAGGGTCACGGCCTTCACATTCACGCATCAGCATCAGCGCAGTGAATACGCCGGAATCCTGCGCCTGCGGGGCCGGGTTGTCCCGGCGTTGGGATGGAGCCTCACCCGCCTTCTTGAATTGTTCCCACCCATCCTTTGCAGGCGGGGCCTCACTCACCTTCTTGTCTTGTTCCCACCATACAATATTTGACTGGCATCCAACCAGCAGCGCGAGCAGAAGCGGGAGGTGGCGGATCATGGGTTACATTTTGCGTGCGGAGTTGATCGCGTCGGAAAACTGGACGGGCTTTTGCGCGTCCGCGTCCTTCTCCATGCCTTCCAGCATACGCACCAGTTGATCCTCGTTCAAGCGGGCGATTTCTTGCAGCGTGTCCAGGGGGGCATACAGAACGTCAATCAGGATTTTGGGGCCGTTGCGGGCGCGGTGGGCCAGGTACGAAATCATCAGGTGCTGACGGTCCGCGGGCCAGGTGATGCTGGCAAGGCGTTTTCCATCCGCGGCGAACTGATCATCGCTTATTCCCCGCGCCCATGCTGCGCGCGGTGACCTGGGCGTTGCCAATCGCGCGGACCCCGTCACGCCGTCTTCCGCAATCGGGCCAACGATTTTACAGAACGGGGATTCCTTATCCGTGACAATCCGGATGTCCTGCTGCATGGGTGTGCATCCTATCAGCGCAAAAATCATCACGCGGGCCACAGGGATAATCCTTGCTATTTGCATTAGGCACCTATGTTTTCATCACATTCGTAAACGATCCTGATCCATCGTATGGAATATATCTTGCGTTTTTCCGTCACCGCCGCACTGGACATGATCCTCAAATTCGCGCGGCGCCGCTTCGCGGGGTGGGGGCCGCGAAGGGTCGTGGGGGTACGCCTGCCGCCGCGGGCGCGGGCCGCCCTGATCGAAATATCACGGACGGATGGCATCACGTTGAGCCATGCGGCGGAGGAGATGGTGTTGGTCGGGTTGATGGCGCGGCGCATGGCGGCGGTGGACGCAGGCGCGGCAGACCCGGAGGTTAAAGCGCTGCTCGCGGAATTGGCGGCCTTGCTGAGCATCGAGCCTTCTCCCGCGAAATGACACTTGATCGTTAACGATATCGTTAATACCATTGATCGCATCCTAGTTTGTTGCTGAAGCGAACCAATTGGGGGGGGGGTATGAGCGACAACTGCTTAAAAGGGATTATTTCCGCTTTACGCGCGGCGGGCTATGATGTGATTCCGCGCCAGGCTCCACCGGAGCCCGATCCTCCGGCAATCCAAGTACGGCTCCACGAAAATATTCCAGCCCAACCCGACGAACCTCTTCCGATGCGCGGTGGTAGAGATCGAGTAATTCCATTTCCGGCCGCGCGCTGTCGTTGAGCACCTGCGGGCGGTCGTTTTCGGCCTGTCCGCCCCCGTTGCGAATGATCGCCAGCATGAGGCTGCGCTGCCCTGCGCTCAATCCCCTGTATGCATCCACAAGGGTCCGCTCATCGTTTGTGACATGCTCAATCGAACGATCCAGCCGGTCCAGCAACCGGTCCACCGCATCCCGTCCTCCAACCTGCGCCTGTTTTACACCATGCGGGGGTGAGGGTGGTAACGAAATATCGTCCATGTGCCCTTGGCCCGTCAGCAACCAATCAATGTTCGCCCTGCAACTTCCGGCAATCAATTTCAAGTGTCTGTAAAGGAGGCCTCGCTTTCCATTGATTAGCTGGGAAAGATAACTCCTTCCGATTCCTGTTTCACGTGCAATTCTGACCTGCCAACCCCGCTCCCCGCCAATAAACTGAACCAGCCTCTTCCGTATGTCATCGGAGTGCCCAGATACAAAAATGTCGCTGTGCGTATTTTCTTGTTGCATTGCAACTCTTGGTGCGCTAATGATGAAACATCAGCGGCGTTTCGTGGACGCCGTAACCAACACGCGGGGTGCCGATGAACGACGCGCAGAACGCCAACCTGACTCCTAGCACAGGCAAAGTGCGAGTCAACCTCCGCTTCACGCGGGAGGAGGTTGCGGCCCTCGCGGAGTTCCAGGCCGCCGACATTCGCGCGGACCTGGCGAATGCCGTCAAGGCGCTGACGATGATGGGCCTTGACACCTGGCGGAATCGCACCAGGCCAAAAAACCATGTGCTGGCCCCGCCGGCAGATCAACACACGGAGGCCCGGCCATGAAAATCCCAACCCCTCCGCCGGAGGACGGGAATGCCCTGGTGCGCGCGCTGCTGGAGGAATCCCAGCGGCAAACCGTGGTCCTGAATGACCTGCGCCAGGTGCTGCGGCGGCTCAGCACGGCGCTGGCGCTTGATCCCGAGCGCGCGGTGGTTCGTCGCGAGCAGGTGCTGGCGCTCAAAGGGGGGTTCCAGCAGGCCCTGGCCAACCGCCGCCGGAAATGAGCGTGAATCATGAAATGCACCGGACTCGAAACGAGCATTGAAGGCGGCGAGTGCCAGTTCCTCCGCTGCCGGGGCCTTCCTGGGATGAGGCCCCGGCTCTTTTTCGGGGGCGGGTGATCCGCATGGCGTTGGCGTAGTCCCGCCATGGAGGGCGGGGGATGTGGGCGGCTGGAGGTTGCCCGGGTGACGGGGGTGGTGGAGCGCATGGGCCATCATCCCCGGAACCATTCCACGGGGGAAACAGAAAAGCGCAGACCGGAAAAAATTACCAGAATCACCAACCTGGAGGATGACATGAACGACTCACAACGCCGGACGTTCCTCACCCTGATGCAGCGGGCGCTAAAACTGAGCCAAGGCAAGGCGGGCAGCCTCGTGGCGGGCGCGGCGCGCCTGCTGGGCAAGCGGCCCACCTCGCTCCTAAACGAGATCAACCCCAACGGGATCCCCAACGGGCGGGGGTGGGCCAAGCTTGGCGCCGTGGACATGATGCGCCTCATTGCCTACACGCGCGACACCCGCCCGCTGCGCTTCCTGGCGCGCGTGGCTGGGCTGGTCGCGCACCCGCTCCGCCTCACGCGCTCCCGTCGGGAGGTGGCTGCATGATGCCAGCGCGCAGACGGATGGAGTTCACACCCGCGCAAAAACGCACGGCGTTGGAGCGGGCGGAGTTCCGCTGCCAGGACGATCAATGCGGCGTCAGCGCCGAATGGCAAGAGTTTCGCGCGCAACTCGACACCCTGGGCTTGGGTCTACTCCATTGGGGGGGGGGCGCGAGGAAA
>Ga0224495_10000531_pt1 | contig 29884 bp, 27 predicted proteins | sample SF_Jul11_sed_USG_FD_168128 | JGI IMG/M metagenome (GOLD analysis project Ga0224495, IMG submission 168128) | Sediment microbial communities from San Francisco Bay, California, United States - SF_Jul11_sed_USGS_4_1 | ecosystem: Environmental > Aquatic > Marine > Sediment | place: USA: California... | reverse complement strand
CACCGGAACTGTTAAGCGTTACCAGCGCCCTAAACAGGAAGCACATACCGTGCCAGATATGTAAGTTATTGTTTTATCATGGCTGACTTTACGGATGACAATTATTCTTCTCGGAATCAGGAAGTTTTTTGCTGGATTTCCTGATTTTGGGATGGTCTTGGGGGACCATGGAATTTTTCGATCTCGATGACTGCGCAAACTTGCTCATGGGACCTAAGCTTTAAAGCCACAGGCTGGAGAGTTGCCCCGGCACATGGCTGAAATTATTGGCGTTCGCTTAACGCCCCGTGGTTACTGGGATTGTGCTTGGTCTCAAGCCGTCCAGCGATTATACTATATAAGTAGCAACTCCGAACGTGCTCCACCTTTTCCACTATAACCTTTTGCCGGTAGCGGGAAGCTCGTGCAATGAAAAACCGTAGTTTGACTTTTCAGCCCTATATCCAGGTTGGCCTGTTATTGTTGGCTGTGCTGGCGTTATACGCCGGATCGCTACCCGCCCCATTCGTCTTTGATGATTTTAATTTCTTTTCGAACCCAGAAACGCTGTCGAAATACGGCCAGGGTTATTTCAGTTTTGAGCTGCGCTGGTTGCCTTACGCCTCTTTGGTGCAGACCACCAATTGGCTGGGTTTCGATCGATCCTGGCTCAGATTGGGCAACGTGTTGCTGCATGCGGCCACGGTGACCGCACTGTTTTTTCTGTTGCAGAGGCTGTTTCTGACCACGCTGGGCGGGGATTCCTCCGGCCCTCGGCTAGCTCAAGGGGTTCAGGACAGGGGAGTGCCCAATGGCATACTGCCGGCGCTGACCTGGTTCGCATTCTTCGGCGCATTGATGTTTGCGTTGCACCCCGTTGCTGTTTATGGCGTGGCCTACCTGATCCAGCGTTCCACGCTGATGGCAACCTTGTTCGTGCTGCTGATGCTGCTCACCTATCTGGAGGGATTGTTACGCGGGAATTGGCGCTGGATGGTGGCTGCAGCGCTATGTTATTTTTTTGCCGTGTACTCCAAAGAGCACAGCATCGCGGCGCCGGGTGTGGCGCTGGCTTTGACGCTGCTGGTCCGCAAGCCATCGGCTACCCTGTTCAAACTGATCGCGCCTTATTACATTCTGGCGGCGCTGATCGCGGCGACCGTGCTGTGGAGTACCCTGAGTTCCAAAGGTGTGCTGGGAGAGGTCTACGAAACCCGCGCGCTGGGTATGCTTGAGCACAGTGCCAAGCTGCAGGGCCTGAGCGATCCTTCGACTGGGAGCAGTACAAGTTTGCCGAACCTGCAATTGCTCAGCATATTGACCCAGTGCGGACTGTACTTCAAATATTTGTGGCTGTGGCTGCTGCCGAACCCGGTGTGGATGTCGGTAGATATGCGCGAGCCGTTTGCGATGACATTGTTTAGCTGGCCATACACGTTCGGGCTGATCGGGTTTTTGGGTTATTTTTGCGGGGCGGTGTGGCTACTGTTGAAACGGGGTAAATTGGGATTGCTGGGGTTTGCACTACTGTTTCCGTGGATAATGTTCCTGACTGAATGGTCTACCGTGCGTATCCAGGAACCATTCGTGCTGTATCGCAGTTATTTGTGGATGCCGGGAATATTTGCGGCGCTTCCGCTCATGTCTGGATGGCTCGCCCCAAAAAAAGTTTACCTTATGCTGGGGCTCGTTTGTTTGCTGCTGGTGCCGCTGACACTAAACCGGTTGGACACGTTTTCCAGTGCGATCAAGCTATGGGACGATGCCGAAAAACTAGTGCGCGGCAAGCCCTCTGTGCCAGGAGTCGAGCGTATATACACCAACCGTGGCAATAAGTTATTTCAGCTAAAGCGTTATGACGAAGCCATTGCCGATTTCAGCAAGGCCATCTCGGTATATCCTAATGATGAATTGGTCTACGGTAGTCGTGCAAAAGCATATTATTTCCGTGGGGAATATCAGCAGGCGCTGAGCGATTATGAGCGTGCCATCGCGATGAATCCGAACAGCAAGAGATTTTACTATGATCGCGCCCTGACGTACCGCGCCGTGGGCGACCTTGCGGCAGCGCAGGAGGATTTCAGGAAAAGCTGTGAGTTGGGAGGAATATGCCCGTGAACTGAGGGGCGAAACCATGATTTTTTACTGGATGATTTGGAAGCTGAATATGATGCGAGAGTTTCCAGCATGATCTAACCCGCCAGCTTTAGCTGGAGGCATTAGACCAGAAAATCTGGTCGCATCTAACTCATATTTTTCAAGTTTGGAAACCAGGCGAATTTCACCTCAGACAGTCAGGAATATGAGCTTCACAAATACGCTCTGCTTACACAAGTTTGACTGAAAATGAAAGAAAAAGTGGAAGTGAAGCCCGGTGAAAATTCGGTATGCTGAAATAACTTCCGCTCCCTATTTAATAGGGAGCGGGCGGGTGACAAATCAAGACCATCCCTTTCCCTAATCTCATGACGGGTAGCCTTCGACTAGGCTGAAAAACTACCTAGAGGCGGTGCTCTTTGGGGCGCGAAGTAATGAAGGTCGGACAGATCCCGACCTGAGATAAGGAATAAGACCGAATCCATTTGACTGGAAAGATCCTGTAATGAAAAACCGTAGTTTGACTTTTCAGCCCTATATCCAGGTTGGCCTGTTATTGTTGGCTGTGCTGGCGTTATACGCCGGATCGCTACCCGCCCCATTCGTCTTCGATGACCTCGAGTTTTTTGAGAACCCAGAAACGCTGTCGAAATACGGCCAGGGTTATTTCAGTTTTGAGCTGCGCTGGTTGCCTTACGCCTCTTTGGTGCAGACCACCAATTGGCTGGGTTTCGATCGATCCTGGCTCAGATTGGGCAACGTGTTGCTGCATGCGGCCACGGTGACCGCACTGTTTTTTCTGTTGCAGAGGCTGTTTCTGACCACGCTGGGCGGGGATTCCTCCGGCCCTCGGCTAGCTCAAGGGGTTCAGGACAGGGGAGTGCCCAATGGCATACTGCCGGCGCTGACCTGGTTCGCATTCTTCGGCGCATTGATGTTTGCGTTGCACCCCGTTGCTGTTTATGGCGTGGCCTACCTGATCCAGCGTTCCACGCTGATGGCAACCTTGTTCGTGCTGCTGATGCTGCTCACCTATCTGGAGGGATTGTTACGCGGGAATTGGCGCTGGATGGTGGCTGCAGCGCTATGTTATTTTTTTGCCGTGTACTCCAAAGAGCACAGCATCGCGGCGCCGGGTGTGGCGCTGGCTTTGACGCTGCTGGTCCGCAAGCCATCGGCTACCCTGTTCAAACTGATCGCGCCTTATTACATTCTGGCGGCGCTGATCGCGGCGACCGTGCTGTGGAGTACCCTGAGTTCCAAAGGTGTGCTGGGAGAGGTCTACGAAACCCGCGCGCTGGGTATGCTTGAGCACAGTGCCAAGCTGCAGGGCCTGAGCGATCCTTCGACTGGGAGCAGTACAAGTTTGCCGAACCTGCAATTGCTCAGCATATTGACCCAGTGCGGACTGTACTTCAAATATTTGTGGCTGTGGCTGCTGCCGAACCCGGTGTGGATGTCGGTAGATATGCGCGAGCCGTTTGCGATGACATTGTTTAGCTGGCCATACACGTTCGGGCTGATCGGGTTTTTGGGTTATTTTTGCGGGGCGGTGTGGCTACTGTTGAAACGGGGTAAATTGGGATTGCTGGGGTTTGCACTACTGTTTCCGTGGATAATGTTCCTGACTGAATGGTCTACCGTGCGTATCCAGGAACCATTCGTGCTGTATCGCAGTTATTTGTGGATGCCGGGAATATTTGCGGCGCTTCCGCTCATGTCTGGATGGCTCGCCCCAAAAAAAGTTTACCTTATGCTGGGGCTCGTTTGTTTGCTGCTGGTGCCGCTGACACTAAACCGGTTGGACACGTTTTCCAGTGCGATCAAGCTATGGGACGATGCCGAAAAACTAGTGCGCGGCAAGTCCTCTGTATTTGGCATCGAACGCATTTATTACAATCGAGGAACCGAATTGGGGAAGCTCAAACGCTATGAAGAAGCCATTGCAGATTTCAGCAAAGCTATCGCCATACAGCCATTTGACTATGTGTACGGAAATCGCGCTACGGCCCATTATTTTCTGGCTAATTATCAGCAGGCGCTGAGTGATTATGGACGTGCCATAGCAACCAATCCCGGGAACGCCAACTCGTATTACGGGCGCGCCCTGACGTACCGCGCCGTGGGCGACCTTGCGGCAGCGCAGGAGGATTTCAGGAAAAGCTGCGCGCTGGGGTTGTGTCCTTGAGTCATGAGGTTGCGGCAACTGAAGTTGGGTTAACCACTTCGCAGGAGTGGCAGACCCATGCTTGATTGAGGCGGCAAAAAAAGCGGCGGGTTGTGCAATTGTTATCATGCCCGGCAGGTCACACAAACAATATTCGCAAACCCGCAGGGCACTTACTTCTTGGCCGGGTCAACAGGATTGGTCTTTGTCGGGTCATCAGGATTGGGATTATATTTACCTATCAAGTCCTTGCTGGTAAAACCTTCAGTGAGACCAAGTGTGGCTGGCCTGAAGACATCGACTTTCTGGAAGAACTGGTCCACAAAGTAAATTCTTCCGTCGCTGTCAACCGCGATACCGGAAGGGAGCATATACTTGGCCGGACCGCCTTTTTCCGCGCGTGAACCTATCGCCAGCAACAATTGACCTTTGGAATTGAATATCTGGAAATTGCCGAAAGCGGCATCTGCCACATAGATGTTTCCGTCTTTATCGAGCGCGCCTTCCTTGGGGCGGGAAAATTGCCCGCCCTGTCGGCCGATGGAGCCAAATGTGCTGATGAATTTACCGTCAGGGCTGAATTTCTGGACGCGGAAATTACCGCCGTCAACCACATACAAAGAACCGTCTGGTGCGACCGTCACGTCTCGCGGCAGGTTAAGCTCACCCTCCTTGCTGCCGCGTTTGCCAATTTCAGATAGCTTTTCGCCGCTTTGCCCGTCGTACACCATTATTTTGTGGGTATCTGAACTGCTTCCGCCGATGTCCACCGCGTAAATACGGGTTCCGTCGGAATTAACGCCAAGCCCTGCCGGACGGCTGAAATCATTGGGATCGCCGATTGTGCGCAGGTATTTCCCGTCCCTGTTATATACAAAGACCTCTTTCTTGAGTCCGTCGAGCACGAAGAGATTGCCATCTTTGTCCACATCCAAACCCAGCGGTCTGGCCAGCTGTCCGGGATCCTCTTCACCGATAACGAAGAACTTTCGCTCGGGGAGATCGAATACCATCACATTGCGGCGTCCGGTATCTCCGACGAAGACACGCCCGCGGTGTACCGCCACACCGTATGGCTTGCCCAACCCTTCACCGCGTTTTTTTTCTCCGGTGAGCGCGCGTCTGAGCGCATCGTTTTCTTCATCAGGCACTACATCGGTGCTCCCGCGCAGGGTGCGCTCAAAAATGAATCTGGCCTCGTCGGGAGGGGGGGGGAAGACTAGCTCGTCTTTGAGTGATTGCGGCATGCTCGTGGGCTTGGGCGCAGTGGTGCATCCAGCCACAGCAAGGGTAATTGCCAAAAAAGATAATACCTGGGCTTGCATCTTCATTTTCATTCCTACAAGTTGGTTTACTCAATCAATACTGTACAAGGATACACCAAAGAGAATTTCAAGTGCAACCATTGCCGCACTCTTAATGATTGCTCAAGCGGAATTTGCAGCACACTTGCCTAGTGTGCTAAAATTTTCAGACTATTCATGCTATGCGCACCCGGCGCAGCGGAAGAAACCCTGTCGAATCAAGAGAGGACATAATGTTGATGTATACATTTTCACCCCAGTTGAATGCCACCAGGTACCTAGGTTGCGTAAAGTTTGTACTCATGCTGCTACTCTTGTGCGGCTGGAATGTGGCAATCGCCGGCGATCGCGGAACGAAGTCTGACAAGGTCGTCCGTAAAGCTGCCGACATTTATCGACATTATTGTTCGGTATGTCATGGTGATAAGGGAGATGGGAAAAGCCGGGCCAGGAACAGTTTTGCAGTTCCGCCACGGGATTACACCTCGCCGGAGTCTGCCATCGAATTGACGCGCGAGCGCATGATCCATTCCATTACCAACGGCCGTCCGGGAACCGCGATGATCGCTTGGCGCACCGAGCTTACCGCTGCGGAGATCGAGGCGGTGGTAGACTATATTCGCGGGAAATTCATGCGGATGGACAACAATGCTGGGGCACGTGCCAAGCCGAGCGACACACTACTGGCAAGCCGAGGGGGAGTACTATACATGCAGGCCTGTGCAATGTGCCACGGCGACACGGGCAAACGCATGATATCGGGCCGGATGCAGCCACCGCCCACGGATTTCACATTGCCCAAAGTTGCTTCGGAGCTGACGCGCAAACGCATGATTGCTTCCGTGACCAATGGTCGTCCAGGCACCGCGATGAAGAGTTACGGAAACGAGTTCAGCAAGGGAGAGATAGAGGCCATAGTGGACTTTATCCGCGAGGCTTTCATGTCCTCTGCCGGTTCAAAGAAATAAATCATGAACAAAATTGTTTTTGCCGCATTACTACTGTCCGTTTGGATAGCCGTGCCTGCTCCGGCCATTGCTGCCCCCAAGCCGGTCAAGGCGGACATGTCGTTGCCGATGCCCTTGGGGCTCAAGGGTGACCCCGAGAAAGGGCGCGACTTCTACATGCAGAACTGTTTCACATGCCATGGTGTGACCGGTGCCGGGGATGGTCCGCGTGCTTACTTCATCAATCCAGTGCCACGCGATTTTTTACTTGAAACTTCGCGGCAATATCTGAACCGGCCCACTTTGTTCGAGGCTATTTCAAATGGCCGTTTGAGGAGTGAAATGCCGGCGTGGAGCAAAGTACTGAACAATCAGGAAATCGCCGATGTAGCCGAATATGTGTTTCAAAGTTTCATTCTTGCCGGCAAGAAGGGAAGAGGTAGCGGCGGTAAATGAGAAGTGTCGTCCCGCTGATTGCAGCAGCGGTACTATTGAGCGGTTGTTTTGAACCATCTTCCCAATTAGGCGGGGCAGCAGAGGCGCAGTCAGCGGCGCTCCAAACAACTGCGCCAAGTGATGCGGCGAATGGTGCGCAAGTCGAATTGGGCAGGCGCATATACAATTTTCGTTGCTATTATTGCCACGGTTACTCTGGCAATGCGCGCACACTGGCGGCAACCCTGCTTACTCCCAAACCTGTGGATTTCACCAGCGTATCGCCGGATGCATTGAAGATGGAGCGCATGTTGGATTCCATCCAGCACGGCAGGCCGGGCACGGCCATGATGGGTTTTGCCAGCGTTCTACAGGCAGACGAGATCGCTGCTGTGGCGGATTTCATACGGCAAGAATTCATGACGGCGAAGCGTGAGAATACCCGCTACCACACTGAAGAAAATGGCTGGCCTAACCACCAGCGCTACGCTGTGGCGTTTCCTTTTACCAGCGGCGAAATCCCGTTGGACACACCTTGGGAGAAGCTTACCCCGCAACATGCCGAAGGCAAGAGATTGTTCATGTCCGCTTGCGTGAGCTGCCATGACCGTGCCAGGGTGAGTAACGCCGAGGTGCATTGGGAATCGAGTCCCGTGTCATATCCGCGCAACCAGTACGTACCTGGGGGAAACGTCCCGGCGGAAGCGGATACTGGTAAGCGTGACCGCGGCAAGTTGACGGATGCGATGACCAGCGCCAGCCCGTACCTGCTGCATGACCGCGCCCCTGTGCTGTCCGGTCTGTCTGCGACAGAGCGGCGCGGCGAAAAGTTGTTCCAGCAAAACTGCGCTTTCTGCCATGCGGCCGACGGCACCGCACGCAACTGGATCGGCAGCTTCATGGAGCCGCATCCGCGTGACCTGACTAGCCCTCAAGCCATGTCTGGCATGACCAGGACGCGTTTGAGAAAAGTGATACGTGAGGGATTGTCCGGCACATCCATGCCGGCGTGGAAATCGGTATTGACGGAGCAACAGATAGAAGATGTCATCGCGTACGTGGGGCGCGCTTTCCACCCACTTGTGGCAGAAAAATAATGCTAAAAATATTCAACACGTTGGCGCGTGACAAGCAGGAATTCATCCCGATCATCCCGGGCAAGGCCGGTATGTATGTGTGCGGTATGACCGTATACGACTATTGCCACCTCGGTCATGCGCGGGTTCTGGTCGTGTTCGACATGGTTTACCGCTGGCTCAAGGCGAGCGGATATGCTGTCACCTACGTGCGCAATATCACCGACATCGATGACAAGATCATCAAGCGCGCGGCGGAGAATGGTGAATCCATACATGCGCTAACTGCGCGCTTCATCGCCGCGATGCACGAGGATGCCGATGCGCTCGGCGTGCAGCGCCCCAACCATGAGCCGCGCGCCACGCAATATGTACCCGAGATGCTGGAGATGATTGCGCGTTTGGAAGCTAATGGATTAGCCTACCGCGCAACGGACGGCGATGTGAATTTTGCTGTGCGCAAATTCGAGGGTTACGGCAAGCTGTCCGGCAAGTCGCTGGAAGACCTGCGTGCCGGCGAGCGCGTTGATATAGCGGATAACAAGCATGACCCGCTCGACTTTGTGCTGTGGAAACACGCAAAGGAACAAGAAGCTGAAGAAGTAAAGTGGGATTCACCGTGGGGCAAAGGCCGCCCTGGCTGGCATATTGAATGTTCTGCAATGGGCTCAAGACTGCTCGGCCAGCATTTCGACATCCATGGTGGCGGCGCGGATCTGCAATTCCCGCATCACGAGAATGAGATCGCGCAAAGCGAAGGTGCTCACCAATGCGGCTTTGTGAATTACTGGATGCACAACGGCTTTGTCAATGTGGACAAGGAGAAGATGTCCAAGAGTCTGGGCAACTTTTTCACGATACGCGAGGTACTGAAGAAATACGATGCCGAGGTGGTGCGCTTCTTCATCCTGCGCGCGCACTACCGCAGCCCACTGAATTATTCCGACGTGCATCTGGATGATGCTAAGCAATCGCTAGATCGTCTCTACACGGCTTTAAAGAATGTGCCTGCAGAAGCGGGTACGGTCGATTGGAACGAAGCTCACGCGCACCGATTCAAGGCGGCGATGGATGACGATTTCAATACGCCGGAAGCGATGGCAGAGTTGTTCGATATGGCCAATGAACTGAACCGCACCAAGTCAGTTGATACTGCACGGCAACTCAAGGGATTGGGTGGTGTGATGGGATTGTTGCAAGAAGACCCGATCGAGCGATCGCAGCGCTCAAGAAATATTGTCGGGCAGATAAAATTTTTGGAGGATGGTGACGCGGAGAGTGCTGCATCAGCAGCGACTCACTCTCCAGAAACTATCGAGCATATGATTAAAGCGCGTGCAACCGCCAAACAAGCCAAGAATTACGCCGAAGCCGATCGCATCCGCAAGGAGTTGCTGGCGACAGGAATTATTCTGGAAGACGGCGCGACAGGCACGACTTGGCGGCGCGCCTGAAATAGAAAGCTACGGCAGCCTGTCTGCTGCCACCATGCGGTTGTAAAGAATGTACGGGGTGATCCATTCGACTAGGTCGTCGAAGCTGGTTGTCTGGGGGCGGCTGACATAGTTGGTATCTGTGCTGTGACCGGAATTATTTTCGGACTCGTCTAAATTACTGTTTGTGGGCACCTGTTTTCCTTCCATAGTATAAGCGCCAGCGCCATTCTTGCCATGCGAAATGATGACAGCTGGTATGGAGGTTGCGATATTCACTCCTGGCGGTGTGGCAAACGTTGAGGCGGATTTTATTGTCATGTTGCCGTTTGAGCATAATCCAAAAGTTGCCTGAGTGGGGGCAGGACTTGGGGTGCAGCCACCATTTGTGTTGCTAGCTACGCTATCGGTAAAATCGTAAGTGACGCGATAAGTAAAGCGATTTCCCCATCCATCCGTTTCGCTGGTGCCGAGCGTGACCCAGGGCACTACACCGTACTGAGGATTGGCTAGCGTGTTTGCACAGTTGATCGCAACACCAGCATTTGCCTGGCCGGTGGCAATATTTTCTCTGGCTGGGCAGGGCAAGGTGCCCGTTCTGAGTGCATAACCGATTAGTGCCTCCTTGATCTCGCTCATCTTCTTTCGCGTCTCATTGGCGCGCTGCTGTTCCATCTGGCTGGTGATGGTAGGCACCAGTCCGGCCAACAGCAGCACGATGATGAACAATACCATCGCGATCTCGATCAGTGTGAAGCCTGAGTTAGATTTATTCATTGCGGCCCTGAGAGATCCAGTCATATTACTGATTCCAAATTGACGATGACGAAAGCCAATACAGCCGGTCCCGATCCTGGGCTTGCGAAGTGGGCCTAACATAGATGTCATTCGCATGATCCTTGTTTTGAGTGTCTTCCAGATAGTGGGAGAGATTGTCGATCGCACGCGAGCCACTGTATGTACCCGGCATGAAAAACAGCACTCGCGCCTCATAATTATTGGTTCCATCCTCCACGATCAGGGTATCTTCAATGCAACTGGTGCAACTGGCACTGTTTACTGTATGGATCTTTGCAGCGCTATAGTAAATCAGTGAGTACCATTTGTTTGCAAAGAACCAATCGGGTGGTCGGGAATCGAGGGGCCAGTCCAGTGTGGAATATGGACTGTTGCTTGTAGTCGCATTATCAGGCAGCCACCCTCGATTCTGCCCGATATCAGAAGCGTAATTGGCGGACGCAGCAACGCTGTCCGCCCATGGGTAGTAACCGTTGGCAGTAAAGTAGCCGGTAATCGCCTTTTTTACCACACCGGCCACCCGTTTTTCAACCAGAGGCATCAGATCTTTGCTGGTGATGAAAAGCAGTTGGTCGTTGAAAGTCGTGGATATTGCGCCTGCAATAAAGGGGCCGGCGGAGGAGGCATTGTTGCGGCTGTTGGCAGTATCCAGATAGTTTGCCGCGCTGTTTTGTTCGGTAGCGGTGTTTCTAGTCTGCGAACCGAAGGCGCTGCCTGGCGAGAATATTATTGCTACAGCGTCATAGCCTGCTTCAGTTTGCAGGGTCACGCCATCGGGGCCGTATACCAGCAATGTACCCTTGGTGTTGCTATTAAGGGGTTGTGCCGAGTTGTCACCGCGAAAATTCGGCGACAGCGCATACCATAAGCGCTCGCCGTTGCCGTCAAGTAGTTCAGGCAGTCCCAAGGTGTGCCACGGAAGCCTACCAACATAGCTGGGGCAACTGTTACCGCTGAAATCGTCCGATTTACCATCGTTAGGTACATTTGTTCCAGGGGTGTTTGTCAAAAGATCAGGGCAGGGCAGGCTGCCCGGCATATTGCTATTGCTGGCAGCATAGCCGATCAGGGCAGCATTCGCCTGCGCCAGCGCGGCAGAAGTCTTTCCTTGGCGCGCGCTTTGCAGCGCGGACAGGCTGAGTGCTCCGATCAGCGCCGCGACGATCCCCATCACCAGGATCACGATCATGATCATCAGCGCAGCACCAAGCTGTTTGGCTTTGGCGTGACGGCGCCGGCTGGGTAAACGCATCATGGGGCTTGGGTTCCTATTCGGAGGCCGGGTTGACCAGCACCTTTTGCCCGACCTTGACCTTGACCGGTTTTGTCAGCCCCGGCACGGCGACTGGTAAACTTTCCGGTTCGCGTTCGTCGCTGTTTCCGGCTTGCTGCGGCACACCGTTGATCCAGACAGTGCGTTTGCCGCCGTGCCGCTGCACGATGCCGTTCAGGGTTAGGGCGCGTCCGCTGCCGGCGGAGCCGCTATGCTGCGGTTTGTAATATTCCAGCTGTGCACGCTGTTCCGGAGTGAAGAATACCCGCCCCAGTGGTTCGGCATGGCCTTGTGACACGGCTACGAACCCAGACACACATATGAAAATCTTGAGTACCGGATTCATGGTTGGGCGTTCCTGTTTTTCAGGGTGATCCAGCCGCCAGTGCATTCTGCTTTGAGCTGGGTGGCAGAAGTCTTGCCGACGCTGCCTTCATCGGGTGAGCTGCGCTGCACGGAGCAGCCTTCGAGGTGATACCAACCCTTGATCCGGTTGCGCAAAGCAGTGAAGAAATCCACCAGTTGTGCCTCATGCAGCAGGTCGAACTGGAACTTTGCTTCGCTGTAATGGATGTCGAAGTTTCCGGCATCCAGTGGTGGCTTTGGGTCAAAGTTTTGCTGTGGGGAGAAATGGTAACGAAAACCTGTTACCAGATTCATCTGTCGAATATCTTCCAGTCCTTCAATCCAGTCCAGGCGCTGATCGTCGCCGATGATCTTGTGCTTGATCAGCAACCCGTATTCGTCGGAGTATATCGACATGTTTTCCCGATCTTCATGTGCGGATGCCAGACGTCTTCGTGCATCTATGCCCATGTTGCGCGCGTTTTGCAGCTCACGCCTCGCATTATTGGCATATTCGCTGCTGGCATACAGAAGGGATGCGCTGACGAGAGACGACGCACACAACGCCATGATGCCCAAGCGTAATACAGGGAAATCGGATTTGGATAGTTTCATGCTGACGGCCTGGTGCTGTCCGGGGACGCCGTGATTTCGGGACGGCGAGAAATTTTAACGGAAAAAAACAACGCGTCCAAGCGCGACTCGCGCTGGTCGGCGATGCTGCCGCTCGGGCTGGCGTCGAACGGCTTGGTCAGTACAGTTACCTGATAGCCTTGCGCAGTGAGGTCGCGCTGGAAGGATTCCAGATAATTCAGCACGGCACGGTAGTCATTCGCGAAGTCAACCATGCGTCCCTTGAGAGTGACAACTTGGGCCGGGACATCGGCCAGGGTGTTGCTTGCCACCGGCTCGGTTGCGCTCATCAGCCAGGCGAGATCATCGATTTGAATTTGCGGATGATGCTGCAGGGCGGTGCTGATCGGACCCATGATATCCAGCGGGGCGGACGAATATAATTTGAGCTTGCGCATTACCGATACACCTGCCTTCATATCCACTGCAGGTGCATGGGTATTTGGGAAAGTAAGCGTGACTTTCTGTTCTTCATGCAGTGTTTGTTGCGCAAGGGCTTTGAGCTCTGTTGCTTCCGTTGCATTACTGCTGCCGTTCAAGAGGTTGCTCGCGCTCCACAAGGTTGCGACGAGAAATAGTATTGCGCTTGCCAGATTCAGGGAAAATTTTATCCGACCCAGATTATAGAAATGGGTATGGGTTGCATTTGCATAGTTGTTTTTTGGCGGATGGCTTGCTAGCTGGTGCAAAAAGATCTGGCTGGCATCCGAATCGGTGAAACGGTAATTTATGCCTAGTTGTTTACCGGTTTCAGCGATATCCAGGAATCCATAGCGCATATCCGCATTATTGGGCAATTTCCCCTGCAGTTCGTTGCGGCCGTCGCTGTGGCACAGAATGAGCACATCCAGCATTTGACCAGAAGGGAGCAGGCTCAGGCTCTTCAAATACTGGAAAGTGCGGGCGAGTTCCCTCACCACGGCATCGTGGAATGGCACGTCAGCATGAACCGGCGTCAACCGTGATACTTGCAAATGATGCCCACTAAAATATGTTTGCCGAAGCCCGGAATATTTTTCCCACGAGACAAGCAGCAGGTGGCTGGCGCGTTGATCCTTGATCAGCGGCGCACTGATTTGCGGTACCGAATAGATGCCAGCAAGTGGGGATTTCTGGGCCAGCAAGATGTTCAACCAAGGCATGATCATCGACGGGTTGGTCAATGCCGAGAACAGCATGTCATCGTCGCGCCGGCCAGTCTTTTGACGGTGCAGCAGAGTGGCTTGGTGGAATGGTGTGCCGCGATAAAATTGCTCGAACTTGCGATGCAGTAATGCAGTACGATTGCCGCCGCTTAGGTGCGGGACGATCTCGTGGCGGAAGTCTTCCTCGATCAGGTCGACCAGTAAGTATGCCGGGCACTTTATAGACTGCAGGAAAGACTTGAAGCCCTCACGCCCTTCGGCGGAGTCAGTGAAATCTCGCTGCGCGGCGATATTGCCGCCCGCCATGTGCTGTGCATGAAGGCGATCGGCACTCAGGAATAGCAACAGGGTCTGCTTCATCAGAATGTCACCTTGCCAATGATGTCATAGATCGGTGACAGTACCGACAGCATGACCCAACCCAGCAATGCGCCGAGTATCAAGGTCATGACCGGCTCTATCAACACCTGCACTTTTTTGATTGAGTCCTTCACGTCGCGATCATAAAAATAGCTTACGTTGAGCAATGCCTTATCCAGCGAGCCCGTGGCTTCACCGACTTTGAGCATGCGTATTACCAACGGCGGAAACATGCCAGTATTCTGGAAACTCTGGGTCAGATTTTTACCGGATTCGATCTCGAGTGTGACATCAGTCAGGCTCTTGGCGACGGCACGATTGTTGACCACATCGCGGGAGATGCTGATGCAATCCAGGATGTTGATACCCGAGCCATACATGATTGCGAAAGTGTTGGCAAAGCGCGCGAGAATGATCTTGCGCAGGATGGGGCCGGTTATCCAGAGGTTAAGCTTCAGCTTGTCGAACCTGAATTGCATTTCCGGGCTGAAATTGATGGTCAGTTTGATGGCGATAGGCACGATGATGGGTAACGCGACGAGCGCATACCAGTAGTCTATGAAAAATGCCGAGGTGGCGAGCAGAATGCGTGTCTGGATCGGGATTTCTTGTCCCATGCCCTTGATGAAGCCGACCAGTTGCGGCACCAGATAAATCATCAGAAAGAAGGTGATTGCCACCACGATGGTGCCGACGAAAGCCGGGTAGATCATGATGGTTTTGGTGTGTGAAGCCATTTCGTCCTGCCATTTCAATGATTCGGTGATGTGCTTGAACACTTCCGGCAACCGGCCGCTTTCCTCTCCGGCACGCGTCAGGCTGATAAAAATTTTGTCGAACGCATCGGGGTGCTGCGCCATCGCCTGAGAAAGTTTTTTACCCCCTTCGATGGATTCGATAATGTTGGCGATGACTTCTCGGAAACTGGGGTCGCTCATCGTGTCACGCAGATCCGAGAGACTGTCCAACAGTGGCACCCCGGCGCCAGTAAGCTGTTCCAGGTTGAAAAAAAAAGTGATCAGCTCGGGGCGCTTGATTTTCTTGTGTCTAAAGCTGATGTTGCCGTGGTCAATTTTGGCATTTATCAGATCCAGGCCGCTGCGTTTCAGGCGCAGTTCGAGATCCACCAGATTGGAGGCATCCTGCAAACCCTTCAGGGTCTTCCCCTGAGAATCTATCGCCTGATAGGAGTAGAGAGACATATCCAGAAATTTCTTAGCCAGACCGGTCAGTCAGGTCAACCACGCGACTGATTTCCGCGAGCGAAGTGGTGCCTTCCAGGATGCGCCGGATACCGTCCATCGCTAACGGGCGGAATCCCTTGGCTAGTGCGGTATCCCTGATTTCACGGGCGCTGGCACGATGGGAGATCAGATCATCCAGGTCATAATCCAGTTTGAGCAATTCCATGATGGCGAGGCGCCCCTTGTAGCCTTGATGATGGCAGATTTCACAACCGGCGGCTCGATACAGGGTGATATCCTGGTGTGCGGCTATGCCCAGTAATTGGCGTTCGGGGGCGTCGGGTGAATAGGGATATTTGCACTCGTTGCACAGCACACGCACCAGACGTTGCGCAATGATACCAATGATGTTGCCGGCCATGATGTCTGGCAGAATGCCGATATCGAGCAGCCGCGAGATTGCGCCGATGGCAGAGTTGGTATGTAGCGTTGAATACACCTGGTGTCCGGTCATCGCGGCGCTGAAGGCCATTTCCGCAGTGGGCTGGTCGCGTATTTCGCCGACCAAGATGATGTCTGGATCCTGGCGCAACATGGAACGGATGCCGCTGGCGAAATCCATCTTGGCAGCTTCGTTCACCGAGGTTTGGCGTATCTGGGGCAGCGGATATTCAACTGGATCTTCCAGAGTCATGATATTGACCGACTCGGTGTTGACGTGGTTCAGCACCGAATACAGCGTGGTGGTTTTGCCGCTGCCAGTGGGGCCGGTCACCAGAACGATACCCTCAGGTTTGGAGATGATCATCTTGAGCATGTTTAGCGCGGCATCATCCAGCCCGATCTGATCGAGCGGCACGATGCCTTTCTGTCGGTCCAAGATACGCAGCACCAGATTTTCGCCATGTGTGGTGGGATGTGAAGCCACCCGGAAATCGATCGGTCGGCCTGACAGACGCAGCGAGATGCGGCCGTCCTGCGGGGCGCGCGTCTCAGCTATGTTCATGTTGCTCATTACTTTCAGGCGCACCACCATCGCCGGCCAGAAGCTTTTGTGCAAGCTGCGTACCTGGCGCAATACACCATCGATACGATAGCGGATGCGCAGGAAGCTGCTTTCCGGTTCGAAGTGGATATCGGAAACGCCGCGCTGCACCGCTTCGGTGAGCAGCGCGTCGATCAGGCGCACCACCGGCTGGCTGAATTCGTTGACGCCGGACTGCAGCGTCTGGTACTCCATCTCGCCCGGCTCGATCTCATGCAGTATGCCGTCAATCGAAAGCTCGAAACCGTAGTACTGGTCAATCGCGCGCAGGATGTCAGATTCGCTGGCTAACTGGGTGATCAGGCGGTACTCATCTTTGAGCAGGGCGCGCACTTGATCCAGTGCGATGATGTTATCGGGATCGGAGACTGCCAGGGTCAGGACGCGTCCGGCCTGTTCCACCGATAGGGGCAACAGTTGATAACGCCGCGCGACATCTTTTGGGATCAGGGTGAGTGCCAACGGGTCGATGATGATGGTGGCGAGGTCTACACTTTCCTGACCAAGATTCTCCGAAAGCACGTCGCGTATGGTTGCTTCCGAGAGAAAGCCCAAACGAACCAGCAAGCGGCCCAGCGGCTGATGCGTCTTGCCTTGCTCCTGGAGGGCGATGCGCAACTGGTCGTCGCTGATCACGCCTTTGCTGACCAGTATTTGCCCCAATGGTTGCTGGAGCGGCTTTTCCGGCATCTGATTTTCCGGCATAGTGAATTAGTGCGTCAGATCCTTCACGCGTTTGGCAATCTGCGCATGATCCAGGCTGCGTGGCTGATCTCCGCCTGCCGGATCAAGCTGCATGGCACGTTGATAATATTGCGCAGCCAATTTGTTCTGGCCCAGATGGTCGAGGCTGACTGCGAGATTAAAGGACAACTCGGCATTTTTTGAATCCAGCGTATAAGCAATGAAGTAGGCCGATTGCGCTTCTCCCCAACGCGATTGTCTGGCGTAGAGGTTGCCCAGTGCAAAATGCAGCGCAGGGGAATCACGCTGTTCGCGCAGCAGGTTTTTCAAGCGGCTTTCGCTGTTTTGATCCATGGATAAGGCGGACATCCCGGCATTCGCCACATCATTGCGCGGATCCATAGTCAGTACGCGCGCATAATATTGCATGGCAGATACATCTTCGCTGCGCTGCTGTGCGATGGCCCCTAGCCCAAGCAGTGCGTCGGTATTCCTTGCATCCTTGCCAAGGGCTTCGAGGTACATCTGCTGCGCATCTTCCAGCTTGCCCTTGCGGTAAGCGAGGTAGGCATTGCTAATAAGGGAGTGGTCATGCGTATCGTCTTGTTGCGGCTGGATGTGGATCGGCGCAGCGGGCTGGGATGTTGGGTTCTTTTCCTTTCGCGTTGCTCTCCTGCTGACTCGTACCTGCGGCACGTTATCAGTAATCGCAGGGGCGGCGGCCAAAGCAGTGTTTTGCGGTGCGGGCGCAACTGGCGCGACCGGCATCCGGGGGCGCAACGGCTGTTGGGTGCCAGCGGAGCCGAGATACCATAATAAATAGCTGGCGCCTGCAGCGAGCAATACAACCGTTCCACCCAGCGCAAATAGCAGATTGCGATTGATACCGCTGAAGCGCGTCAGCGGTGAGGCAGGGGATTTCGCTCCGAACAGGTTTTTTCCGGCAAGGCGTGCGCTATTGTCGGATGATGGGGCATCGGACGATGCCGCAACCGGCTGCGTGTCTGATTTTGCAGTCACCTTGTCCGGATATTCTTCCAGGCTGAGTTCGATCCCTGAATGATTGTTACTCCCGCCTTGTCCGGCCAGGGCTTGCTGTGCTTTCTTGCGTGCGTCCAGGAGCAGGTTCATGTTCGTAGGTTATTTATGGCTTTCCCTTGGCCGTTTCATCGAAGAAATCCTGATCCGGCAAGTTGGTGCGATACGCGCTGAAATCACCATTCACGTCGGCGTCCTTGATCACCATCGGGCGCAGGAAAATGACCAGCTCGGTTTTTGAAGTGGTGTCGTTACGGTTCTTGAACAGGTTGCCCAGCAACGGGATGCTGGCCAAAAAGGGAACCTCATCGCTGGTTTTGTCCATACGATCCTCCATCAGGCCGCCCAGTACCGCAGTCTGGTTATTCTCGATCTTTAGTACCGATTCCATTTCACGGGTCGAGGTCTGCGGAACCCGGTTGGGAACGAGCAATGCGGGAGTGGGATCGAGGGCATCCCTGAGCGAGCGCGTGATCGACGGACGGATATTGAGCAACACGGTGTCGCTGTCGTTAATCTGGGGTGTCAGGCTCATCGTGAAGCCGATCGGCACTGTGGTGATCGTGGTGGAGTAGCTGATGATTGGTGTGCAGGGGTTTGGGGAGCAGGGTGCGATAGTCGAGTTGACGGTGAAATATACCGCGTTGTCCACTACGCGCAACATCGCGGTCTGGTTGTTCATCACGCTCAGCTTGGGACTGGACAGTACTTTGACGTTGCCGAACGACTCCAGCAGGGAAATACTCGCTGCAATATTGCCGAACTTGGAAGTCGGATTGAAGTATCCGAGGGTGAACATGCTCCCGGTGTTGGCAGCAAGCACCTCTCCCGCGCCAGTCTGATTTAAAACAAAGCCCTTGGTGTCAGGGGCTACCAGGAATTTGGACCAGTCTATGCCCTGCTGGTAATTGTCGCTCAGTCGCACCTCCACGATGGTCGCCTCAATCAATACCTGGCGTCGGGCGCTGGCCATGACCTGATCGACGAACTCCTGGATCTTCTCGTGCTGTTTCCCGGTGGCGCGCACCGTGATGATGCCGTTCTCCGGGTTGGCGATGACCGAGGCTGCTTCGCGGAACGTGCTGCGCCGAGTGACGGTCGTGCCGCCTTCTGCCACGGTGACCGGATTGGGGCTGTCCTCGATCCCGTCTTTGGCTGCTGATTTTTTACTGCTGCCGGCGGGTTGCACTCCGGTGCCGGTGCTGCTGGCCTCTCTGATTTGTTGCACCGAGGTCTCGCTGGAGCCGGCCGGCAGTATCTTGTCGGTCTCATGCAAAATGTCCTTGATGTTCTGGACCAAGGTCTCCCAGAAATGGTTCCTGGAGGTGTTCTTGATGGTAAGTGATGAATTGTTGCCGCCCGAGCCCCCGGATGCGCCGCCGGATAAACCTGCGCCGACTTGCGTAGCGTTGGACATGGCGCCGTCGGAATCGCGGGCCATGTTCACATAGTCGATCTTGTAGCTATGCAGGTAGGGGGAATCCGGCATCACGGTCAGGTAACCATTGTCCAGTTCGTAGCGCATGTCCACTTGTTTGGCGATGCGCGTCAGGATCTGCGGCAGGGTCTGGTTGATGGCGTTCACGGTGACCGTGCCCTGGATGCCGGGGTGGATGTCCAGATTGATTTTGGCATCGCGTGCCAGGGCGAACAAAATTTCTTGCGCCGGGACATTGGTGACCACCACGCTGTAAGTTTCGACTTTGTCGGTCGGCTTGGGCGGGGGAAGGACGACACTGCGCTTGAGCGTTTCCGGGATCGCTGTTGACGCTTCTGGCTCGCCGGTTTGCCGCTGGATATGTTTGTCCGAAGGCTGGATCGGCTTGTTGCCACACCCAGCCAGCATGGAGTAAATGGCGCAGAGGTAAATTATGTCGCGTGAGCGCATTATGCGTGAAATCTCCCTGATTTAAGGTGAAGACTAACAGCTTTGCGGGCGCAGCTCAATATGTCTATGACAATGATGGTTATGGCGCTGAAAAAATATGGATGGATGTGGCGTAACCTTCGCGATAACGATTGGGTAATTGTTCCGCAGCCATACGCGCAGCTTCGACAGAAGGGTATGCGCCATACAGCATTCGCAGCCCGTCATTGCTGCCAAACTTGGTGGGCAATAGATAGATTTCGTGGAGATTGCCTAGCCTGTCTGCTTCCTTCAGGAAGTTCTCGATGCGTGCTAGATTGATGCCAGTACTGTAGAGCAACTGGATGCTGGCCACTGGTTTACCTTTTGTTGGATCCGTCGAGGATACCTGTTCCAGCAATTTTTTCCCTGCCGCCAAGCGCAATGCATACAGGCTGGGATTTGATGTCGCCGCATCATTCTTTGACAGTGAGGTTGGAGGGGTTGCCGATTGGGAGTGTTTTACAGGCGAATTAGAGTTGGCTGGTATTGCGGTTGATACAGTCTGATTTTCAGTGGCCGTAACCGTTGATGCGGGCAATTTATCCGGATGCGGAGTGTTGGATTGCGATATTAATGCTGCAGGGGTTCCGCTTGCCGGTTTTTGTCCGACAACTACGGTCTTCTGTTTCATCACCCACCATGAGGCCAGAATCGCTAACATTACGGCAGAAATAGCACCCGCCAACATGAATCGCTTGTCTAGCCAGGAGCGTGCGGGCTCAAGTTCACTGTCGCGCAGTGCTGCCTGCACATGGTGGGTTTTGATGAGATAAGTGTCTTCGATAAATGCGGCCATTAGGGATTTGTCCGCGAGAATATTGACGCGGCGCATCAGCCCGCTGGAAGCGCTGGCGATGAGCTTGACGGCGCCCGGTGAGAAAATGTCCGGGCCGCGGTAACCGGCCGCACGCATCCGGAACATCAGGTAGCTTTCAAGGATGTTGCGCGACAAGGGTTGCATGCTGAAATGATGGACGATGCGATCCTTGAGCTGGCGCATGTTTGGCTGATCCAGCTTGGAGTTCAGTTCCGGTTGACCGAACAGGACGATCTGCAGCAATTTTGAATTGCCGATTTGCAAGTTGTATAGCAGACGAAGTTCTTCCAGTGTGTCCAGCGGCATCGCGTGGGCCTCATCCACCAGAACGACAATACGTTTGCCTTCCCGCGCTTTCTCCTCAAGCTTGTTCTGTATCATGCTCATGATGACTCCGACCCGTTCACCGGCGGTGCTCAGCCCGAGTCCGTCGGCTATCGCATACAGCATTTCCTCGCGCGACAGGCTGGGATTGGCGAGATAGATGGATTCGATATGTCCGGGCAGTTTTTCGAGCAACATGCGGCAAAGCATGGTTTTGCCGCTGCCGACTTCTCCGCTCACCTTGATGATGCCCTCTGCTTCGCAGATTGAGTAAATCAGCGCATCAAGGATCTCACCGCGATTGGCCCCTGAAAAAAAGAACACCGTGACAGGAGTGATTCTGAACGGGGGTTCGGTGATTCCAAAGTGCTCTAAATACATAAATCAGACCTCAACATGTTGCATGGCGTTGCCTCCTAAGGCTTGAGCTTTTCATGCGAGCCCATGCGGCTGTGCAGCGTAGTGCGGTTGATACCGAGCAGTCTGGCCGCTTCGCTGATATTGCCTGAAGCGAGTTCCAGTGCGGTGTTGATATAGTAAGCTTCTTGTTCATGCAAGTGTTGGTCAAGATTGAAATTGCCCGACTTTAGCTGGTCTTTGGCCAGTGCCGGACTTATTCCAGGCGTAGGTGATTCACTGACCATGATGCTGGCTATGGGATAGGAGCCGGTGCTGGTCCATCTGGGCTCGCTGATTTCACGACGCATCTCTCTCCGGTCTGCCGTCTGCAACCTCCGGTCTTCCACTGTGGGTGCTTCAAATGGATCGAATTCGTCCAGCAATTGCTTGGCATCGATGGTTTTTCCCGGATATTTTGTGGCGAGACGGATAACGATATTGCGTAATTCGCGATTGTTGCCGGGGAAGCTATAGCGCTCCCAGGATTGCAGCGCCTCGGGGTTTAAGTTAAATGGCGCTTGATTGGTCTGCTGCGCGTAATAAGTTTTGAAATATTCGAGCAGAACCATTTTGTCCCTGCCCAGTTCGCGCAGTGGGGGGACAGAAATCGGGAATACGTTTAGGCGGTGGTAAAGATCACTGCGAAACGTTCCTGCCCTGACCGCATCACGCAAATTGCGATTGGTTGCGGCGATGATTCGCGCGCGGCTGGTGCGCGTAGTGGTTTCTCCGACGCGCTGGTATTCACCGTTCTCCAATACTCGTAGCAGCTTGGTTTGCAGCTCCAGCGGCAATTCGCCAATCTCGTCGAGAAACAGTGTGCCTTCAGATGCGTCCTCAAAAAAACCGGATTGCGGGCTGGTTGCGCCGGTGAAGGCACCTTTGCTGTAGCCGAACAGTGTGGGCTCGATCAGCGTCGGGGCGATTGCCGCACAATTGAGTATCTTGAAAGGCGTATCAGGATGAAGTCCGTTTTTTTGTATCGCTGAGGCCACCAGTTCCTTGCCGCTACCGGACTCTCCCTCAATCAGGACGGGGAAAGGAATTGCGGCATACATCACAATTTGGTCTCGCAAAGCTTTGATCCGGTCGCTTTGTCCGATGATGCCGAAAAGCTTTCCGTCTTGTGAAGGCTCCGTGTGTAGCGTGCCATCCTGATGGCCAGGCTGTAGCTTTAGCGCTTCGTCTAAAAGCTGCCGGATCTTTTCCGGCGCACAAGGCTTGGAGATAAGATCGACCGCTCCTAATGTACGCGCATGGCGTGCATTGCCTACATCGTTTTGCCCGGACAGTACGAATATCCTGATCTTCGGCGCATGTGCCAGTAATTCTGCAATCAGCTGGAATCCCTCATCAGGACGGTGCGGAAAGGGCGGCAGTCCCAGATCAACCAGTGCAAGTTGCGGCGGATCAGGCAATTTTCGCAATAAGGCGATCGTCGCAGCACGTGTTTCAGCTAGGTGTATCTTGAAATCATTGCCCAAAGCCATCGCCAACCCTTCGCGTATCAGGGGGTCATCATCAACGATCAGCAGGCTTGGAGGTGCCGAAAGGGTGTTCACCTTGAACTCATGAATATGGGCATAGTAAGGGGAGCATAACGGCAAGCGGGCGGAAGCTCAATAGGGTGGCGGTTAAACTTGGAACGGTTCCTTCGTTTTACCTTCTGCACTTTGTCATAAGGTTCTCCCGGAATGAGTTGGGAATTGGCGGTGCGTGGTTTAGAATGCGCCTACTCAAAATTCAGGATATTAATTTTGTCTACTCCAGCGCTGGTCGAAATTCACGATCTTAATTTTGCCTATGATAAGCGACCCGTGCTGGAGGGAATCAATATGACCATCCCCAAGGGAAGCCTGACCGCAATCATGGGTTTGAGCGGTTGTGGAAAAACCACACTGTTGCGTCACATCGGCGGGTCGGTCAAGCCGACCAAGGGTTTCGTCAAGGTGGACGGGCAGGTGATACATGAGTTGGAGCAAGATAGCCTGTACGCGATGCGGCGTAGGATGGGCATGCTGTTCCAGTTTGGCGCGCTGTTCACCGATATGTCGGTATATGACAATGTGGCGTTCCAGATGCGCGAGCATACAGATCTGCCGGAAGAGATCATCCATGATCTGGTGTTAATGAAGCTGCATGCGGTAGGGTTGCGGGGGACATATAATCTGATGCCTTCCGAGCTATCCGGGGGGATGGCGCGGCGCGTGGCGCTGGCACGTACCGTAGCACTAGATCCGATGCTGATAATGTATGATGAGCCGTTCGCAGGGTTGGATCCGATTTCGCTTACAGTGGTAGGCGATCTGATTCGCCGTCTGAATGATGCTCTGGGTGCAACCTCGATAGTCGTTACCCATGACGTGCAGGAATCCATGAAAATTGTGGATTACATTTATTTTATGGCGGAAGGTGTGATTGTGGCTGAAGGAACGCCCGATCAGATACTTGCTTCGGATAAGGATTTTGTGCGCCAGTTTGTGCATGGAGAGATGGATGGCCCGGTGCCATTCCATTATCCTGGCAGAGACTATCGCATGGACCTGAATCTGCGGTCTTAAGGAACCTTGATTATGTCGGCAACCAGTACAATCAGGATAATTGGTCATCGCTCCATCAACGCAGTGTGGCGCATTGGCATGGCTGCGCGGTTTTTTTTACTTACGCTTCTGTACTCGGGCAACAGCTTCCGGCGTTTCCACCTGATCGTCAAAGAGTTGTTTTCCACTGGCGTGATGTCGCTGATCATCATCATCGTGGCTGGCCTGTTCGTCGGGATGGTGCTGGGTTTGCAGGGGTATGAGACGTTGCAGCGCTATGGTTCGGAATCGGCGCTTGGTGTGATGGTGGCGCTGGGCTTGGTGCGCGAACTGGGGCCGGTGGTGGCGGCATTACTTTTTGCCAGCCGCGCCGGTTCGGCAATGACTGCTGAGATTGGCTTGATGAAAGCGACTGAGCAAATATCGGCGATGGAGATGATGGCGGTGAATCCGATCGCGCGCATCGTCGCGCCGCGTTTTTGGGCTGGAGTGATCTCGATGCCGTTGCTGGCTGCCATGTTCAGTGCAGCGGGAATATTCGGCGGCTATTTCGTCGGGGTGGTGCAGATCGGCGTGGACGAAGGTTCGTTCTGGTCGCAGATGCAAGCCGCAGTGGATTTTCGCGAGGACATATTAAACGGTGTGATCAAGAGTTTCGTGTTTGGTACCGTGGTGACGGTGATTTCTTTGTTCGAAGGCTATGATGCACCGCCCACCGCCGAAGGCGTCTCCGGCGCAACCACTCGTACTGTGGTGACTTCTTCGCTGGCGATCCTGATGCTGGATTTTGTATTGACCGCAATCATGTTTAGAGGGAATTAAGTTATGGAACGAACTACGCTGGATTTATGGGTGGGCATATTTATCGTGGCAGGCATCGCAGCTTTGGTGATGCTGGCGATGAAGGTCGGGAATCTGGGTACTTACAACATATCGGACACCTATCAGTTGAATGCTTATTTTACCAATATCGGAGGTCTGAAACCCAAGGCTTCGATCAAGAGCGCCGGTGTGCTGGTCGGGCGCGTGACGGACATCACCCTGGATATGGAGCGCTATGAGGCCAGAGTGGAGATGAGCCTGGATCGGCGCTATCATTTCCCCAAGGATACCTTTGCCAATATCCTGACTTCCGGATTGCTTGGTGAACAGTATATCGGCCTGATGCCTGGTGGCGACAGCGTGATGCTCAAGAGTGGAGAGACTATCAAGAAGACCCAGTCGGCGGCAGTGCTGGAAGAGCTGATAGGCAAGTTCATTTATAATAAGGTCGATGAGCCAACTAAGTAAATGAGAAATCATATGAGATTATTGAGAAACACGATTCTGGCTGTGTCGATGTGCTGCACAGCGGCTGTGGCACGCGCGGATGTTACTGCTCCCGATGTGCTGATAAGGAACACCGTGCAGGAAGTCATCGCGATCATCAAGCAAGACAAGGATATCCAGGCGGGTGATCAGAAAAAGATACTGGCGCTGGTGGATTCTAGGGTGCTGCCCCATTTTGATTTTTCGCGCATGACGCAACTGGCGGTCGGCAAGCATTGGCGTACCGCGTCTCCCGAGCAAAAACAGGCGCTGGTGACCGAGTTCCGCAACATGTTGGTGCGCACTTATACCAAGGTTTTTACCGTGTATCGCGATCAAACCGTGGAAGTGAAACCGTTCAGGCTGACGACGGATGATGATACCGAGGCAACCGTCAAGACGTTGATCATCATGCCCGGCGCACAGCCGATTCCGGTGGATTATGAAATGAAGAAGGCCGCTGACGGCTGGAAGGCATTTGACATATCGATAGAGGGCGTCAGCATGGTGATGAGTTATCGCGGCACATTTACAACGCAAATCCAAGAGAGCGGGATTGACGGCCTGATCAAAACTATGGCCGAGAAAAACGCTAATGCGGCCGATGGCGAACTGCGTAAGGTGGGGGCGAAGTGAGTCAGCGCGGTGGCGAGTCAGCAGTGCTGCTGCAAGGGAAGCTGAACATGGAAACGGTTCCGGCGTGGTTTTCTGCCGGGTTGAAATGTCTATCCACCGAAGATCTGCTGGTGGACTTTTCCAGGGTCGAGTCGGTCGACTCCGCCGCGGTTGCCATGTTGCTGGGTTGGGTGAGAGCCGCACAGCGTGGTAAGCGGGTATTGCGCGTGGTGGGTTTGCCTGGCGATCTGCTGAGCTTGGCGCGTCTGTATGGGGTAGACGAATTGCTGCCACAGTAATCGGCTTGATTCTTCAGCCTCCGAAAAATCTTTTAATCACGGCCGTGCTTTTTGCGGCTCACCCTCTTAATTGTGCGCATTCGGTTATCTTTATTTTCAACGAACAGTGGATTCACCTATGGTCACCCCTGAAAGCATACGAATCAACATCGCGCAAGGTATGGCAACCGAATATTTAAGTGTAGCTGGCGATGATGGTACACACTTTGAGGCGGTGATAGTCAGTGAGGCATTTACGGGCAAGAGCCGCGTGCAACGCCACCAGATGGTCTATCAGACTTTGGGAGATCGGATGCGCGGAGAAATTCACGCGCTGTCGATGAAAACTTTCACGCCTCAAGAGTGGCAAAGTCAAAAATAGCCCATGCATAAATTAGCCATTCAGGGCGGTAATCGCCTCAACGGAGAAGTGCGCATTTCCGGTGCCAAGAATGCTGCGCTGCCGATATTGTGCGCTTGCCTGCTGAGCAGCGATACGCTGCAGCTCGGCAATGTGCCAGAGCTGAACGATATCACCACGATGCGCAAGCTGCTGGAACAGATGGGCGTGGTGATAACTGCAAACGGTAGCCATATGGGGTTGTCAGCAGCGCATATCGGCTTGCCAGAAGCGCCGTATGATTTGGTCAAGACCATGCGCGCGGCGATCCTTGTGCTGGGGCCGCTGGTGGCGCGATTTGGTGAGGCCCGCGTATCTTTGCCGGGCGGGTGCGCGATTGGTTCTCGACCGGTGGATCTGCATATCAAGGGTCTGCAGGCGATGGGTGCGGAGATCCATATTGAACATGGCTATATCCATGCTCAGGCGAAACGTCTCAAGGGCGCGAGGATATTTTTCGACTTGGTCAGCGTCACTGGCACGGAAAACCTGATGATGGCAGCGGCACTGGCGGACGGAGTAACTGTACTGGAAAATGCTGCGCGCGAGCCTGAGGTGGTGGATCTGGCGCATTGCCTGATCGCGATGGGTGCCAGGATCGAAGGCGCCGGCAGCGACACTATCAGCATCACCGGAGTGGAAAGATTGCACGGCGCAAGTCATCACATCATGCCGGACCGCATAGAGAGCGGCACGTTCCTGGTCGCGGCGGCTGCTTCGGGCGGCAACATCACGCTGACCGATGCGCGCGCCGACATCCTTGAAAACGTGCTGGAAAAGCTGCAGGAAGCCGGTGCGGTGATACGGGTGGCAGGGAATACGATCAATCTGCAGATGAGCAAACGGCCGGTAGCGGTGAATGTGCGCACCGCGCCTTATCCGGCTTTCCCCACCGACATGCAGGCGCAATTCATGGCGATGAACTCCATCGCCGATGGAAGCGCGATGGTGGTCGAGACGATATTCGAGAACCGCTTCATGCATGTGCAAGAGTTGCGCCGTCTCGGCGCACAGATAGAAGTGGAAGGAAATACCGCCGTGATCAAGGGCTGCGCGCAACTGGAAGGCGCGACAATTATGGCGACCGACCTGCGTGCATCGGCCTGTCTGGTTATCGCCGGACTTGCCGCACAAGGCGAGACCATCGTGGACCGGATCTACCATCTTGATCGCGGTTATGAGCACATCGAGGCCAAACTGTCGGCGCTGGGTGCGCAGATAAGCCGCATTAAATAATTAAAGAGTGATTGAGGATTTTTGCATGATAACTATTGCCTTATCGAAAGGCCGCATCTTCGAAGAAACTATGCCGTTGCTGGATGCGGCGGGCATCACTGCGCTTGAAGACCCGGAATCCTCGCGCAAGCTGATATTGCCGACTAACCGTACCGACGTGCGCCTGATCATTGTGCGTGCCAGCGATGTGCCGACCTATGTGCAATATGGTGCGGCAGATATGGGTGTGGCAGGAAAGGATGTGCTGAACGAACATGGCGGCACCGGGCTATACCGACCACTGGATCTGAATATCGCCCGCTGTCGTATGATGGTCGCGGTGCGCGATGATTTTGATTACGAATCTGCTGTGCGTCAGGGCGCGCGCCTGCGCGTGGCGACCAAGTATGTGCAAACGGCACGCGAACACTTTGCTGCTAAAGGTGTGCATGTGGACTTGATCAAGTTGTACGGCTCAATGGAATTGGCGCCACTGGTAGGGCTTTCGGACGCGATCGTTGATCTGGTCAGCAGCGGCAGCACGTTGAAGGCGAACCACCTCAAGGCTGTCGAACACATAGAGGACATCTCGTCTCGTCTGGTGGTGAATCAGGCAGCGCTCAAGTTGAAACATGACGTGATCCAGCCCATGCTGGACGCTTTCGCCATGGCGGTCGTGAAGTGATGGGTATTGCCAGATGAAGATCAGACGATTATCCAGCCGAGATCCCGGCTTCGATGAAGCATTGACCGGGTTGCTGGCATTCGAGGAAACGGCGGACGACAAGCTCGAGGCGACCGTGGCAGCGATTCTGGCTGATGTGAAAAAACGTGGCGATGCCGCTGTGCTGGAATACACGCGCAAGTTTGATCGCCTGTTGCTGGCTAATGCTGCTGCGATGGAATTGTCGCGCGAAGAATTACACGTTGCGTTCGAAGGCTTGCTGGAAGAGCAGCGCAATGCTCTGGAGCAGGCCGCGCAGCGCGTCACCGATTATCACAAGAAACAATTGCAAGCTTCGTGGAGTTATACCGATGCCGACGGCACAATGCTTGGCCAGCAGGTTACGCCGCTGGATCGTGTCGGACTTTATGTGCCGGGCGGCAAGGCTGCTTATCCTTCCTCGGTGTTGATGAACGCGCTGCCCGCGAAAGTGGCTGGGGTGGGTGAACTCATCATGGTGGTGCCGACCCCGGATGGCGCGAAGAATCAATTGGTGTTGGCGGCCGCTTATCTGGCGGGTGTGGACCGGGTGTTTACTATTGGCGGCGCGCAGGCGGTGGCTGCGTTGGCTTACGGTACGGTGACCATCCCCAAGGTGGACAAGATCGTCGGCCCCGGCAATGCCTATGTGGCATCCGCAAAACGTCGCGTGTTCGGCGTGTGCGGCATCGACATGATCGCCGGCCCTTCAGAGATATTGGTGATCTGCGACGGACAGACCGATCCGGACTGGATAGCGATGGATCTGTTCTCGCAGGCCGAACATGACGAATTGGCGCAGGCGATCCTGCTGTCGCCGGATACAAAATTCATGGATGCGGTGGCGCTGAGTGCAGAGCGTCTGCTGGAGCAGATGCCTCGGCGCGGCATCATCAAGGCTGCGCTGGAGAGCCGCGGCGCATTGATCCATGTCGCCGATCTGGACGAAGCCTGCGTCATCAGCAACCGCATCGCGCCCGAGCACCTGGAATTGTCGGTGGCAGACCCTAATGCATGGCTTCCCAAGCTGAAACACGCCGGCGCGATCTTCATGGGCCGCTACACCTCGGAGGCGCTCGGCGATTATTGCGCAGGGCCTAACCATGTGCTGCCGACTTCAGGCACCGCGCGCTTCTCCTCTCCGCTGGGTGTATACGATTTCCAGAAACGCAGCAGCCTGATCCAGGTTTCCGCGCAAGGCGCACAAAAGCTCGGCGATATTGCTTCAGTGCTGGCGTTTGGCGAAGGTTTGCAGGCACACGCGCAATCTGCATTGTTCAGAAGAGATAAGTGATACAGGTATAGTCCTGCTTCGCAAATTGTGTTGTTCAGCGGGCGGTCGCGAGGATATCTGCTTCAGTCAGCAAAAAATCCTTGAACGCCAAGGCGCCGCCGGACAGGCGTTTGTTGCTGCGGTGCGCGACGAACCAGTG
>Ga0224495_10000530_pt1 | contig 29903 bp, 26 predicted proteins | sample SF_Jul11_sed_USG_FD_168128 | JGI IMG/M metagenome (GOLD analysis project Ga0224495, IMG submission 168128) | Sediment microbial communities from San Francisco Bay, California, United States - SF_Jul11_sed_USGS_4_1 | ecosystem: Environmental > Aquatic > Marine > Sediment | place: USA: California... | reverse complement strand
CCTAAAAAATCGTTCCCACTATTCCTCAAGGAATGTGAGTTTAGATTTAATTATGGAACGCCAAAACAACAACTGAAATTACTTAAGGAGTGGGCTGATATTTAGTGCTAATCTACTTCAGCCCCTTATTTTCTCAATGCATTTCAGAATAGTGTCCGTACAACAATGATGAGCACATCCAGGCGCTTAATCTACTGGAGAAGCAACAGTGCTTGTCAACGCAAAATAAAAAGGCGCAGCAATCGTATAATGCCAGTCGTGTGACCGAGACCCACAGCAGGCAGCGATACACCGACGCCTTGCTCAATGGCTCGCTGCAATATAGCTGCGCCGCAAAGACGGTTGCACGCATCACCTAAATATAGCGCGTAGATGTGATGATCACGAGGTCGTGTTCATGTTCAATCTGCCGCTCTGCCATTTCGGCGTTGCTCTTTCCGATACTGGTCAGATCAGGCTAATAGTTGGTACGTAGATCAGGATATTCACGGCAATTCTCGAAATATCCGCATCAATGCTTTGTAGCTACACACAGCAAACAATCTCCCCTGCCCAACCGATTGCCCAGCCAAAGCAGCGGAAAAGTCAACCCTCGAATCAACAGCATCAAACCGGCCACCAGCATGGTCGAGCGCAGTTGACGCGTAGATATGCCCGGCTTGCTGAATACACTCGCCAGGACTGAATGCGCCACCCACAAGGCCGGTGTTTCCTGTTTAAGCTTTACAGTGTTGAAGCCCGAAGTCTGTAAAACATCGGACAGCGTACCGGGTGAAAAATGAGAGATGTGAAACGGTACATGCCAATTGATCCAGTATTTTCCAAACACTGTACGCAGCCAGCTTTGACTATTCGGGCAGCTGATCCAAACCTCCCCGCCGGGATTCAGGATCCCTGCAACATGGGTGAGCATTTCCGCGGGTGCAAAGGAATGCTCCAACACATTTGATAGCACCACCACGTCATATTTTGTTGCGGGATGAAATTGCTCGATCAGATCGGTATATACCGCAAAGCCTTTTTTTCGCGCCACATTCGCTGCCTTGTTATTCAGTTCCAGCCCTTCCACTGAATAACCACTGCTCTGGTAACGGACCAAGCCCCTCCCTTCATTGCAACCCACATCAAGCAATCTCCCTGCGCCGTGAATGGCGTGAAAGGAAATGTCGCCATCAATCTTCAACCAGAAATTCCACAGCCATGAGTTCTGAAACAAAGCGCGCAATTTCACATAGCGACTTTCCGCTTCGCCTACCTCGCCGCCATAGTTATAGTAAGTCTCATAAAGCATTTTCAATTCATCACTGCTTGGCAGCGGATTAGTTTGTTCCAATCCACATTTTTCACAACGCATAATTGCGTACGGCGTTGCGATGCCGAAGCGCGTATCAAATAGCGGAGCACTGCACGTTTTGGCAGGAGATTTACAGTTTAAACAATAAGCTGGTGTGTGATCGTTTTGATTCATTGCTTTAGGGTAGAACCTGTACCGTATATATTCAATGTTCGGATAAATTTGACGGACTGTTCTTCTTTCTTCTGTATTTTAATCATGTGGGCACACCGGTTTTAATATCAGTAAATATCCATCCTCGCGTCCTATGAGGATAGCTATCCTGGCGATTAGCGCAACAAGGTTTCTGCCGACTATGTTTTTAACTCCGCCTTTAAAAAACCAGGGGTGGTGTAGCGACAATTTTTGTGTCCTTATAATCTCGAAGCCCTGGTTCCTAAACAACCTGTTCAGCGACTTATCGGTGAAGTGCCAGTAATGTTCCTTGGGCTGCCAACCATACCAACCCCACGGAAAAATCGAAGGCAACAGTCCACTATAAATGGCTTGGGAAACCAGTATCACGCCTCTCGGATTGAGCGCCTTCCGACATGCCGCAATGAGCTTTAGCGGATTCTCCATATGTTCAATGATCGAGCTCAAGACAATCACGTCATATGGTTCGCATGAGTCGAGAAAATCAAGGGCATCACCATGATGCACATTCAGCCCCCTGTCCTGACACCATGACGCCATTTCCTTGTTTAACTCAACCCCTTCTGCCTTATATCCGCGGGCCTTGGCAACCTCCACAAGAAATCCGCCGCCACTGGCGACATCCAGTAATCTACTCCCGGCCGCAACAACCAACCCGTCAAGTCCGGATAGAATCTTTTCCGAATACTTTGCGTAGACCTCACTCTTCTCGGTAAACAGTTCTACATACCGGCTATTATCTTCGTAAAGCTCCAAACTAACCGGCTCGGGAACGGTTTTGGCGCAGCCACATTGATCACATTTCACAATATCGGCCTGCTTGCCAAAGATAAAGCCGGGCAGGTGCGTTACTTTAGTCCAGTCGCCGCTCTTCCCGCATATCAAACACTCATTGTTATCCAAAATTTCCCCCGCAGATCCAACCTGTTACATTTAATCCGGCTAGCACGATTGTAAAGTAGCTAAGCATTATTCACTTTACCGGTCTTTTGCTGCTGCTCGGCCTCATACAACTTCGCATCGATCAAAAAACGATACCAGAAACCATGCAAAGCATGATAAATCAAGCCCGGAATGCCATCCAGAAACCCCAGCTTAATAAAATATCGGTAGCTCCAGTACAGAACTGGACGCATGAACATGGGCAACCGGTAATAAAAATTGTTCTTGAGCCAACGCTTTCTGGCGGCTTGTGCGGTTAAAGTATTTGACTCATCGTCTTGTCCCTGCACGCGCAGAATTTCCCTGACTTCAGAATCAGCATAATTATTGTGCTTTCTAATCCAATGGGTCAGGCCACGTCGCCCCTCATCCACAATATCGTGTTCCATCTTTACGATGGTCCCGATTATTTCCATATGCTCGTCCAGTTCCCTCACTTCGCATTTGGCTTTGCCTGTGCGCCACAGCCGAACCCCCCAGAGAGGGTACATGCCGCCAAACCGAATCCAGCGTTTCAGAAAATAGACCCTGCGATTGATACTATAGGCTCCCACTTCTTCGGGAGTAACGGATAGCCTGGTTTTCAGCTCTGCAATCAATTCATCCGTAATCCATTCATCCGCATCGATCCGCAAGGTCCAAGGTGTTCGAATCGGCAATTCTTTGATTGCCCAATTCATTTTTTCAGAAAATGTCCGCCAGTTTCCCGTCACTACTTGGCATCCTGCCGCTTTTGCTATCGCTACAGTGCGATCGGTACTATTCGAATCCACAACGAAAATCGTTGCCCCCAACTTTCTAACGCTGGCCAGACATTGTGGAAGATTTATTTCTTCGTCCAGAGTGGGGATGTAAATTGACAGTAGGTCTTTCATTACCGCTTTAACCTTTTTATAAAATAAGCCTGGCTACCTAATACGGCCAGTGCAATCACAATATAAACACCCGCCGCGCCCGTTGCGCCCAACGCTGGAATCAACGCAAAGCCAGCCGCAACCGATGCCGCAACGGCAGACAAATTGCCAATGAACTCTATCTGATTGGCGCCCAGTGTACGATGCTTGATCCCGGATATTCTGGCAAAAAAATATACGCCATAACCTACCCAGCCGATCACCAACAAATCCCAATGTGGTGCATACAAACTACCCAACAATAGATATACAATTTCGCGGCCATACAGCAGAATTACCGCCAAACTTACCAGCCAGAATACCATGCCGATTTTGAGTATACGTGAAACCGCCGCTTCTAAAACAGGCGCGCCGTTTCCATGATGCATGCGACCCCAATCTGCCGCCACTTTGGTTTCAATCTGCTCCATCAGCACGTTCGCCATATTGGAAATACCCCGAATGCTCCCCAATAATGCAACCTGCTCTTTGCCATACATAATTCCCAGCATAAACACCGGAATGTATGCCCAAAGCCAAACCAGGGGTATTCCCGCTATAAACAACCGACTGTACGTAAGATGTTCCCTGATCGCGTTTACCCAGGTTCGTGTGTTCTGCGTGGTGTTTCGGCAAGCGGTAAAAACGGTTGCCACTGCCGGAATGAATGCGGTAAATAGCAATATCATGAGTACCTGGCTTATCGTGTCAGGCTGAAGGACAACAAGGCCAATGATCCTCATCGGATAAAGCACCGCACTGGATAAGATCGCTCGCTTTGTACCTGAAAAAATATAAGCGGTGCGCCGGTCAAAATCCGCCAATTGCTGCAACAGAAGAAATGTGCAAAGCAGCAATGCCTCTTGGTAAGTTGCCTGCCATCCAAACAAATCACCTGCCCCCAGCCAAATTCCGCTCACCAGCATTGATAAACTAACTGCCTGCAGCAATTGCAGTCTCGCCAGGGTTGTTTTGTAAGTAACTTGATCTTGAGTGGGCGCACGCACTGCCGCCCCTTGAAAAATTCCGGCAACGTTAAGCAACAGCAGGGCTATGTAACTGGCAAAAATATAAGTGAACTTACCCTGTTCCGCGAGTGATAGCGCGTGTGCACAAATTGCGATGGTCAGGAAATTCCCCCCCGAAACCAACACTTGATCGACAAGGCTGCTCAATTTTCGCGTTGCACGAAAATATGATTTCAGTCGGTCAATCAACATTGAAACCCAATGAATCTATATGTAGTGAATCCATGACACTGTCAGGTATGCTAAGCATTTTTGCAGCAATCGAGAAACTTTACTGACTCCACAATGACACCCTCCTGAGAAGTTAATTGCGGTTGGAAGCCATATTCAGCAGCACGCTTATTCAGCGAATAATATTGCGGCTTGCCGCCCGTTGCATTAACGCCTGCAGACTTCTCTTCAACCTGGTATCGCAGGCCAAATTTCTCCTGCATGGCGGCCAACAGGGTTGATTTGTCTATAGGTGCCCGGCTATAGCAATCAACTGATACATTGGCGGGTGGGGAGGTTAATAACGTTTGAACCAAATTATAAAAATCGGAGGGATGCAGGTAATCACGCACGGTGTAATCTGGCGAGGTCTTCAACACGGTTTTATCGCATATCGCGCGCAGAATATCTGTTATCAGGAAACGAGCATTTATATCCTGAGTATGGCTGAAGTAGTTGAACACCCTAACATCGACTATAGGGAATTCGGGGCGTGAGCGATGCCTGCATTCGGCATGCAGCTTGGCTACACCATACCAATCCTGAGGCGAAAGATCGTTTATCGCCACTACCGCAGGTGTATGCCTAGTCGCCGGTTCATTGAAACTGGAACCGTAAGCGGCACCACTGCTCAGGAATAAATAGCGGCATGCGGGGTGGTCTTTTAAATATTCCAGCACCATCTCGTCAAAACGAAGCGTGACTTCGAAAATGTCGTTACCCATCGCAACTGCCTGAGCGGGATTTCCGACACCCACGAAATTGATTACAGCATCAAACTCCTTTTCGCCAAATGCAGAAAAATCATCTGCTGGATAACGCCCCGGCAATCCAACTGAGGATAACCACTGCCTTACCGCATCCGGGCGGCGCGCAAACAGGTGCAAACATTGTTGCGTGGATGAAAAAGAAACAGTCAGATCTCGGGCAATCTGACTGGTAGCCCCCAGAATAGCTATTCGCTGAATGTTGCTCATTAGCAAATTAATCAAGAGTGCTAATTTCTAAATTGTCTGATTTTTTATGCAGCCCTATCAGCATGTTTCTCCTCATTTCCGCTCTAGGTAGCAATGGCGATAAGTCCTCAAGAGGTGGAGAAATGATGGATCCATCTTTCTGCTGAACAAGAGAAAGCTTCGGTACGAAGGGTTGCTCTGGATGTGTAAACACCTCACAAATGACTGGCCCGTCAATTGCCTGCACCTTGGGTAAAGTCATTTCCGCTTCTTTCCAGGTTCGGATCTGAAACGATGGAATGTCAAAAGCGTAAGCAACTTTTGAGAAATCTGGACAAGTCACGCCAGATTTTCGGTCTGACCCCGAGTAGCGGCCTGAAAACAAAGCTTTCTGTGTATTCTTGATCATCAGGTAGCCGTCATTGTTAAAAATGATAATTTTGATTGGTAGTTTATGGTGGGCAATAGTTTGAAGTTCCTGAAAATTTAGCATCATTCCGCCATCGCAATTCAAGCACATAACCTCCCTGCCAGCTCCTATTGCCGCACCTATAGCACCAGGCAAGCCAAAACCCATTTCACCTAGGCCCGTAGATGTCAACATGCGTTGACCGGCTTTAAATTTGAGTACCTGGTGACCAGAAAGCAAAGCTGTTCCCATGTCTGTAACGACAATCTGATCATTATGAAAATATTGTTCCAACTTTTGCATAAATGGATACGAATTGATGAAGCTCATTCCGGACTCGTCCTTCATGTCGGCATGTTCGGGGCCCACTACAGGGTATTGCTTACGGTACATTTCGCACTGCTCTATCCAATCTGTCCGTAAAAATGATCCCACGATACCGGCCTGAAGTTGATCAATAAATTGACCTGCATCGCTCAATATGGGAGTACTGATCCTGTCACCCAACTTCAATAATTCATTAGAATCTATGTCAACCATTACAATCTGTGCTGCGCGTGCAAACTCTGTCAAGTCGTACCCAACCTGCGGGATAGCCAAGCGTGTCCCTATACAAATTAATGCATCACAATTTTGCAGCACGAAGTTGGCAGCGCGTTGACCATAAACACCGGCCCTGCCAAAACACAATTGATGGTCGGAGTCCAAAATGTCGCATGCCTGCCAACTTACCAGAGTGGGAATTCCAAGTTTTTCAACCAACTCCTGCACACGACCTTCCGCACCTGACAGCCTGATTCCATTGCCCAGCCATAAAACAGGACGCTTACTCGCAGCAAGGAGTTTCAGAGCTGCATTTACTCCATCATCACAACCAATGATGCGATGTGTGTCGCCTTCCTGATTGTTCGTAGCCGCTGGCGTGACTTTTGAGACTGGCTCCAGCTTGCTTGCACTGACTGCTGCCGCTTGAACATTCATGGGTATATCAATCCAAACGGGGCCCTGTCTTGGAGTACAGGCAATCGAATACGCTCTGGAAATTACATCCAGTGCTTTTTCCGGTTGCATGATGCGATCAGTCCACTTGGTCACTTTCTCAACCATTTGCGTGCTGTCATAACCCTGCACCCCCCAGATGCGCAGCGGATTTTCTGGCGTGGTGAAGCGCGAATTTTCATTGCCTGAAATCACAAGGACGGGCATTGAGTCCATCCAGGCACTTACAACACCAGTTACGCCATTTGTGGACCCCGCACCTGTCGTCAACAGCACTACCGTAACTTTGCCAGTCATCCTATAGTAGGTCGTTGCTGCCATGACCGCCGCCTGTTCGTGATGAACACATATAATTTCGGTAGCCCCAAGGCGTGTTATCGCATCGAAAATTTGCGCATTTCCTGCGCCCACGATGCCAAAAACATGCTTAATTCCTTGGTCGGACAAGAACTCCGCAATGTAGTCACTTACTTTTTTATCTTTCACCGCTAATTCCTCGCTTGATTGGATTGCATCATCCGATGCCACTGCACAGTTAATGTTATGGCTTCATCCAAAGGTGTAAATACGGATAGTCCATATTCATTTAGCGCATGCGCTGTATCGGGCAGCAATTGAGCCGACCTGCCGGCGCTTCTCGGGGCGGTGTTAAACATAATCTCCGGGGAAGGATCAAAATTTGTTGCGACTTCTTTCGCCAGATCCTGCAGGGTAATGCCAACCGGGCTCCCCACATTCACGACGTCGCCGCTTTCTCCTGCGACCAGCATTCTTAAAAACCAGTATGCAGCATCGCTGCCGTAAAGATAACTGCGCACTACCTGACCGTCACCCATCACGCGAATATGGTGACCGTGGAGCGCATCTGACAAAAATGTGGTTTGAGCCCAAGGGGTGTCCAATGCTTGATAAGGGCCAATAAATGAAAATGGACGGGCAACCAGCACAGGGATCCGCGATTGTGCCCGTGCGGCAGAGCAAATCGTCTCTGCAAAACGTTTCGCATTTGGATAAATGAAGCTGGCATCGGGTGCCGGTGCACCCTGAGCATCTTCAGCTACGCCATTCACGGAGGCGGGCTGAGATCCACAAACCAGACCGGAACTTAAATACAGTAATTTTTTCAATCGTCCCAGTCGCTCAGCAGTCCGCATCACCGACATGGTCCCCTCAACGATAACCGAAGCTGTATCCAGCGGATTTGAAGCATGCGTCCGAATGTCTGGATTCGCTGCCGCATGAATCAACCATTCCACGTCAGACGGAAGTTGTCCGAGTTGGCGAACATCAGCTTTAATCAGGTTGATATCTTTACGATTGGCCAAATGTGGCAAACGATTTGCAAATTGATCCGGGCTGCGAGATAACAAAGACAACTTTATGCCAAATTGATATTCGTCATTGAGGGCGGCAATCATTTCTGCAATCCATGTACCGACAAATCCAGTTCCCCCGATGACCGCCAACTTCGACTGGCGTAGCTCGTCGAGAGCTTTTTCCCTCCCGCTCAAAACGCGCAGGCAATCCTGACGTATTCTTTTCTGGCATTCGGTCTTCATTGGCATCCTTTCGCGGCACGCTGTGCCAACTCTTTGGCAACTTCTAAAATAATGTCCTCTTGTCCAGCCACGATTTTGCGGCGTCCAAGTTCAAAGAACACGTCCCTCGGATCAATTTTGAATTCTTCTGCGATACGCGTCACCGGCTTCATAAATCCGGAGAACACGCCCGCCATGCCGCTCACAACACTCACCGACCTGATAACAGGAATCTCTTTCATTAATGCTTGCTCAGCAAGATCTGCGGCGTCCAGAATTTTATATAGATCAATTCCCGTGCTGTATCCCAAGCGCTCCAAAACAGCAACCAGTACTTCTAGCTGTGCATTTCCTGCTCCAGCGCCAAAGCCTCTTGCGCAGCCGTCCAAAAGGGTTGCACCTGCATCTGCTGCAGCCATTGAGTTAGCAATAGCCAAGCCCAAATTATTATGTGCATGAAATCCAACCGCAATTGAAAGCCCATCTACGAGCGCCTCAACTCGATGCCTGACATCTTCTGGAATGTAGTGTCCTGATGAGTCCATAAAAACCACGCCTTCTGCGCCATATGACTCCATTTTCCTCGCTTGCTCGAGTAATAGTGCGGGGGAAATCATGTGCGACATCATCAGACAGCCCCATACCTCGACACCCATGCTTCTTGAAAAGCTGATATGCCGTTCGCAGATATCGGCCTCGGTGCAGTGCGATGCGACCCGCACTACATCCACACCCCGCTCTAAAGCAGGTTTCAAGTCTCGTTCTATGGTCGCAAAACCTGGAATTACATGGATCCCCAGCTTGGACTGGGTTAGATTAGCGCGTGCCGTTGTCAAAGCCAGATGGTCGGGCGTTGCAGATTCACCAAGCTGCAACGAAGATGCACCCAAACCATTGCCGTGACCAACTTCAACAATAGCCACGCCTGCCGAGTCTGCAGCTTTACAATAGGCTGCTATCTGATCAACGCGCAATGAGTGGCGAACAGCATGATTCCCGTCACGCAGGGTTGGATCGCTGATAACAATTTTTCTGTCCATCATCGCTTCTCATCCTGGGGGTTGTGGCCAGCCTCTCTTGCATATTCTTCAGCCATGGCAATAGCAGCGCAATTTATAATATCTAGGTTACCTGCATACGCCGGCAAATAATCTCCCAAACCGCGCACTCTCACCATTACCACAATGCGTTCATTTTCTACAATCGGTCCAAGAATTATTTCGTAGCCTGGAACGTATTTGCGGATTTTTTCAACCAAACCCGTCAGCATTCCTCCCAGCTTTGCAATGTCCGGCTTTTTCACTTTTGCAAAAATTGTTGCCTGCATATCGACACACGGCTCAGCAGGATTCAAGTTCAGTATCGCCTTGGTGCGCTTTGCTCCCGAAAACTCCTTCAATCCGTCTTCTGTCGTTTTGATATATTCGTCAAGATTTTGTCTGGTCGCTGGCCCCGCGCTTCTCGATGCGATACTGGATACAACTTCAATATATTCCACGTCCGTTTGAGTTTGGCCAATTGCGTAGGCCACTGGTATAGAAGCCTGCCCGCCGCAGGTCACCATATTGACGTTATCCTCAACGAGCGAATCCGCCAAATTTACGCTGGGAACGCTCATCAGGCCTATTTTTGCCGGTGTCAAATCAATGGCTCGTTTCCCAAGTTTTTTGAAAATCGGTGCATGCTCCAAATGACTTTTAGCGGATGTTGCATCAAATACCAAGTCGCAGCAATCCGGATTTTTTACGATGTAATCAATCCCCTCTGCAGAGACCGTGACACCCAAAGAAAGTGCTTTTACCATACCGGGGGAGGACAGGCTTCTGCCTATAAAAGCACCGCACTCAAGATATGGGGAGCGCAGAGCCTTGATCAACAGATCAGTGCCTATGTTTCCACTGCCAAGAATGGCTACTTTTAGTTTTCTATTAGATTGAGTCACTTTTTCAGATTTGCCAAAAATTAGAAATTCACGCCAAAGAACGTCTCAATCTTTCCAACTACAAAACCCAGCATCTCTTCACTCAAGCCGGGATACACGCCGATCCAGAGCGTGTTATTCATGATGTTGTCGGTATTGGTGAGTTCCCCGCAGATGCGATAGGTGCGGCCCTCGAAATACGGCTGGCGTGTGAGGTTGCCGGCAAACAGCAGCCGCGTGCCGATCTTGTTCTCGTCCAGATATTTCAGCAGTTCGACCCGGGCAACGCCCGCGCTCTCGCGCAGCGTGATCGGGAATCCGAACCATGACGGCTCGCTGCCTGCCGTGGCCTCCGGCAGAACCAGAAACTCCTCGCATGATTTCAGCCGCGCCTTGAGGAAAGCGAAGTTGTTTTTGCGCGCCTCGATAAAGCCCGGCAGCCGATCCATCTGCGCCAGCGCACACGCCGCTTGCATGTCGGTGATCTTAAGGTTGTAACCCAGGTGGGAATAGGTGTACTTGTGGTCGTATCCGAACGGCAGGGAACCGAGTTGCTGGCCGAAACGCTTGCCGCATGTATTGTCGCAGCCCGGACCACAGTAGCAATCCCGCCCCCAATCGCGGAACGATTCGATGATGCCGCGCAGATCCTTGTCTTTGGTGAAGATCATGCCGCCTTCGCCCATGGTGATGTGGTGTGCGGGGTAGAAGCTGCAGGTGGCAATGTGGCCGAATGTGCCGACGTGCTGGCCTTTATAGCGCGAACCCAGCGCATCGCAACAATCTTCGATGACCCACAGATCATGTTTTTTGGCGATCGCCATGACGGCGTCCAGATCGAACGGGTTGCCCAGCGTATGGGCGATCATGATGGCACGGGTCCGGCCACTTAAGGCAGTCTCGATCTTGCTCGGGTCGATGTTGTAAGTTGTGGCATCCACATCGACGAACACCGGTACCATACCGTTTTGCAGCATCGGATTCACGGTCGTCGGGAAACCCGCCGCAACGGTGATGACCTCATCACCCGGTTTCAGGGCGCGCGCCCCGAGTTTATGTGAAGTCAGCGCGGTAAAAGCCAGCAGGTTGGCCGATGAACCCGAAGTGGTGGTCAACGCGTACGGCACACCGACGAATTCGGCAAAGCGCTTCTCGAAGGCGTCGTTAAAACGCCCGCCGGTCAGCCAGGCATCCAGCGAGGCTTCGACCATGTTCTTCAGTTCGCTCGCCCCCAATACCTTGCCGGAGGGCGGGATGACGCTGGAGCCAGCCGTGAAAGGCTTTTCTGCAAAATGCAGCGCACTGTATTGCTCCACCAGATCGAATATCCGGCTTTTCAGTTCGTCCTTGTCCACTTGCAACTCCTGCTCAGTGTTTTTGAATAGTCTTGCTGTATGCGTCGATCTGGCGCAGCGTCAGTTCATGCATGTCCTTGCCATTCCGGTATGCGCGTTGCCAGTCGATAATCGCAGTCAGTGCAGCTTCAAGATGCCACCTTGGATGCCAATCCAATCGCGCCTTGGCTTTGGAACAGTCCAGTTTTAGGTGATGCGCTTCATGCGGGTGATTGCCGCTATCCAGCTTCCAACTGGCACCTTCGCCCCAGCTCTGAGTTAGCCTCTCCACGATCCATTGCACAGGTTTTGCATCTTCATCATTCGGACCGAAATTCCATCCTTCAGCAAAGTCAGCTCCTTCATTGTAGAGTTTCTCTGCCAGCAGCAAATAGCCGGACAGAGGCTCCAGCACATGCTGCCAGGGACGCATGGCTTGCGGATTGCGGATATTGACAGGTTCGCCTTGAGTGATCGCACGCATAATGTCCGGGATGAGCCGGTCATCCGCCCAATCGCCACCGCCGATGACGTTGCCCGCCCTGCCTGAAGCAATGGCTACGCCATGCTCATGGTGCTTTTCCGGGTGGAAATATGAGTTGCGGTATGTAGCGGTCACCAGTTCGGCACAGCCCTTGCTGTTGCTGTAAGGATCATGGCCGCCCATCGCCTCGTTCTCGCGATAGCCCCACACCCATTCGCGGTTCTCGTAACATTTGTCGCTGGTCACGTTCACCACCGCTTTGACACTGGCCGTGCTGCGTACCGCCTCGAACAGATTAACGGTTCCCATCACGTTGGTGGAATAAGTTTCGACCGGCTCAGCATAGGAATAGCGCACCAGCGCCTGTGCCGCCATGTGGATCACGATCTCCGGCTGATGTTCGGCAAACACCCTGCGCAAATGCTCAAGATCGCGAATATCGCCCACAATACTGGTCATGCCTTTGCCAACATCCGCTACCTCGAACAGACTCGTGCCTGTCGGCGGAGCAAGTGCATAACCCGCTACCTGAGCGCCCATAGACTGCAACCACAGAGACAACCAACCACCTTTGAACCCTGTGTGCCCGGTCAGCAGGATACGCTTGTCCTTCCAGAATAATGGGCTCAATCCCACACTTTCCATGGCGCCTTTCCCGATTGCCACAAATCCTCAAGGTGCATCTTATCGCGCAGGGTATCCATCGGCTGCCAGAATCCGCTGTGATGGAATGCGGCTAACTCGCCTTCATTTGCCAAGCGCTCCAAGGGAGCTCGCTCCCAAACAGTATTGTCATCATCAATATAATTGATTACCTCCGGTGATAAAACAAAGAACCCACCGTTAATCATTGCACCGTCGCCCTGAGGCTTTTCCAGGAAACTGTTAACCTTGACCCCGCTCATATTCAGCGCACCGAAACGTCCCGGTAGAGTAGTCGCGGTCAGAGTAGCTTTGACTTTCTGTGCTTTATGGAATGAAACCAGTTCTGTGATATTTACGTCGCTTATCCCATCACCGTAAGTAAAACAAAACGCCTCATCACCCTTGATATAATTCGCCACTCTTTTCAAGCGGCCACCGGTCATGGTGTCATCGCCAGTGTCAACTAAAGTAACTTTCCACGGCTCGGCATAGCGCTGATGTACTTCCATTTTGTTCTGCTCCATGTCAAAGGTTACATCTGACATGTGCAGGAAATAGTTGGCGAAATATTCTTTTATAACATACCCTTTATAACCACAGCAGATCACAAAATCATGGATGCCATGTGCGGAATAGGTTTTCATGATGTGCCAAAGAACCGGCTTGCCGCCGATCTCAACCATAGGCTTCGGTCGCGTAGAGGTTTCCTCGCTAATTCTTGTTCCCAGCCCGCCCGCAAGAATGATTGCTTTCATGTTTGTTCTTCACAAAACATTTTGTAAGTCATTGCAATCCCTTCCCTGAGACTTGTGTACTCACTCCAGCCCAACTTTTGAATTCTGGAAACATCCATCACCTTGCGCATCGTACCGTCCGGTTTGGCTGTGTCTTGCACAAAATTGCCTTTATAACCCACAATCTCGGCAATCGTTTCAGCAAGCTCGCGTATCGTCAGGTCAGCGCCTGTGCCGACATTGATTAGCGGACATTGCGATGGATTGACGAGAGAGTTGTAACGCTCGTTATCAAGCATGGCAAGAAACACCAGCGCATTGGCCAGATCGTCAACGTACAGAAATTCCCTCTTAGGCTTGCCGCTGCCCCACAAAACTACTTCCTTCGCGCCCGCCAACTTTGCCTCGTGCATCTTGCGCATCAGCGCCGGCAGTACATGCGAGTTATTCAGATCGTAATTGTCGCCTGGGCCGTAAAGGTTAGTCGGCATCGCTGCCAGCCATTTGGTCCCATATTGACGATTATATGACCAGCACATCTCGATACCGGCGATCTTGGCCAGCGCATAGGGGCGATTGGTCAATTCCAGCGGACCGGTCAGCAAGTATTCTTCCTTAATCGGCTGAGGACAATCGCGCGGGTAGATGCATGAACTACCCAAAAAAATCAAGCGATCAACATTAGATGCGTGTGCCGCGCGGCAGATATTGGCTTCGATGAGCAGATTGCTCATCAGGAAATCCACTGGATAGGTATTGTTGGCATGAATGCCGCCAACTTTGGCCGCCGCCAAGAATACGGCCTCGGGACGCTCCTTTTCGAAGAACTTGAGGGTAGCTTCCGCATCCTCTAGATCCAGTTCGGCATGGGTGCGCATGTGCAGATTGGTGTATCCCTGTCGCTGCAACTCGCGCACGATTGCGCTGCCGGCCAGGCCGCGATGGCCCGCAATGTAGATTTTGGCGTTCTTGTTCATTGCCGACTTACCTATTCGAAGTAGTCGTAAGCCGCAAAACCATGTTTCTTGACCAACTCATCGCGTTGTGCACTCTTGAGGTCTTCGCGCACCATTTCGGCTACGAGTTCGTGGAACATGATCTTCGGCGTCCAGCCGAGTTTCTCCTTGGCCTTGGTAGGATCGCCCAGCAGGGTCTCGACTTCTGTCGGACGGAAGTAGCGCGGGTCGACCTGAACGATGCAGTTTCCTTTTTCGTCGTAGCCCTTCTCTTCCACACCCTGACCTTTCCAGGTGATGGTCATCTCGAGTTCTTTGGCGGCGGCGTCAACGAATTGGCGCACGCTGTATTGCACGCCGGTCGCGATCACAAAATCCTCCGCATGATCCTGCTGCAACATCATCCATTGCATCTCGACATAATCCTTGGCATGACCCCAATCGCGGAGTGCATCCAGATTGCCGAGGTAAAGGCAGCTTTGCAGCCCGAGCTTGATGCGCGCCATCGCGCGAGTGATCTTGCGTGTGACGAAAGTTTCGCCACGAACCGGTGACTCGTGGTTGAACAAAATGCCGTTGCAGGCATAAAGACCGTAAGCCTCGCGATAATTCACCGTGATCCAGTAGCCATAAAGCTTGGCGACCGCATAGGGGCTGCGCGGGTAGAACGGCGTGGTTTCCTTTTGCGGCGTTTCCTGCACCAGTCCGTAAAGTTCGGATGTGGAGGCCTGATAGAAGCGGGTCTTCTTTTCCAGGCCGAGGATACGAATGGCCTCGAGAATACGCAGCGTGCCGATACCATCCGCATTGGCCGTGTACTCCGGCGTATCGAACGATACCGCCACATGGCTCATTGCCGCCAAGTTGTAGATCTCGTCCGGCTGGACCTGCTGAATGATGCGGATCAGGTTGGTTGAGTCGGTCAGGTCACCGTGGTGAAGGACAAAGTTGTGGTTGGAGACATGCGGATCCTGATACAAGTGATCGATACGGTCAGTATTGAACAGTGAAGCGCGGCGCTTGATGCCATGCACCACGTAACCTTTTTTGAGAAGGAACTCCGCAAGGTAAGCGCCATCCTGTCCTGTGATACCCGTAATCAGCGCGACTTTATTCGTTTGGCTCATTGCATTTCTTTCCTGTAGTTGGGCAGCTATCTGCCGTAATGGTCTTCATAACGTTGAATGTCGTCCTCGCCGAGATAATCTCCGACCTGGATCTCGACGATATGCAGCGGTTCGCTGCCGCGATTTTCCAGGCGATGTTTCGTGCCGATCGGGATGTAGGTGCTTTCGTTTTTCTGCACCGTCGTGACTTGATCCCCGTTGGTCACGGTTGCCGTGCCGGACACCACCACCCAATGTTCTGAACGTTGGCGATGGCTTTGCAGGCTGAGCCGCGCACCGGGCGCGACCTCGATCCGCTTGATCTTGAAACCGTCACTGTCCTCCTCGAGCACGGTGAAGTTTCCCCACGGCCGGTTGACCTTAACGTGGTAGATATGCTCGGTCGAACCGCGTTCATGCAGCGCATCAACAACCTCACGCACGCGCTGGCTCTGGTCGCTCCTTGAAATCAGCACCGCATCAGCGGTCTCAATCACGCACAGGTCTTCCACGCCGATCGCTGCGACCAGTCTTTTTTCGGCGCGGATCAGGCTGTTTTTGCATCCCAGCGCGATCACGTTGCCCTGCAGGGCATTCCCGTCACCGTCCTTGGCAGAGATCTCATGCACCGCCTCCCAGCTACCCACGTCGTTCCAACCGATATCGCAGGGGATGAGCGCAACGTGGTCCGATTTCTCCAACACACCGTAGTCGATAGAGATCGACGGCATAGCGGAGAAGTGTTTTTCCACCGCTTGCTGGAAACTCCCTCCCGCGCGGCTCTCGGCAAGTATGGTTTGTATAATCGCATCGACAGCCGGCAGGTATGCTTTAACCTCGTTAAGAATCGTGGAAGCACGCCAAACAAACATGCCCGAGTTCCAATAGTAACCGCCTTCCTGAAGAAATCCCTCGGCGGTGGCCAGATCCGGTTTTTCGGCAAAGTGGTCAACCTCGTGTACCTCGGGGTCACCTGCGCTATGCGCCTTGATGTAACCAAAACCCGTGTCGGGCCGAGTGGGCTTGATACCAAATGTCACCAGTTTTCCGCTTTCAGCGGCCCTGATGGCAATATTCAAGTGTGTACGAAAGCTCACTTCATCCTTGATGATATGGTCGGCGGGCAGCACCACCATAACAGGGTCTTCCCCATTCGCCGCCAAATAGGCTGCCGCAAGTGCAACCGCCGGCGCAGTGTTGCGGCCAACTGGCTCATACAGGGCCTCATAGGGAAGCAGTACGTGATATGCCTCGCCCTTGGCGTGAGACTCCTGGGTGACGATCAGCACATCTTTGGTGTTGATCACCGGCGACAAACGATTGATAGTGGTTTGCAGCAGCGAAGTTGCTCCATCCAGCGCCAAAAACTGCTTGGGTAAATGTTGTCGAGACAACGGCCACAAGCGGCTGCCGCTTCCACCAGCAAGGATCACTGCATAAACTTGGCGATTGCTCATTATATTTTCCGGTAGTTTTGCTCGAATTGAAGCTCAATTAATCGGCCAGCTTCTTAAACACGCTGTAACCAAACATCATGAGAACATGCGCGGCGCGTTCAAACAACGAACTGACGGCATTATCCCCGAACTGGTATGCGGCATCAACCACATGTAATGCAACAGCCCTTCCTAAAGCCGCGCTTCATCCTATAAGATGTGGCTCTGTCTACATCACCGCTTAGTAATTTTATGGCGCATCATTTCGCCGACGCCCAAACGCCGCGCATTCTGCTGGTCAAAACCACCTCGCTGGGCGATGTGCTGCACAACCTGCCGGCGGTCAGCGACATCGTGCGCCATCATCCCGGCGCGCAGATCGACTGGATGGTGGAGGAGGGCTTTGCCGCATTGCCCCGGCTAAATCCGGCAGTACGCAACATTATTCCGGTTGCAATGCGACGCTGGAGAAAAAAACTTTTCACTGCTAATACCTGGTGCGAGATTCGCGCATTCCGTGCCACCTTGTCATGGGAACACTATGACCTCTGCATCGACACGCAGGGCCTGTTCAAGAGCGCACTGCTGATGCGCGGAGCGAATGGAAAGCGTTGCGGATACGACAAAGCCAGTGCGCGCGAATCATTGGCAGCGAGTATGTACCAACACACCTACCCGGTTGCCAAAGGCCAGCACGCCGTCGAACGCAACCGCCAACTGGTCGCGCAGGTGCTCGGCTACACACTGGATGGACCTGCCGACTTTGGCATCAAGCTGCCGAATATCGAGAAACCCGACTGGTTGCCGGACGGTGATTATGCGGTCCTGCTGCACGCCACCAGCCGCGCCGACAAACTGTGGGACGAACCGAGCTGGATCGCGCTGGGTCATGCGCTGCACCAAAAGAACATACGCTGCGTGCTGCCTTGGGGCAGCGAGGCAGAGAAGGAACGTAGCCTACGACTTTCGGAACAGATACCCGATGCGATTACCCCGCCGAGACTCAATCTCGATCAGGCGGCATCACTTCTTGGTAAGGCGCGTGCCGTGGTCGGCGTGGACACCGGCCTCGCCCATATCGCCGCGGCAGTGAACGTGCCGACTGTCGGCATCTACACCGCAACCGACCCGGCGCTGACCGGACTATATCCGGGTGAACGCACTATCAATCTGGGCAACATTGGGCAGCCGCCGGATGTCGAGGCCGTGCTGGATGCACTGCGCGGGATGAATGCATGCTGAGCCCGCGCACGTTCTATAGCTTCGCACTGTGGCTGCTGCTACCCTACATCTTCGTACGCCTCGCCTGGCGCGCGCGCAAGCAGCCGGAATACCTGCATCACATAGCCGAGCGCTTCGGCTTCTATACCCAGCGTAACGAACAGCCGGTCATCTGGCTGCATGCCGTCTCAGTCGGCGAGACCCGCGCCACACAAAGCCTGGTCATCAGGTTACGCACGACTTATCCCAATCACCGTATCCTGCTCACCCACACCACGCCCACCGGCCGTGCCGCCAGTGAGCAACTGTATGGCGACGACGTCATGCGCGTGTACCTGCCCTATGACTACCCCTTCGCGGTGCGGCGCTTCCTGCACCACTTCCGCCCGCAACTCGGCATGCTGATGGAGACCGAGATCTGGGTGAACCTGATCCACGCCTGCCGCGAGGCCGGCACGCCGCTGCTATTGCTGAACGGACGCATGTCGGAGAAATCCGCCAGGGGCTATGCAAACTTCGAGAAGCTCACCCGCCCCGCACTAGAAGAACTTACCTCCGTTGCCGCGCAGACCATCGACGATGCCGCCCGCCTGACCGCGCTCGGTGCACGTAACGTCTCGGTGATGGGCAACCTCAAGTTTGACATCGAGCCACCTCCGGCGATGCTGGCGCTGGGCAAGCAGCTGCGGGAAATGTTCGGGGCAGGGCGCAAAGTATTCCTCGCTGCCAGCACTCGCGATGGGGAAGAGGTGCTGCTACTCGACGCGCTCGCTCAAATACACAACTTCACCGTTCGTGGTGAGCCTGTCGAACCACCAGCCACTAATCCAAAGCCCTTCGACACTGCCTTTAGTCCTGAGCATGTCGAAGGGTCAAGGGCGAACAGAAATTTATTGGTCGTGATCGTGCCGCGCCATCCGCAACGCTTTGATGAAGTCGCGAATCTGCTGGAACAGCGCGGTATTGCTTACCAACGCCGTAGCGAGAACAAGCCCGTATCGCTAGAAATCTCTGTCGTTCTGGGCGACAGCATGGGCGAAATGTTCGCCTACTACGCCGCCGCCGACCTTGCCTTCATCGGCGGCAGCCTGCTGCCCCTGGGCGGCCAGAACCTGATCGAAGCCTGCGCCGTCGGCACCCCGGTACTGATCGGCCCACACACCTTCAACTTCGCCGAGGCCACCCAACTGGCAACCCGAAACGGCGCGGCAATACAGGTGCATGAGGCGAACGAACTGGTGAGTGAGATGCAGAGACTGCTGGACGACCCCGAAGCGTTGCGCGGGATGCGCCAGCAATGTCTGGATTTTGTGGGTCTCAACCGTGGGGCGACTGACAAGGCTATGCAGCATATCGGTAGCCTTATAAACGAAATTTGAACACTAGCCCTTTAATTATTTTTCACATTTAGATAGCTTTCACAAGTGAACGCACTGAAGATAGCAATGACTTTCGTTCGGCAGCGCGTAATCTCCCAAAGAGCGTAATCATCTCTGCCAAATTTTCATCCTCGGCATAGAAATAAGCTGATGGCACATCCAATACCCTTGCCAAATTACACACGGTTAGGAAGTCCGGGGTATGTTTTCCACGTTCATACTGGTTAATGCGCGCTGAGGCACAAAACTCATCAATTCCAGCTCTTATACCTAGTTCTGTCTGAGAAATGCCAAGCTGCTCACGAGCATCTTTAATGCGGCAAGCAATTAGTGGCAAATTTTCAGCGTGTCTTTTCACGCCTAAGATAATCTTAGTATTTTTATTGACTAGATACTAAGGAATACTTAGTATCTGATGGCAGTGTTGGATTGATGGGGTTGGAGTTAAGTGCAAGTTAAGGGGATGTCATGCGCCAAACTATGAAAGCTGTTGCATTGGTCATACTAGTTTTTTCGTTGTCAGGTTGCCAAGTATTAGCAGTGGGCGTGCTTGCTGGGATAGGTGGCTGGGCACAGAGTGTTGCAGATCAAGAAGCACGGAAAGATGGACGTGAACCAAAACCTCGAGAGACAGAGACGGTCACTTCATGTACGAGGGAATATGGTGGTGATTACAAATGCACAACCAAACCGAAATACGCTTGGTAGAAAACTCCAGAGTCAGGTCTAGCAAATAAGCAAAAATCACCGCTACCCTTTTGAAAAACTGCTGGTCTGTCAGCAACGAAACGTACCAGCAACGAAACGTACCGGAGTCGAAATGTTTTGCATATCGTCCACTGCATGGTGGGCAACTTGTTGCGCACCATAAGGATTTTTGATTTTGGTTTTCATCCCCTGTGCGCCGCCGAGTAGCGGAGGCTGGTCAGGGGATGTCGGCGAGGACTGTCTGAGCGCGTAGCGCGAGTTCCGCAGCCGCCTGATCAGCCGAGCAACGCAGGGCACCCACGTAGTGGGCGGCAAACCGGGGTCGATTTTTCTTTGGTCACTTTCTTTTGGCGACGCAAAAGAAAGTGACTAGCTGTCGGACTACCCCCGACGGTTTTGATTTTGACTGGATTCCCGCCTTCGCGGGAATGACAGCTAAGCAATCACCGCAAACTTATAACCGGCCACCCGCTTTTTTCCGCATGCGCCCGTAACGTCTCATCCGGGTTCACCGCAACCGGATTTTTCACCAGTTTCAATAAAGGCAGGTCGTTCAGCGAATCGCTGTAGAAGGTGGTGCCCTCAAAGCTGTCCAGCGTCCAGCCGCGCTCGGCCAGCCAGCTGTCCAGCCGGGTGATCTTGCCTTCGCGGAAGGAGGGCACGCCGGCAACATTGCCGGTGAATTCGCCGTCCCTGTGTTCCGGCTCGGTGGCGATCAGGTGCTCGATGCCGAACTCGCGCGCGATCGGTGCAGTGACGAAACTGTTGGTCGCGGTGATGATGATGCACACGTCGCCCGCGGCAAGGTGCTTGTCCACCAGTTCGCGCGAAGGCTGGGTGACCATCGGCAGTACCTTGTCACGCATGAACTGCTGGTGCCATTCGTCCAGCGTCTTGCGTGCATGGCGCGACAACGGCTTGAGCTGGAAATCTAGAAAGGCGTGGATGTCCAGCGTGCCGGCCTTGTACTGTTCGTAGAACTCCAGATTCTTCGCCTCGAACAGTTCGCGGTCGAGCACGCCGATGCTGATCAGGAATTGCGACCACTCGAAATCGCTGTCGCCGTTGAGAAGGGTGTTGTCTAAATCGAATAGGGCAAGTTTCATTTAATAATCCATCGGTACGTTGTACTTTCACTCCAGCTCCTTTGCAGGGGGAAGGGTGGGATGGGAGTAGAAGCGTGGAAGCTTAAAGTTTCTACCCCCTCCCTAACCCTGCATGGGGGAGGGGATGTGCTTTTCATTTCATTTTTTGTTGCAATACTTCCTTGAGCAGCGGTACCGAGGGGGCGCGCTTCAGGCGTAACGAATGCTTGTCCAGTGCATCCAGCGCGGCGATCAGGCTGGGCAGGTCGCGCCGCCCGTGGCGCAACAGATACTGTATGACTTCCGGGGGGAGAATGAACCCCTTTTGCAGGGCATGCTGCATCAGCGCCTGTGCCTTTTCCTCGTCGCTGAGGCTGTGCACCTGATACACCAGCCCCCAGCCCAGCCGGGTGCGCAGGTCGTCGCGCAGCTTGAGGTGCAGGGGAGAGGCGGGGCCGCTCACCAGCAGGATGCCGCCGCTTTCGCGCATGCGGTTGTACAGGTCGAACAGGGCAATTTGCGCCGCATCATCTAGTTGTTCTACGTTGTCCACCGCGACCACATCGGCCAGTTTGTCATCCATACGCGGCACACTGCCGCAGGCATAAATGGTTTTCCGCCCGGCCTGCTTCGCGGCATGGATGCAGGCTTGCAGCAGGTGGGATCTGCCGCAGCCTGTTTCTCCCCACAGGTAGAAGCTGCGCTCGCTGCTGTTGCCGGAAAATGCATGGCGCAACGCGGAGAGTAATTCGGGATTGCGGCCCGCAACGAAGTTATCCAGTGTGGGTACGCTCTTGTGGGAGATATCGAGTGCCAGCTGACTCATGGTTTGGTATACATCTCGCTGGCCAGATACCACGCCTTGGCATGGCGCAGCGCAACCAGCAACATCGCCGCCAGCGGCAAGGCCAGCAGGATGCCGAAGAAACCGAACAGCTGGCCGAATGCCATCAGTGCGAACACCACCGCCAGCGGGTGCAAACCGATGCGGTCACCGACCAGCCAAGGCGTGATCACCATGCCCTCGATCAGTTGCCCAATGCCAAACACCGCCCACACGATCACGACGCCACCGATGGTGGGGAATTGCATCGCGGCAGCCATGGTTGCCAACAGCAGGCCGAGGATCATGCCGAGGTAGGGCACGAACACCAGCATTCCCGCGACGATGCCGATGGGCAGTGCGAATTCCAAGCCGGCCAGCCACAACGCGACCACGTAGAACACGCTCATCAGCAACATCACGGAGATCTGCCCGCGCAGGAATTCGGCAAGGATGCGATCGACCTCTGCGGCGATCTCGCGCACTTTGTCATGCCAGTGGCGCGGGACGATGTGATCGATATGACCGACCAGATCATCCCAATCGCGCAGCAGGTAAAACATCGCGACCGGGATCAGCAACAGGTTGACCAGCAGCGCGAGGAGGGCGCCGCCGCCTTCGCCCAGCATCGGCAGCAGTTTGCTCGCCGCACCACCGGCGCTTTGCCAATGGCTTTGCAGCATCTGTTTGATCGCCGCGCTGTCCCATTGCAGTTCGCTACCGAACCATTGCTGCAGCAGCGGCAGAAAGCGCGCGCGCGCCGTCTCGATCCATTGCGGCAGGCGCGTGACAAACTGGCTGGTTTCTTTTTGCAGCAGCGGCAGCATGATCAGCAGCAACAGTACAAACAGCAGCACCAGACCGAACATCACCAGCACCACCGCCCAGGTACGCGGGATCTTCCACCCACAGAGGCGCTGCACCAGCGGGTTACAGATGTAGGCAAGGATGCCTGCAGCAACGAATGGCGTCAGGATCGGGCCCAACAAATAGAGCACCAATCCGGCGACGGTAGCAGTCGAGAACCACTGCATGGCGGTGAAGCGAGATGAAGTCATTTCAGGTAAAATTCGCATGAAAACGTGCTGCACTTTACCTTTTAGAAAGCGAGAACTCAACTTGACCACCCCCAATTCACTTTCCTACCGCGATGCCGGTGTCGATATCGACGCGGGTGACCAGCTGGTCGAGAACATCAAGCCCTATGCCAAGCGCACGATGCGTCCCGAAGTTTTAAGCGGCATCGGTGGCTTTGGAGGTCTGGTCGAGATATCGAAAAAATTCAAGGAACCGGTACTGGTCTCCGGTACCGACGGCGTGGGTACCAAATTGAAGCTTGCGTTTGAGTTGAACCGCCATGACACAGTCGGTATCGATCTGGTCGCGATGAGTGTGAACGACATACTAGTACAGGGCGCCGAGCCGCTGTTCTTTCTCGACTATTTCGCCTGCGGCAAGCTGGATGTTCCCGCCGCCACCGAGGTCATCAAGGGCATTGCGTCCGGCTGCGAGCAATCCGGTTGCGCGTTGATCGGCGGCGAGACCGCCGAGATGCCCGGGATGTATCCGGAAGGCGAGTATGACCTCGCGGGCTTTGCTGTTGGCGTAGTGGAGAAGAACAATATTATCACCGGCGAACATATCAAACCGGGCGACGTGGTACTGGGCCTTGCTTCCAACGGTGCTCACTCCAACGGCTACTCCTTGGTGCGCAAGATTATCGAGCGTAGCAAGCCGGACCTGAATGCCAAGTTCGACGGCGAACGCACGCTGGCCGATTGCATCATGGCGCCGACGCGTTTGTATGTGAAACCAATGTTGAGTTTGATGCAGCAGCTCACCGTAAAGGGTATGGCGCATATCACTGGCGGCGGTATCACCGAGAACGTGCCGCGCGTGTTGCCGGCCAATGTCGTCGCAGAGATCGACAGCAAGACTTGGCAGATGCCAAAATTGTTTCAATGGTTACGCGAGCAGGGTAATGTCAACGCACAGGAAATGTTTCGCACCTTCAATTGCGGCATCGGCATGGTGGTAATCATTTCAAAACAGGATGCGGATGCCGCCATCAGGCATCTGCAGGACGCGGGTGAAACCATATCGCGCATCGGTATCATCCGTGCTCGCAACGACGACGAACACCAGACACAGGTACGCTAACTCACGCATGAAGTCCATCGTTATCCTGATCTCCGGACGCGGCAGCAATATGCTGGCGCTGTTGGAGGCAAAATTGCCATGCAAGATATCCGCTGTCATTAGCAACCGTGCAGAGGCAGCCGGGTTGGCTCTCGCACAGGCGTACAACATCCCGACGGCTGTCGTTGCACACATTGACTATCCTGATCGCAACAGTTTCGATGCGGAGCTGGCCAAGGCCATAGATAACTTCAAGCCCGATTTTGTAGTGCTCGCCGGTTTCATGCGTATCCTCACTGAAAATTTTGTGGCCCGCTACTCGGGCAGACTCGTCAATATCCATCCCTCGCTGTTGCCGGCCTATGGCGGATTGAATACTCACGCCAGAGCGTTGCACGATGGGATCCTGATCCACGGGTGCACGGTACATTTCGTCACTCCCGATCTGGATCACGGCCCAATCATTATTCAGGCCGCAGTCCCAGTGATGCCCGATGACACTGAACAAACTCTGGCCGCGCGCGTGCTATACGAAGAACATCGCATATATCCGCTTGCGATTCGGTGGCTATGCAATCAAAAAGTTGCCTTGGATAAACAGGGAAAAGTTGTGTTTCAATCCCGCAGGCAAGTCGGCCATACTTTGATTTCGCCCGGTTTAGAGTAAGCATGAATTATTTTTTGCGGTTCTTTGCTTTACTCGTACTATTTGCCGCCGGAACTGTTTTTGCCGATACGCCTGACCGCATTCAGGCCAGTTACGATATTTTCAAAGCCGGTCTCAGAATCGGCCAGATCGAAGAGACTTACCAGCGGAACAACGATAAGTACACTCTGGTCAGTATCACTCGGGCTGTCGGCATTTTTGCCTGGTTTAAATCCGGGAAAGTCGTTGTCCGCAGTAACGGCCTGATAGACGACGACGGTTTAAAGCCCTTATCTTTTTCCGCAGTGCATGAAGATAAAACAAATGATGGTCGTTACGCAGAACTCGACTGGGATAACAGAAAACTTTTTCTGGTACACCAGTCAGACCGCAAGGAGATCGAATTACCCGATAGCACCCAAGACAGATTGAGCGCGATGTATCAATTCATGTTCCTACCCCTGGAACCGCCCAAGCTGGGGTTTTCCATGATTAACGGCGGTTATCTGCTCAAGTTTATTTTTGATATCTCAGATGGCCCGTCGCTCTACACTCCTGCGGGTGTATTTCGCACCTTGTATATAGACAACAAATTGCAGGGCGCCAAAGAACGTACCGAAATATGGCTGGCCAGGGAGCGCTACAATCTTCCGTGCAAGATGATCATTACCGATGATGGCGGCGGTAAAATTACCCAGATATTAAGCAAGCTTTCTGTTAATCCGTGATACCGCTTTCCCGTACTTTGACTGGCAGAATACTTCTGGCTCTCGTTTTGTCGGTTGTATTGCACTTTTTTTTGCTTCTTTCGCCCATTACGATTTTGCCGCTGAATACAGCAAGATTGCCGCCTATTATCGCCAAGCTGGAACCTCTGCCTGCGGCAAGAGCCAAACCAATCGATAAATTCAGGCCTGCGCCAATCCGCCCGGAATTGCCTTTACCTGCACCGGTAACATTTGATTCGGCCATCCCGTCAATTTCCGGTTACTTACCGACCAGCTCACCGGAAACCATTGCTTCTGTGGCATCCAGGCTGCAGTTGGAATTTGGCCAAAGCACACAACCGGCCCATCCCTTGCCCAAACATGCACAGCTTTCCTTCACCGCCTATAAGGGAACCTTCTTCCCCGTTGGCATAGCACAATATCGGCTTAAGATTGACGATGATTTGAATTACATCATTACGGCTGAAATGAATACGAGTGGAGTCGTCGGTTTTTTCAAGACTTTTGAATTAAACCAGCAGAGTGTCGGCACATTGAACATGCATGGTCTGCGCCCTGATCTGTATAGTGAAACAAGAAACAATTCTGGGCTTTCTGATGCTGTCTGGGCTGAATTTGATTGGTCTCAACAAATGATTACTTTTTCCAATGGTAGAGAAACTCTTCTACTTGACCGAAGTCAGGACATGCTCAGCTTTATGTTTCAACTCTCGCAGTTACCGCTTGATAATGTCGAAGTGCCCCTATCCATCAGCAACGGGAAAAAACTGGGGGGCTATGAACTCCTAGTCGGCGTTGAGGAAGAAATCAAAACGGAAATGGGGATACTGCGTGCCTTACCAATCAACAAAATGGGCGATCCAGATGAGGGCGGTATGACTATCTGGCTTGGGCTGGAATACCGTCTGTTGCCCATCAAAATCAGAAAGATTGACCGCCATGGCGAGATTATTGCCGAGATGGTTATCTCGGATTTGCATTTTGCAGACGAATAATTACTCAATAAGTGCGCCTTCTCATGCTCGCCACATACTATTCCTGCCTACCCTGTTAAACTGAGCGCTTGAATTTCGCTCATTCGCTTTTCCCATGCTAATAACTGAATATCGTCTTGACCTCATTATCCAAGCCCTGCGCGCCGTTTTGTCCTTGGAACATCCTGCTGACACCACGCTACGCTATTTTTTTAAAAACGAGCGCATCGGCTCCAACGAACGTGAGATTGTTGCTGAAACTGTTTTCGGCGTATTACGGCACCGCCTTTTACTGGAAATTACCTGCGCTGGCAATCCGACACCTCGCCGTTTGGGGCTTGCGCATTTGATCAGATTTGGCGGTTACAACCTGCGCGAGCTTGAGCCCGTTTTAAAGCGCGACGAGAAGGAGTGGCTCGCCACGGTAAAGGGCGTAAAAGTCGAAGCGCTTCCATTGACGGTGCAGGCTGAATTACCCGAATGGCTGGTAGAAAAAATGCGCGTCTCATATAGCGATGCCGAAATTCTTACTATAGGCCATTCCATGCAGCAAGGTGCTCCGCTGGATATCCGGGTCAACACGCTGCTTGCCAAGCGCGAGGATGTTTTGCAGCTATTGCATGACAAGATGATAGAAGCTGCCCCCACGCCTTTTTCACCGATCGGTATTCGCCTCAAGAAAAAAATTCCACTGAATAAGAACGTATTGTTTACGGAAGGCAAAGTCGAAGTGCAGGACGAGGGCAGCCAGTTACTGGGTTTTCTGCTTGCCCCCAAACGCAACGACATGGTCGTGGATTTCTGTGCCGGTGCGGGTGGCAAGACTTTGATGCTATCGGCCCAAATGAATTCGCAGGGCCGGCTTTATGCCATGGACGTATCAGAAAAACGCTTGTCCAATCTGAAACCGCGTCTGAAGCGTTCCGGAGCCAGTAATATCCAGCCCATGCTGATCTCCCACGAGAATGATCTCAAGGTAAAACGTCTCGCCGGTAAAATCGACCGAGTGCTGGTCGATGCGCCCTGCAGCGGTCTGGGTACGCTGCGTCGCAATCCCGATCTAAAGTTTCGCCAGTCACCTACCAGCCTTGCCGAACTTACGCAAAAACAGGCAGCCATTTTGGCATCAGCTAGCCGCTTGTTGAAAAACGGGGGGAGGTTGGTCTATGCAACTTGCAGCATCCTTCCAGAGGAAAATCAGCTTATCGTGCAGTCTTTCCTTGCAACACACCCCGACTTTGCATTGCGCTCTGTCAGTAACGTACTGCAGCAACAGAAGATTGCACTGGAAACAGGAGATTATTTGGAACTGCGCCCGCATCTGCACAACACGGATGGATTTTTTGCGGCAGTGCTGGAAAAGTCACCGAAGTCCGCGCACTGATAGGGATATAGTGGTGATTGACCCGGTACGAATGGCCTTCGACAGGCTCAGGCCGCGGAGTTATTGGCTTCGTTCAGCATCCTTGATGCCTGATTACTGCATGAACGCTATCAGTTCAGCACGGGCGTAATAAGAGCAATGACCTCATCGATTACTGCATCTTCGTGTCCTGCTTCCCGCATTTCCCATTTTATGACATTGAGAAATTTAGCCTTCTTATAAATATTCAATTTGTGCTTCGCGGCAAATGTCCTCGTGCGGACAAATAGCCCTTCGAACTTCTTTTGAAATACCTTTTTCGGAATTGGCTTGCCTTTATTTTCAATGGGTGGAAAAAGTTTATTTATGTCCCTGACAATTTCCTGTGCGAATAAAACCGCTTCTCCAGCATTAAACCAGTCTAGTATCATGTGATAACTCCGAGCTTTGAATTTTCTCAACCACTGTAGATCGGACGCGACCTACAATCTGCTTGAGTGAGTTTAACAAACATTATATTGAAAAGGTTATGAGATGGGACTGTTTGATCGATTTCGCTCTCCGAGCCTCGCACCCCGAAAGGAAGGCTCAACAAGTTTCCCCGTGCCGGATGTATCGCACTTGATAAACAAGGGTCACTCCCACGAAGCTGCCGGACAAATTGATGAAGCGATGCAATGTTATCTGGACGCGGTCAAACTTTTCCCCAATTCCGCCCGGGCACATCTTAATTACGGCAACATTTTGTTGGCCAAAAATAACTTGAGCGGCGCATTAGATTCCTTTGGCATCGCTCTCAAACTTGATCCGAATTTTGCCGGTGCTTATTACAACGTTGGCAATGCGCTGTTGAGTAATGGACAGCCCGGCGCTGCCGTTGAAAATTACCACCGTGCATTGAAGATCACGCCAGATTATGCGGAAGTTCATTGCAGTTTGGGCATAGCCTTTCAGACCCTTGGTCAACTTGAAAGCTCCGAGGCATGTCACCGACAGGCAATTGCACTGAAGCCTGATTTTGTTGAGGCACACTACAATCTCGGTGTAGTTCAAACTGCTCTTGGAAAACTTGAAGACGCTTTGACAAGTTATCGCCGGGCTCTTGATCTCAAGCACGATTTTATTCCGGCACGTACAAATATTGACGACACCTTAAACAAACTTAAGCAGGTCGAGTTACGTTACAACCTTGGTGTTACCCAACAGCAGGCAGGATTGTTAAACGAAGCCTTATCTCATTTCCGCCATGCGGTAGACGCCAAGTCGGATTTCTTTGAAGCACATTTCAATCTCGGCTCCACACATTACGATCTCGGGCAAACCGAAGATTCGATAACATGCTATCGAAAGGCCTTGGACATAAAACCCGATTCAGCGGAGGCGCATGTGGGCCTCGGCCTAGCGTTGCAAATGCTTGGGCAATTCAATAGTGCGTTGGCAAGTTACCGCCGGGCAATTGAAATTCAGCCTGAAACTGTTGAAGCCTACAATAATATCGGACTTCTATTTCAGGAGCAGGGACAATTTGTAAATGCGCTAACAAATTATCGCAAAGCTATTGAAATCAACCCCGGCTTCGTTGATGCCCGCAATAATTTACTGTTTATCCTTAATTTTATTGATGGCACTTCCCCCGCCGAATATCTGGCGCAGGCGCGCCAGTTTGGCCGGATAGTTGCCGAACAGGCCGGCGAACGGTTTACCCACTGGCAATGCGCAACGCAACCAGAACGATTGCGGGTCGGACTGGTGTCCGG
>Ga0224495_10000529_pt1 | contig 29923 bp, 20 predicted proteins | sample SF_Jul11_sed_USG_FD_168128 | JGI IMG/M metagenome (GOLD analysis project Ga0224495, IMG submission 168128) | Sediment microbial communities from San Francisco Bay, California, United States - SF_Jul11_sed_USGS_4_1 | ecosystem: Environmental > Aquatic > Marine > Sediment | place: USA: California... | reverse complement strand
CCACACAGCGCTACTACGTCAAGGTGAGCCCGACTTCAGTAGATACGGCATTCAATATTCAAGTCGTCACAACCGGCACCGAACCCGATCTGAACGTGGTAGTGGATAGCGCTGTTTCCGATGGCACAAATGTTACAATCAACTACACCGTCCGTAATAGCGGCCTCAGCGCTGCAGGTCAATTCGGCGTTACCGGGTGGTCGGATGCAGTGAGTGCCCCGACTGTCGGCTCGACAGGTTTGGCATCCTCGCCAACGTATGCTTCCATTGCTGCCGGTGCATCGGTGAGCGGCACATTTGTCATTGCCAATGCTGCAGCCTCCGGAAATGCCTACGTAATCGTGGACACTGCAAATGCGGTTGTGGAAACTAACGAGACCAACAACGTCAGCGTCGGCAAGGCCTGGCTGAAACCTCTCCTAGCGCCACAGAGCTTCACTTTTGAAAATAATGCGATCCCGGCCAGCATGACCATGTCTGGAAACGCGGCCTGGGTAATCGACGCAACAACCGGAAGTGCATCCACGCATAGCATGAAGGCAGGAGCGATAGGCAATAGCCAGACCAGCTGCACCTCAATATCAGTCGCTAATGGACAAAGCATCAGCTTCGACTATGCGGTGAGTTCGGAATCCGGATGGGACTATCTCCGGTTCTACATCGATGGCGTACAGTGGAATTGGGGCTGGTCCGGTACCGTCAACTGGACCAATACTGGCGCTATCCCTGTTAGCTCCGGCTCCCATGAATACAAGTGGTGCTACGCAAAGGATTTTACAGGTATAGCAGGATCTGACACCGCGTGGATCGATAACATCGTCTTAACCCAGGCCCCACCGCCTACGATCGACTTGCAGGTAGCGATCAACAGCGCGATTTCAAATGGCTCCAGCGTGACCATCAACTACACGGTAACCAATGCGGGTAACAGCGCATCCGGCCCATTCAACGTCGATCTCTGGTCGCACAATGCAGCTGCACCGACTGTCGGCACAACAGGCGAGAGTACTGTGCCGACTGCATCTCTGGCTGCCGGCGCGTCTGTCAATGGATCGGTGACCATTGCCAACGCTACTGCGGCAGGAACCGCCTATGCGATCGTGGACACGACGAATGTGATAGTTGAAACCAACGGGGGTGGTACCGCCGAGACCAACAACGTCAGTACGGGCAGCCCATGGTCGGTATCAATCGACTTGCAAGTGGTGGTCAACAGCGCGGTCTCCGACCGGAATAATGTGGTCGTCAACTATACTGTGAGCAATCCGGCAGCCAATCCAGCCGGCCAGTTCAACGTCGATATTTGGTCGAATTCCGCGTCTGTTCCTACTCTTCCCGGCACTGCAGGTGAAAGCACGGTAACGATTCCCTCTCTGGCCGCAGGCGCTACTGTGACCAGTTCGGTGACCATCGCCAATGCAGGCGCAAGTGGAACTGCTTATGCGGTCGTTGACAGGACTAACGCGATTGCGGAGGGTATTGAAACCAACAACGTCAGTACCGGTGTTGCCTGGGCAGCGCCGTTGCTGGCCCCACTGTCATACAACTTCAATAACAGCCTGGTGCCAGCCGAAATGGTGATGTCAGGTAATGCCGCTTGGGTGGCCAATTCAATCACAACCGGGAAAGGTGCCAATGCAGTGACTGTTTTAAGCTTAAAAGCCGGGACAATCACCCACAGCCAGACTACCTGCGTCGCCGTTTCAGCCGCGGACAGTTCCTCAGTCAACTTCGACTACAGCGTGAGTTCGGAAGCCAACTTCGATTTCCTGAAGTTCTATATCGATGGTGTGCAGCAGGGAACAGGATGGTCTGGAACAATCGGCTGGACAGTGGGCACCCTCACTACGGTCCCCTTCGGCCTGCACGAATTCAAGTGGTGCTATACAAAAGATGGAAGCGTTTCGTCCAATCCTGACACCGCATGGATCGACAATATCGTGATCAACTAGCACATCACCGGCATAACCGTGGTGCCGCTAATGGCATCCACATTCAACAGCCCGCCTTGCGCGGGCTGTTTTTTCATTGCAACCGCCTTGCTCCTTATCCTGGAAATGCAGGCTGTTCATGTACACCCCTACACCAACCCGGCATCAACTGTGTTTCCACCAGTTTGCGATGATGCTCCCCACTGCGGGGTTGACCAGGTAGCCATAGGAGCGATGGCAGTTAAGGCCGACATCGCTGCGGAAATAGTTGTAGATACCTTGGCTGTAATCTTCAATGGACTCTACTGCGCCCAACTCCAGCATGGAGTGGAAACTTTCGTTGAAATTCCGGTTGAGCGCGGCAACATCGCCCTCGGCTGACACATTTATCCAATGCCGGATCAGGTCTGGATGAGTTTTCTTGCCGTGGTTATTCATGCCCAGCAGGCGCCGCTGTATGTAGTGCATGCCCATGGGACTACCCAAAGTCAGAAAGTCCACTTTACCCTTTAGCCCTTCCTGATGTGACAGTTCCCACAGCGTGTCATAGCCGATGACGGAACCAAGACTGTGACCGATCAGCAGCACGTCATCCTGCCGCTCCAGCATGGGACGCAGAATCTGTTTGAGTAAATCACGAATCTGGCAAGCGACATCATCCTCATTGTTGAAATAGCGGTCGATTTCACGGGCGGTGCTGCGCACTTCTTCGGGCAGCATGCGTATCAGTAACGGGATATGATCCGCCAGCGTCAGCAGCAAGCGGCTTAGCCAAATGTTCCAGGCATGGGCGTCCTGCATGTCCTGCCCGGTAGGACCGTGCTTGTTGAGCAGTGCATCGATCCATGGGATATCGCCGGTGATGTCCTTGTACTCCCGGTAATAAAGATAGTTCCATGCGACCAGATGAAACAGGGTTGAACTGGCCTGTAGTGCCTCGGCCACGCCGCTATCGGCGCGGCGCACTCCTTCAATCAGGGTACGCCAAAGCAAAGCCTGATGCTGCACTGCCTCAGGCTTGGGGTTTTTTCCCGGCACGTAGATGATCTGCTTGGTTGTCATAATTCGGCAATGCTTATTGATTCTAGGGCGCAACAATACACCGTGGCTTGATATTTTGATGCGGAGCTTACCTGGGCGCCCGGTAATGCAATCTGCTCAAACTTACTTGATAAGCTTGATTCTTTGATCCGGGAAGATCAGGTCGGGATTGGCGATCCTGTTTTCTCCGGCGATACGAGGATAATTGAACGGGTCTCCGGTAAAACGCTCTGAAATCCCCCACAGCGTGTCGCCCTGCACCACCACATACACATCGATATCGACCTGAGGCATGCTCTTGGGTATATCAAGTTCGAGTGGCGCACGAAGATTTTCTGCGGACGATGGTTTGGTCAGAACTATAGTCTGTTGGATCTTGGCATTTGCCTGATCGACCCTTGCCTGCGCCTTGGCTTCCTGCGCAACTTTCAGCTGCGCCTCATGCTCGGCTTTCGCTTGAGCCTTCGCCTGTGCAGCCAGCAACTTTTCCTGTTCAGCCTTGGCTCTGGCTTCCTGTGCGGCTTTCAACCTGGCTTCTTGCTCCGCTTTCGCTTGAGCCTTCGCCTGCGCGGCCAGCAACTTTTCCTGTTCAGCCTTGGCTCTGGCTTCCTGTGCGGCTTTCAACCTGGCTTCTTGTTCCGCTTTGAGCTTGGCTTCGCGTTCTGCCTTGGCTCTTGCCTTGGCTTGGGCGGCTTCCAGCTTTGCTTGCGCGGCTTGCACTTTGGCTAGTTCAGCCTTTTCTTTTGCCAGCTCGGCTTTCGTTTTGACCGGTACGGGCTCCACCTTGGCCTGCTCAATTTTCGCTGGCTCGGTTACTGTCACAGTTTTCTCGACGACTGGCTTATCGGAAGTCCCCGCATAATAGAAGATGGCAGCAACCAGTACCGTTACTAGGGCGCCAAAAAAGATTCTGCGTTGCCTTGCCCTGACCATTGCCGCTTCATGCCCAGACAATATTGCAAGCTGCTCCACCTCCCGGCTCATGCGATAAGACGCGCTGGGCTTGGCGCCGACCGCTGGACGAACCGGTTCGGATGTCCGGCTTTTGGCAGATCCGGTTTCAGAAGTTTTTTGGGCTGGGTCCTTCTGTATTGGAAATTTCAGTATTTTTCCCGGTGGCGGTTCACTCTTGGCTACAGGTTCATTCACCTTGCTCTCGCCGGGTGGTTGTTGATCCGTATGCTGCGGAATAGAAGGTTGCTGCGGTTGTACTGTAGTAGCCGGAGCAGTAGTTTCCGCTCTTTGCTCTTCAATCAATTCGGCATCTACTATTTCTGTCTGCGGTTGAAATTTCTGCGTTGCTTGCGAAGACGCTGCTACCGAATCATGTTGCGCTGAAGCTATAAATTCTTCTCCTGATGGCTGCTTGTTGAAGGCTACAGGCTCAGGTTTCATCATTTCACCAGGCACTGCCTCATCGGCATCCGACTCGCTCCATTCGCCAGAACTTGAGATAGCATCCGCTGTGCCAGCCGACGCTACTGCGGCATGTGCAACGCCACTTTCTTCTGGCTCCTGTTCTGGTTCTGGATCGGTTGCAATCGCTGATACTTCGGCTGCCTTCTCATGAATTTCGACAACCTCTTCATGCCCTGCATACTGTCCATATTCAGGCTCTGCAATAGTTTCTGCAGATTCAGCCGAAGATGATGCCGCTGATATGGCGACAGAAATCGATTCAGCTTCTGCAAGTTGTACCGGAGTTTCCTCAGTGCGAACCGGAGCCACGGTTCCCACCACAGTCTCGGTCGCTTGAAGCTGCGACGTTACACCAATCTTCTCATCAGGCTTTTCAACTGTTATTTCATCTGGGAATGCATACAGTATCCCCGTAGGCGACATCTTCATCTCATGCGAAAGTGCAGGCATGAATTTAGTGATCATGGACTTCTCGAAATGCACCGTAATAGCCTCGACGTTCAGAATGATCCTGACAGCTTTGTCATCGGGATAACATCCGTACATGAAGTTGTGCGGCAGATGGATAGGCATTGCACGATGTATCTCCAGTCCAAGTTGCCTTTCCCCAAATACGGTCTCGGTGATGACCAGCGCGCGGAAATCTCCGTTCTTTACCAGCATCATGCGCCAAGCTGACGTAGCAAGTAACCTTCTACCGAACATCATCGCCAGATCAACCACGGGGAAAATTTCGCCTTTATGCTCGGCCACGCCTATCACAATGGGCGGCACATCGGGAAGCGCCCGGCAAGGCTTGAAGTCAATGACATCTTCCACTTCATCTTTAGGCAGCGCATGTCGCTCGCCCAGCAGCGAGAATTCCACCACCCCGGCTTCGCGCTTGAAAAACATATCGGGGAATACCGAATCAGGTGCATACTGCTGCCAAGCCGGTTTTTCATCGCCTACCGAGACCGGAGACAAAGCCATGGCGAGATCGATCAACGGGATCAACTCACCCCCATGCACCACCACGTGCTTCAGCCAAGCGGTCTGCGCAATGAACGGCGCTGGTTTGATTGCGACATTGCCTGTGGATACCGTCCCGCTGTCGCTTTCAATGAGCAGGCCGAATGCCGCGCCCCCAATCTCCGCTATCAACATCTGTGAGTCTGGCGAAGCACTCTGCCACTTGATACGCTGTGTCAAATCGATGACAGGCAGCAGGCGCCCCTTCCAGAAAGTAACGCCCTTCACATATCGGGGTGTATTCGGTAGTGGTGTGATCGGCCCCGGCTTGACTGCCTTTCCTTCGATACCCGTTGCTGATACGGCAAAGAGCTCCCCCCCGGCGGAAAAACACCTGATCTGCGACACTTCTGAAATGTTCTGTGGTTGAGCGCCAAAAATCTTCAGCGAGTCCTCAGACGGTTCCTCGTCGGGCTTCAGTACCCTTGAATGTAGCACCGAGGTATTAATCAAAGGAATGGGTATGTCGTTATGAACTGCGCAGGATCCGAACACCGGCGTTTTGAGATAATCAGGGAGCGGAAAAAACAGCTCTGTGGAAATGGACAACGTGCGCAACTCGCCGCTGATCACGAAACCCATAACTTTTTCGCCCTCTTCCTGAAGGAGTATGCAGCCCTGCTCGATTCTCCCAGAAGATTCATAACCAATGCACACGGGAAGATCTGCAAGAGTCACGGTTCGATTATCGTCGATCAGAATCCCCGCAATGCAAGCAGGGCTAAGGGGAATCCGGTGCAAGGCATCGAGCTCCCTGACCGACAGGATCTCGTCCTTCCAGATACCGTATTGAATGCCCCTTAAGGAAGTGAGAAACAGCTCTTTCATATGAACTGATTGTGATTGGGAAAGCATGCTTCGTCAAGGCGAAGAAAACCATTGTACGGCACAGGCAAAAGCTTGCTACTGACAAGGATTTAGCGTGGTGTCTGGACGATTAAAATTCGGCGCGGCACTTATAAAATGGCACAACCTTGTCTAACCTCGATATATTGTGCTACGGGGGTGCCCGGTCAGCGCCACAGCTCAAAAAATCAGTAGCCCGTTAGTGAAAAATGCATGAAGTCCTTTTGCTGCCCTTGTATTTTCCCACCCCACTTGAAACCGGCATCTTTCATCAATTGAACAATTAGACTGTCTTGTTCCAGACTGTAGGGATCAATGCCTGGACGCCAGTGTCCGCCGCGCAATAATTTGCATTGCGCACCGAACTGAACGCAATTTTCGTACAGGCCATTGTGGTTGGCATTGATATCAATCGCGATACCAAACGAATGATTGCTGAAACCGGTCCGGTTGCCTTGGGGATCCAGATTGCCACGTGTTCTTCCGACACGATAGGCGATTACCGAATCAATTTTCTCGCCCTGCTGAATCAGTTTATTAAAGATGCCTTGAACGGTAGCCACATATTTCTTGCACACGAAAAATTCGGGTATTCCATCTATCCTGATGGCTTGCTGATCCTCGATACAGACACTGCAACCGCTTTGTTCATCACGTTCACCAGGCGTAAGCATCGAGTAATCTTTAACAATTACCCTCATTTGCACAATTCTTTTCTGGGATACATTCCAACTCCAATCCCGATAGTGACAGTCCTGCGCCATAGCCATGTTGGATACCATGGTAATGCACACGAGTGTCATGCAATTTTTCCATGACCAGGATTCATGTCCGGATTTCATCAGGCTCTTCCACCTATGCCAATGATTCACCAGCCCAAAGTGCTGAAATAGATTGCTACGTTCAAACATGTCTCCACTCACTGAGGCAAGACTGGCGATGCCTGCGTACCTGTTCGCACTTGGAAGATGATCTTTTCGGATTCTACGCCGTTATTGCTTAAGCTCAAGATGTGCATACCTGATTCCGGTTGCCACTTGGATAATCGCTGGCCTTCTGAATACGGCTGGCCGTCGAGCAGTAACTTGATGTGTGACTCTTCGCCAGCGACTTCAAAAAAAACTGCCTGCCTGTCCGCCGGAATATCCGGATCAAGTGCGATAACCGTACCATTGGGTGGATAAAGAATGTGCGAACTTGCTTTTGCAGTTTCCGCCACTTCAACACGATTTACCTCAGTGCCTTTTAAAAACCATTCCTTCCGTGACGGTTCAATGCCGTGGCCGAAATCCACATGTGCCTGAACAAGTCTCGCTGGAGGAATTGGTTTTTCACTGCGGAGTCTGGCGTGCAGATAATTCATCACTTCGTGCCACACCGGTGCCGCGCCGCTCATGCCCGATACGTTCCACATCGCCTTTCCGTCAAAATTCCCCACCCATACTCCCACTGTGAAATTTCGCGAATAGCCTATGCACCAGTTGTCGCGCATATTTTTACTGGTGCCGGTTTTCACTGCCGCCCAGAAACGCGTTGTCAGGATATTTTCCAAGCCGAACGTGACAACTCTCGCGGAACGGTCTGCCAGTATGTCGGACACGATGTACGCAGTCCCGCGGCTGAATACACGTTTTCGTTTTCTGCCCGGCTCATCAATGCGTAATTTTGGCATGCTCCACATGCCGCCATTGGCCAAAGTACGAAAAGCATTCACCTGATCCCAAAGGCTGACATCGGCCGAACCCAAGGCGAGCGAATATCCGTAGAATTCACTGGATTCATCCAGGCTCTGGTAGCCAGCTTGTTTCAATTTTTCGTAGAAGTTATCTGCACCCACCAATGTCAGCGTCCGTACTGCCGGAATATTAAGCGAGTTGGCCAGAGCAGTGCGCATGCTGACTACCCCCTTAAACTCTTTGTCGTAATTTTGCGGCACGTAAAGGCCATTTGCAGTCGGCAGCATCACTGGACTGTCGTCCACCAGCGATGCAGCAGTCAGTAGCTGCTCCTCAATCGCGGTTGCATACAAAATTGGCTTCAGCGTAGAGCCCGCCTGACGTAAGGCTTGCACTCCATCCACAAAGCGGGCGCTGGAATGTCCTCCGCTGTTACCGACATATGCGAGCACTTCTCCGCTGGCATTATCCATCACCAGCACCGCGCCGTCCGCCACGTTTCGCCCGGACAGATCGCGCAAATGCCGCTGCAAGGTTGCGCTGGCAAACTGTTGCAGGGAGCCATTCAAAGTGGAGCGTATTTTGTCGCCGGGCGCCACCAACAGTTTTTTCGCAACATGGGGCGCCCATGCCTGCTGCATCCTGAACCCGCTGTTATGCAAAGTTTCGGACGCGAGCTGTTTGAGTGCATCACAGTTCAACTCTGGAGCAAAGCCATCAGCCAACGCACAAGCTCGGTTCGCCACTTGTGCGGCAGATGCATTGGGAGAAGGCAGAAGTGCCGCGAGCAAAATGGACTCTGCTTCGGTCAGACCGGATGGCGATTTTTCAAACAAGGTATAGGATGCGGCAGCGATACCCTGTAACTCCCCGCGAAATGTCACCAGATTCAGATAGGCCTCGAGAATCTGTTGCTTGGTCCAGTTGCCATCCAGCTCCTGGGCTGCGGAAATCTGTGCCCATTTCTGCGTCATACTGCGCTTGCCATTTTTTGGAGCTAGGCTGTCATTCAACATGGCGGCCACCTGCATGGTAATGGTGCTGGCGCCACGCCGGTTTTTGCCGAACGCATTTCCAATAGCTGCCGCTCCTAGGGCCATCCAATCTACGCCGCTGTGTTCCTCGAACTGCCGATCTTCCGCATGCAGGATCGCCTTGCGCAGCGACGGCGAAATATCATCAAGCCCTATCCAATCCAGACGGCGTACCTTTGCATCCATTCGTGCCTGGTGTATCACTTCGCCATTGCGATCCAGCAGGTAGGCTTCGGAGGGTTTCCAGCCTGCTTTCACTACTTCGAAGGTGGTTGCAGCATGCGCACTTGCAACCGACCAGAGAGCGCAAACAACCAGCGCATGGCGACACCTCATGGCTTCACCGGCAAGCTATGGCCGTACCTGAACTTTGGCATTCGGAATCTCGCCAAACATTTCCGGCGCATACATCGCTTCTACTCGGGTCGCGGGCAAATCGAAATCTCCCTCATTGTTCAACCGCACAGTGTATTCGACCAGCCACGTACCCTTGGGGACAGCCTCATAATAGGCACGGAATACTTCAAAGGTACGCTCCTCGTAAGCTGGCCATACCCAGCCCTGTCTCTTTTCATCCTGCGTCATTATTTTCGAATCGCGTCCCAACCCGTTGCCCAGTATTAATGCTCCCGACGGAATCGGATCGCTTACCACTACCCAGCTCATGTCCGATTGCGCTTCCATTTCCAGCGACACGCGCAACACGTCACCGCGACTCCATTTGCCCCTTTCCTTTTGCTCGATAGGCGTTACGGTGCGCTTGATCTTGTAGCCGCTGGAAAGCGGCTCCGTCAGCGGCAGCGCGGCGCGGCTCTGGATGGTAGCCCATGGTTTTCCGTCGCCCTCCTGTTGCAACTTGAGCTTGCCCTTGCCGGCTGGCCACTCGAAGCTCAGGGTTCCGCCCTCGGGAGGCGCTTTTGTCCAATCGAGTTGTTTTGCTTTGCCATCGATATCCCCGACCGCTTTGCCGGACACTGCAACCTTCTCGAATTTTCCGGAAAATTTTTCCATCGCCAGCACACCCCAGGCATTGGCGGTGGTGGTGTCCCAATGCCCGCGATGTTGCCTGCCCATCGCGCCGCGCACCATGCGTGGAATGTCTTCCTGCCAGGACGGCTCGTCCAGCACGCTGAGCACGCTGCGCACGGAATTGCCATCGGCCGATATCATCAGCCACCACAGCGCGTCGGAATTTTCATTCGAGAATCCCATGGTGGTTCCCTGGAAATTCAACCGCGAGCGCAATATGTGCTGCGCTTCCTCCATGCGCTTTTTGTGATCGGGTATGCCTTCCACCCGCTTGAGGATATTCAGCCAGTCCAGCACTGCCGACGTGGGCCACAGGTTCGGATCTATGGCCAGGGACGTAAGCATCTGTGGTTTTGCCGCCGAATAGCGCGACAGCGCCTCGATCGCTGTCAGCTTGCGTATGGTCAGATCAGGATTGGGCCAGCTCGAATCGCGGCTGATGCGGCCGGCAACGAAGTTCTCCAGCCCCCTGTTCATGCGCTCCAGCAACTGCTCGGGGATTTCCCAGCCTGCTTCATGCGCGATAGCCAGAATATATGAAGTCAGCACATCGCTGCCCTTGGCAAAGTCGCTGGGGAAATACTTGGCAAGGCCATCGCTGTCCAGATAATTGGGCAAACGGTTCATCGCCGATTTCCACAGTCCCTCATCGCGCAGCGCCACTGCCCGCGAGGAAAGTTGCTCCATGCATGTGTAGGGATACCATGACATATACTCCCTGACGCCAGGCAAGCCATCTCCCAGCTTGCCGCGCAGGGCAATCTCGATACCGCCACGCCCTGGTACCGCCCCCCCGGGCATCGCGACCGCCATTTCCGCAGGCTGCGCCAACTGGAGCAAGGTGGCCTGATACACCCGCACCGGATGCGTGGGCACCACCCGCTGCCTGACCTTCATCTGATCGAACAACTCACCACTCTGGGCTGTGGCCGCAACTTCCCATTGCAGCGATTGGGCATTGACCGGCACCGCCACTTCCCAGCCGACTTCTTTTGCTTCGCCAGGCGCCAGTCTTGCGGAAATGGCCGGCAGTGCGGCGCCGATAAGCGGGGTAACTTTGGCCTTGATATTGACAGACACGGCATGATCGGTGGCGTTGCGCACATTGAAGCCGGCCTTGAAGTTATCGCCCTCGCGCACCACCGGCGGCAGACCCGAATTCAGCATGATGTCCTGGCTGGTGCGGATCACTGCCTTGCCCGTGCCAAAGTAAGCCAGGCCGCCACTGGCGATGGCAACAATGCGGAACGATGTCAGCGCGTCGTTGAGCGGCACAGTGATCGCAGCTTCGCCTTTTTCATCCAGTATCACACTGCCTTTCCACAACAGCAGCGTATCGAACAATTCGCGGGTAGGTTGCCTGCCGCCGCCACCGCCTGCCGGGATTGCCTTCTTGCCAAAGTGGCGTTTGCCCACCACCTGCATCTGTGCGGTGGCCGTGCTGACCTCGATGCCGCGCTGCTGCATCATCGCATCGAGCAATTTCCAGGAATCATTGGGCATCAGTTCGAGCAAACCTTCATCGACTGCGGCCAGCGCGATTTCGCTGCCTTTGGGCAACAGGCTGCCATCGGCCTTGCGCACAGCTATTTTCACGGCGACCTTGTCGCGAACCTTGTACACCTCGGCATTGGTTTTGACGTCCACTTTCAGCTCATGCGGGCGCCATCCCACCTGTATCGCTGCCATGCCCAGTTTGAAAGCGGGCTTGCCCAGATCCACCAGGGCAGTGGGTTTGACATCGTCCACCCTGCCGCGTATCGCCAGCACCGAGACAAAGACATTCGGCGCATAGTTGCCCTTGATCGGCACTTCGATAACCGGGGATTTTCCGGACAGCTTCTGGGTATAGCTTTCGATGACCCCCTCGCGCTCCACCGTGATCAACGCAGTTGCCTCGCGGAACGGCATGCGCACCTGGAAGCGCGCCACATCCCCGGCCTCATAGCGTTTCTTTTCCGGCAGCACGTCCATGCGGTCATTGTCGCCCACCGTAAACCACCAATCGGTATCGCCAGCCACCCATAAGGTGCGGCTGGAAACAGCAGGGTTGCCGAGATCATCCGCAGCTCTGGCGCGCAGCACGATTTCTCCGGATACCGGCGGCTTGATCTCGCAGATCAACAGGCCCTGCTTGTTGGTCTTTCCCTGACAGGCATCGCCGATGCGTTTGGTCTCCACCACGTTTTCATAGGAATAAAACCCGCCCAGCAGACGCTTGCGGTGCGAGTAGACGTTGCGCTGGAACATATCGACATTGATCATCGAGTTCTCTGCAGGCTGCCCCTGCAGATTCAGCGCGAGCACCTGAAAGCTGAGCTTGTCCTTGGATGCGGCCCAGCCATCGGTGCGGATGCCAAGGTTGAGCTTGGAAGCCCACAATGGAATACGATTGGATACGGTAGCAATCTCGCCATTGGCATCCTGAAACTCCAGCTCGGCCAGAATCTCATGGGGTGAGGTCACGCGCGGCAAATTATCGATCTTTGCGCGCACGGCGCCGGCGTCGTCGGTAATCAGGGATACTGTCTGGGCTGCACTGTGATTCGAAGCGAGGCGATCATGCGATCCGCCGCCTTCATCTTCGGACTCGTCCTCCGAATCTGACGCATAACTTGCCGGTGAACTGCGCTCAACGCCCGGCTTTACATCAGCGCCGCCAAAGACGAACTCGCTGTAATCGCTGAAGCTCACCGTTCTGGCCAATACCTGGCTGCGCAATTTGACCGGCGCATGTGACGCCGGACCGCCCGAAAGGTAGCTCACCAGCAGGTCTACCTGTGCCTCCCTGGCGTTCACCAGTGGAACCTTGGGCGGCTGTATCTGTGCCTTCATGGTTGGCACGCGGAAAGATTCGACGCGGAAGCTTCCCGATTCAATGGCGTCCTCTACAGGGCGCTCGGTTTTGGCGCCTGTCAGGGTGACCGAATATGTACCCTGCTTTGCATCCGGAGGGATCGCCCAGGTGGATTCCGCAATGCCCTGCTTGCTCCACACCAAAGGAATCTCGAATTTCTGGTCGCTTCCCTGGTGTTCGATGACCAGTTTGCCTGGCATATTCTGGTCGGCGACCTGTTCAAAACCCGCTATGCTGTGGCGGCGATAATAGTGCTTCATATGGACGGTTTCGCCCGCCCTCAACAAAGTGCGGTCGAATACCGTGTGCGCCACATAGGGCCCCTGGTAGGAAGCTCCCGGCAAATTGAACTGCCAGGTTTCAATTCCCTCATGCCAGCCGGATTTGACAAATGTCATGTCATCCCCGGCTCGCGCGCTGATGAACAAGTCGCCACCCCAGTTGTCACATCGTGGCAATTGATATTGCCCCACCAGCTCGCCCTTGATGTTCACCATCCCCGCTTTGTCGGTCTTGCCTTGCCACAGCAATTTTCCGTTGCAATCGCGTACAGCCACGACGGCACCCGGCATCGGCATTGCCTTATCCAGCGTGGTTACCCAAACCAGTGAAGATTCGCGTCCCCACTTGAAGTGTGCAGCAAGGTTGGTCACCAAGGCAGCCGATTGAATGAACATGGGCTTGGGCTTATCCAGCAACGCGGCACCCAGAGCGGGGCTTTCCAGCTCCACGATATAGAAACCGGGCTTTTTCAGCGGTATGCCCACCACCTCGAACTCTTTGGGTCCCAGCGGTTTCGGTATGGTAAAAGGAGACAGCGACCCTGTATTGGCAAATATTGAGGTTTCGCCCGGATTCTTCGGCTTGTCCCCGGAGTATTCCCATTGTTCCGCATGGTTGAGTTTCTTCATCCAGTCCAGCACATCCTGATCGGATTGGGTGAGACGCAACATATTGCCTTCGATGCTGTTATCTTTCCTGTCTTCAAACAAGGTAGACAACTTGCTGAATGTTTTATCCAGCAAACTCGCGCCGGATTCCTGGCTGTTGCCGAGTTGTATGGCGCGGGCTTTGATCATCGCCTCGAGATTGCGCAAGGTCACTGGCAGCACAGGCTCGGCATTCAACTCCAGGATGCCGAAACGGGCCGGGAACTTGGCCAGCGGCGGCAGGACATCGGTAGAAACCTTGAGCGGGAAACTGGCCGAATTGGATAAAGGCCTGCCGGCGTCATCCTTCAGATTGGCGGGCAGCACCAAAGTAAACGCCGCCTTTTCAGGGAAAGGACCATCAAAATGCACCCCCTGCACAAACTCTGATTTCTCCTTGTCCAGCCCGCTTGGACCGAGCGCTTTTCCGCTCGCTGTTTTAAGCACGATTTTTGCGGCCTGCTCGCGGGTGATCTGCGCAGAAAAATTCAGCTGCATCTGCAGCAGGGGCAGGCACGCCGATTCAGCATTGACCCGATCACAATTGAATGTGGCGGTGAATTTCTTCCGGGTGCGAAACGTGAAAACCTGGTCCTGATCGGTGGCGATGTCACTCAATGAGCGTATTCCCTTGCCCCAAACCAGCATCAATTTTTTATCATTGGGCAGGCTGCGCTGGCATTGCAGCACGACGATACGCTCGGCGGCCGCATTGCTTTCTGACTTTTGAGATTCACCGGGTGCCAGGCCGTTCGCGTAACTGTATTGATTGCTCAGCCTATAGGCTTGTTGATCGAGCACCCTTTGCCGCTCCGAACCGGTCAGCACCTTTACCGCCAGCTTCTCCGCGATGCCTTCCACTTCGCATCGGGCATTCTCCTGTACCGACGCGATGTCAGCATCTGTATCCGGCTTGATGATGAATATCTGGTTTTCGTCAATCTGGCCGCCGTGTGGCAGGATCGTTTTGATCGCCGGTCCGCCGGTATTGAAATGAAACTTGCCCTGCGCAGTAACCGGATTGCCGGCCAGCGACTTGAGCCCATCCACCAATTCGAAAGAGCATTTCAGGCCCGCGGGCAGATCCTGTTTGAAATCGTAAATCCAGTTGCGCCCATCTGCCCAGCGGCCCACTCCGGGCGCCGGGCAATTTACCGCAAAGGGATCAACGATGCGCGGATCACCGAAGGCGACCATCTGCTCTGGGAAACGCGCTGTCACCTGCCTGACATGCTTGACCACTCCCTGGGGTGAAAACAACTCCACTTCGTTAGCATGTGCATTTATTGACTGCATCGCAACACAGCAAACCATGGCAAGAATGGATTTCATCAACATATGCAACTCCTCTGAGTATCTTGGCCGCGCATATTGAGTTCTATGCGTAATGTCTAGGGCAAAGCGAATCACAGATTACTTCCGCCACGAATCACGATCTCCAGAAACCATGGCACTATTCATCCACTTTCGATTTCAGCCCGTTTGCTCCGGCAATAAACTCCTCGGTAGTTTTTCCCTGCATCATTAACAGCGAAGGAGGGCCTATCGTGCGCGAATATTCCATAGCGGTCAGGGCGCTATCAGAAGTCAGTTCGTCGGTTATCAAGCCGATACCTATCAGGGTTGCCAGCAACATGGCTACCATGATGCCCAACCTGCGGCGGCTGACACGGCTAACTAGGCAAAGATGGTAATAAAGTACCGGGCCGATGATCAGCGGCTCGATAAACCCGGATAGCAAGTTGCTCATCAGGCTGGAGTCAAGCGCAAAATCCACATAACCATACAACAGGTTATTCAACATCATGAACAGGGCGATTCCCATGGAAGCGATAACGGTGTGGGCAATAAAGTTTGCTCGCCCAGACAGCACCCTTCCAATCAACGCCCAGAAGCCGACCCAAAGCAGCAGCAGTGGAATATCACCGAGCAACGGGCTAAACAGAATGCGATAGCTCTCGTCACGGTCGTAACTCAACCATTGCATGAGCAGGTGCGTCAGCAGCAGCGCCAGAACTCCTGTGATCATCGCTGGCCATCTGCGCACCCAGGCATTGCCAGGCAGAAGCCTTTCTGAAGGAACCACATAATCAAACGGACGGATACGCAACTGGGTTTGCCCAATGCGTACCACATTGTTCCCCGAAATGGTTGCATCAGTCTGCTTGCCTCGCCGGGCATCTATTGTCATGCCGTTGATGCTGTCCAAAATTTTCACTTGATGGTTGCCATCGCCCGCTTGGTTGATTTCCAAATGACTGGCGGCCACATACGGATCATCCAGCACCAGGTCGCTGGAGTAAGCACGCCCCACCCTCACCGGCCATGCATGCACCGGATGGCGAGCTGCCACATCGCCATGCCGGTCCAGTATCTCGATCCAGGCTAGTCGTTCCATTTCAGCACCCCCATATAGCGTCGCACCATGCGTATGCCATCTTCATAAGCGACCCCATCCAGATTAAGCTTGGTTACCAATGCGTTGCTGCCCTCTCGCAAGCTGACTACCCTGAGATCAAAGTCATACAAGCCCACATACTTGCGGTAGGCTCGCAAACAGAGCGCCGCTTTGGCTGGCATGCCGTTTATATCGACGACAGAATCTGTGCAGGCAAATTTAGTGAAATGTTTAATGTCCGAGTTAAAACTTTCCTGACTGCCATAAGCATTTTGCAATAACCTACTGAACCGGAATGGACCAAGCTTGTCGCTTTGATACAGCAGGCTTTCAAAAAATACGCTGCCCATATTGATGCCCTGTCCGACATACACATTTGAGCGCCCTGAACAATTGTATGACCGCACGTTAAAGAACAATTTTTCATTGTCTGATTTATTCGCCCAACAACGCATATATGGATCAGCCGCATCCGGTACGGCATAGCCAGAATCCAGCTGCACTGGCAAGGGTTTCCGCGTCAGCCGCTCTACCAGCGCGGCTGAATGCAGTTTCAATTGGCGCGTGATCTCCGGCTCAAGTACTGCTGCAACCACCGGGGCTGCACGCCAACGCGCAAGCAATTCATGGGCATACTGCGAAGGCACCAGAAATCCTCTCGATTCGCCCATCGTCGCCACATTGATGCCGACCAGTTCGCCTGATTTGCCGACCACCGGCCCACCGCTCATGCCGGAATTAATCGCTCCGGTAAAATGCAAGGTGTCGTAAAAGGAATGTTCTTGTAGTCCGTTATTCACTCCTTCCACGATAACCAGACCCAGATCATTAGGATTTCCCAGTGAAAACAGCTTTTCACCCCTTGCGATCGGACCAACATGAAAGCGCAGATACGGCAGATGACTGCCCTTGCGCTGCAGGAGAGCCAAGTCGTGGAGCACATCAATGGCAAGCAGAGTTAATGTGCCGCGCTCTCCATTGTTGGCGACGTATTCCATCTCATAGTTCTTGGGCTCCAGCGCATAACTGGAAACGACATGGTAATTGGTGATGACCAGCCCGTCATCGCTTACATAAAAACCGGAGCCGATGGAATTTTGCGACTTGCTGCCACTGAGCAGGGTGCGGATCTGCACTACCGAATTTTTCACAGTCGCAAACAACGCTTGCGCCCGCCCGTCATGATCAGCTTGCGCCGAATAGGCAGCAGCAGGTGCCAGGCAAACCAATACCAGCATGACTTGCCATGCACGTATTAACAAATCAATTTTCAAATCTCCCCCCGATATAATTATTTTGATTAACCGCTACCAGGCATGATTCTGTTCAGTATTCACTGCCACCCACTACAACCAGCCCGTCGAACAAAAACATCTCTCCCGGAGATATAACGCTCTCTTCCATCGGTATATTCTTTCCATAGCGCTGCTTTACTTTGCCTTTGACTTGCGGTGCCGACAGGTCGAAGTCGCGTAATTTCTGCAGCCGCCCGATACGTAACCCCAGCGCACGCTCGTAGATCTTCCACACAAGCTCTGAACAGTAGATGCTGTCGTCCGACCACTCAAATGCCATGTCATAAGGTTTGCCAGCAAATTTCGATGCCGTCCGCCGCAGTTTCGCGATAGCGTCGGCAAACAGGATGCGATCGGCATCGCGCAAGCGTTTTACCACATAATGGCCACCGAGCCCCCGTGCCGCCCACTTTTCAAGTGGTGTGTAGCGGACTGTCTTGATCGCCTCATACACATACGCATTGCCGTCAAGCAAGAACACGATGCCCATGTGGCTGTATTTCGAATGTGTCGCCTTCTGGATGGCGACGCTTTGATCGGAACGTGATGTGTGAAAGACGATGTCGCCATCCTGAAGCTGAATGGCAAGCGAAACCCTGGCCGTCGGGAATGCCAATAACGCGAAAACAAAAATAGACAACGTGTTCTTCATCATGGCTCGCAGAGAGACGAATTTCTAGGTTAGGTTTTTCTTTTTTGCCGATTAGAACACAAATTTCGCCAAGCAAAAAACAAACTATGCTTCTGCAGCAAATCAGTCAATACTCCGGCACATGTCTCTCAAGCCCATGCGTCTGTATTTTCCACGCTTAAGCGGCCAAATCACCCATCCCATAATCCAGATAGGCAACCGTATCCCGCCCCTGCTTCTTGGCCAAGTACAGCGCATTATCGGCAGACTTGACTAGCTTATCTATCGGTTTGTCTTCACGCGGCAATACCGTAGAAATTCCACAGCTCACCGTGACATATTGGTGAGGTGAACCCTCATTCTCCACCTTGAGTCCGAATATCTGCTCGCGAATACGGTTCGCAACGCTGCATGCGCCTGCCTCATCCGTTTCGCCGAGTATCAATACAAATTCCTCGCCGCCGTAACGTGCCGCCAGATCGCTAGCGCGCGGAACCGCACTGGCAATAACTTTGGCAACGGCTGTAAGGCATTCATCACCGGCCTGATGACCGTATCTGTCATTGAATTTCTTGAAGTAGTCCACATCCAGCATCACGATGGAAAGAGGCTTCTGAAGCCGCGCGCAGCGGCGCCACTCGCGCACCAGCAGTTCATCAAACAATCGGCGGTTGGCGATTCCGGTCAAGCCATCGGTCATCGAAACCCGGTTCAGTTCCAGGTTGGCCCGGTTTAACTGCTCGTTGGCCTGGTTCAACTGTTCCGTCAACTTGACCAACGCCCGCTGCATCCGTACCAGGCGGTACATGGCCGCCACCTTGGCCTGCAGCACCACCCGGCCGACCGGCTTGGTCAGATAATCATCGCCTCCTGCTTCTATGCCCCTCGCCAAATCATCGTCCTTGGACATCACGCTCAAAAATATGATGGCTGTCCAGTCATCCTTGCTTTGCAGTTTGCGCACCTGCCTCGCAACTTCATAGCCGGTAATATCCGGCAGGATAATGTCGAGAAGAATGATGTCTGGGCGCTCTCTCCGGTACAGTTCGATGGCATCCTTTCCGTTTTCTGCGATCAATGGCTGCAAGCCAAGTTCTTCGAGATACCCGGAAATGGCCTTGATGGCGACCTTGCTGTCCTCCACCATCAGCACCTTCAGCTTGCTGTACTTATTCAACATGAGATTCTTTTTGATCCACTGTTCACAATCCTGCTTCCGACAACATATTTACCGCTATTTTCAATTTCTGTGCTGCCGTTTCGACAGCGTTGCGCAATTTCATGGCTTCTTCCTCGCCTGCAAGATGATCGAGCGGATGCAACGCCAGCACCGCATTGGAAAATTCCCGTACCTGCTTAAGGTGGCTGTCCGCGTCACGAAGCAAGGGCAACGGATTGATCGCTTGGAAATACAACATCCCGCCGCGATACGCCGTCGCCAGCAGATATAAACCACCCGCCCCGCCGGACACACTGCGGTCATGCACTTCAAAATACTGGGTGGGAATTTCACCCTGCGGTGGATGTAATAGCACGAATTGGCCGGCAATTTGCTCGATGAAGGTTTGCGCCCGTCCGAGCTGCGGCGCCAGGGTGATGTGGTATTCCCCTGGACGCTGGATGACGAGGGGGTTATCCAGCGCCACGGGCTTGCCGCTGCGGATGCTCAGCGCGACGATGGTGATGAGTAGTGCCAGAAGAAATAACTCGTACATGCCAAATCCTCTATATCTCTGCTATGCCTGCGGATATCAGGTAAAAAAAAGGGGGCTGCGCCCCCTTGTATTCCGTTCCGATTAACCTTCCCGCGTGTTCCGCCCGCGTGCATAGCCACTCTCCATCCATCTCTTGATGCGGTTGGCATCTCCGATACGAGTGCGCTTTCCCCATGAATTGAGCAGAACGATGATCACCGTACGCTCGTTGATCTTTGCTTCCATCACCAGGCACAGTCCTGCTTCACTGATGTAACCGGTCTTGCTCACGCCGATATCCCACGAAACATTTCTGACCAACGGATTAGTGTTGATGAAACGTAACTCGCGCCCATCCCACCCGTCCACCGAGTGGGATGCAGAAGTAGTGTAGCGGCGTATCAAATCATAGTTCCGCGCTGCAGCAACCATTTTGATCAAGTCCCGCGCGGTGGAAACATTGCCGCGGCTTAATCCGGTGGGATCCATAAACTTGGTATCCTGCATGCCTAGCTCGCTGGCCTTGGCGTTCATCGCAGCCACCAGCGCTATCTTGCCACCCGGATAACTGCGCGACAAAGCTGATGCGGCGCGATTCTCCGAGGCCATCAGCGACAGCTTGAGCAGCTCGTTGCGGGTAAAAGTCATACCAACCTGCAACCGCGAACGGGTTCCCTTGAGCCTGTCCAGATCGGCGGTCTCGACAGTTACTTCCTCATCCAGCGGCAGCATCGCGTCGAGCACCACCATCGCAGTCATCAGTTTGGTAATGGACGCTATCGGCGCGACTGCCTGAGAATTTTTGTCGTATAGCGGAAGTTGGGTTTGTTCATCGTAAATAAGGGCAATATTGGAGCGCACCTTGGGAACTGAAGCACTACCAAGCACCGAAACCCTGATTGCCTTATCCAGCCGGAGATGATTGCGGTCAGTTTCAGCGTGGGCAATATGGATTGCCAGTGCAGAGCTGAGCAAGACGGGCATCCAACAGTATATTTTCATTCTTAAATCTCTCCCCTGTGCAACTTGTGGATATGAAGCATACTCCAAAATCAATATAAATCAATCATCAAGATGCGCCTTCTCTTCCTGTTTCTGAAGATTCCACATTTGAGCATAAAGCGTGTCCTGGCCAAGCAATTCGCGATGCGAACCGCGTTCGACGATACGCCCCTTATCCATCACCAGTATCTGGTCGGCATCTATCACGGTAGACAGGCGATGCGCAATGATCAAGGTAGTCCGATTCTGCGCAATCGCACGCAACTCTGCCTGAATTGCCTTTTCCGATTTTGAGTCAAGCGCTGAAGTCGCTTCGTCGAATATCAGTATCGCCGGATTCTTCAGAATGGCGCGCGCAATTGCAACGCGCTGTTTTTCACCACCAGACAGCTTCAAGCCACGCTCACCCACGGTACTGTCATAACCTTGCGGTAATGACTCGATAAAGGCGTGGATGTGCGCCGATTGAGCTGCGGCAATCACTTCTTCGCGCGTCGCATCGGGACGACCATAAGCTATATTGTAATAAATTGTATCGTTAAACAGCACGGTATCTTGTGGCACGATGCCTATCACAGCGCGTAGGCTCCCTTGCGTCACCTTGCGGATATCCTGCCCATTTATCAGGATACGGCCCTGGTTCACGTCGTAAAAACGGAATAGCAGCCGCGAAAGTGTGGACTTGCCGGCACCGCTCGCGCCCACCACCGCCACCGTGTGGCCGTCCGGGATATCGAAACTCACCTCAAACAAGATTTGCCGGTCTGACGAATAGGAAAAGCTTACTTTATCGAACCGCACAGCTGCATTGCCAGCCTGCAAAACAGCAGCATCCGGCGCATCAGCGATCTCCCGATGCTCATGCAGCAAACTGAACATTTTCTCCATATCTGCCAGAGAATGGCGGATCTCGCGATAAACGAAACCGAGAAAATGCAGCGGCATGTAAAGCTGGATCATGAATACATTGACCAACACCAAGTCCCCCAGCGTCATTTTTCCCTGCACCACCTCATCGGCGGCCAGCAGCATCAGAACAGTGATGCCAATCGCGACGATGGTGCTCTGCACAGAATTGAGCAGCGCCAGCGAAGTCTGGTTGCGGATGGCTGCAGTTTCCCAATGCTGCATGTTGTGGTCATAGCGCCGCGCTTCGTATCCCTCATTTCCGAAATATTTCACCGTCTCATAATTCAGCAGGCTGTCGATGGCCCGAGTATTGGCCTTGGAGTCGAGATCATTCATGGTGCGCCGCACCACCATGCGCCATTCGGTTATGAACAGTGTAAAAATAATGTAAATCACCAGCGTGACAAACGTGATCACGGCGAACCACACGTTGTACTTGCTGATCAGGATCGCCGCGACCAGCACGATTTCCAGCAGCGTGGGCAAAATATTGAACAGTGTAAAATTGAGCAGGAACCCGATCCCGCGCGTACCGCGCTCGATGTCCCGTGATACCCCGCCGGTTTGTCTGTCCAGGTGAAAGCGCAAACTCAGGCTATGCAGATGTTCGAACACCCGCAATGCCACCCGCCTGATAGCGCGCTGCGTTACCTTGGCGAACACCGCATCACGCAATTCGCCGAACAACGTGCTGAACAATCGCAACAGCCCATAACCCACGATGATAAAAACCGGCACCACCAGGACGGCATTGGATTTATCCAGCGTGTCGATGACCTGCTTCAACACCAGCGGAACCGCGACGTTGGCGAGCTTGGCCAGCACCAGCAGAGCCATCGCCATAAGCACGCGCCCCTTGAATTCCAGCAGATAGGGTATCAGGGAACGAATGGTCTTCCAGTCACCACGCGAAGCTTTATCGGGCAAAGGAGTTGAAGAAGGTCGCATATCGGGAAGGCAGAAGTATCAGACCGCGATTATATCCGCTATGACCGGATACAGGATTCCCGATTATGCACAGGGAACTCAGATAGGCCTGCCGTAGCCCAGCAAGCCGATCATCAGGCGCACTGCAACGTAACTTAATCGCGCAATCATGCGATCCATCCAGCTTCGCGGCAGGCCATAACCTTCCCCGACACGAACCGCATCCTTGGCGATAGCCGCAAGCAGACTGGCGCGCAGCGCCCCGGCAAACCCCGCATGATGTACCTCCAGATTGGCCTCGCGCGCCAGCAGCAAACTGAACGGGTCGATATTGGAGGAGCCCACGGTCGCCCATGATCCGTCCACCACCGCCACTTTGGCATGCAGATAGCTGGCCCGATATTCGTAAATCTCGATCCCGGCGCCGAGCAGCTCATCGTATAGCGCGTGCGTCGCATAATGCTGTATCCAGTATTCCACCCTGCCTTGCAGCAGCAGTACCACGCGCACACCGCGCCACGCGGCGCGGGTCAAGACCTGGCGGAAAGCGCCGCCAGGCAGGAAGTAAGCGTTGGCGATGATGACTTCACGCTGCGCAGCTTCGATGGCATTCAAATATGCCCGTTCGATATCGCGGCGATGGCGCACATTGTCGCGCAGCAGGAATATGATGCCGGGTGAGGTTGCCGGCCTCTGCTCGCCGGCGATCAGCCACTTGATTCTTTTTCCGCGCCGGCGGAAATTGGCCCACGACACCACCCGCCACAAATGGCGCATGGCCTCATGCACCTCGTCGGCGACAGGCCCCTCTACACGCACCGCGTAATCAAGTTGGGGAGCGGAAAAACTGGCATGCGCCGGAATATCGTTGATGATATTGATGCCGCCGACAAAAGCCACCTCGCCATCCATCACCGCCATCTTGCGATGCATGCGCCGCAACCTGCGATGCCGGTTCCGGCGCAACGTGAACGGTGAAATTTCTCGCCTGAACCATCTCACCTCGATTTCCGCGGTGCGCATATCATCCACCCACTGTTGTGGCAAATCGGACGAGCCGTACCCATCCAGCAACACACGCACCGCCACCCCACGTTCGGCGGCGCGCTGCAATGCATCAGTAATCATGCGCCCGGCGCGGTCCGCCGCAAAGATATAGGTTTCGAGATAGATCGAATGCTTTGCCGCATCGATATCTGCACAAAGCCGGGGAAAGTACTCCGTTCCACTTTGCAGCAAAGTGAGTTGATTCCCGAAAATCTGATGAGCGGGATTCATGCTGCTTTGACCCTGTCTTCCCACCTGAGCCGGGTCGAAAGCGCGGCATGGTCCGACAAGCGCTGCCAATTCCCGCCAACATGCACATCGCTGTGCAGAACGCTGAAGCCACGCACATAAATACGATCCAGGCGAAACAACGGTAAGCCTGCAGGGTAACTGCGCGCAGGACTCCCGTCATGGATATGGAACACATCATGCACATCCAGCTCGCTGGCCAGCACGCGACTCATCTGGTTGCGCCAATCATTGAAATCGCCCGCGATGATCAAGGGCATGTCAGCAGGAATCTTGCCTTGTGCATGCTCGATCAGCATGCGTGTCTGCTCTCTCCTGCCTTTGGCAAACAGGCCAAAATGCACACACAGACAATGCACGATCTGCCCTTCCGCATGTTCGATCTCGCAATGCAGCAACCCGCGGCTTTCGAAGCGATGCGCGGAAACATCCTTGTTCACGGATTGCAGGATCGGAAAGCGGCTCAGTATCGCGTTGCCGTGATGCCCGGCCTCGTACACCGAATTCTTGCCGTAGGCATGATGGGGCCAAACCTCTTCGGCAAGGAATTCATGTTGCGCTCCCTCAGGATAATTGTGATAACGCTGAGCATGGCGCGTGTGCTCACCCTGCGCTTCCTGCAGGAACACGATGTCGGCATCCAGTTCGCGCAGCCGGTCGCGCAGCTCGTGCAACACCACACGGCGGTTGAAATGAGAGAAGCCTTTGTGGATGTTGTAGGTAGCAATTTTCAGCGTGATCATGGTAAGTATTCTACCCAATGGCAGGAGTAGCATGTAGGTTGGGTTGAGCGTAGCGATACCCAACATTAAAAGAAAAGGCGACCCCGGTTTATGGCTGCGGCATAACCTGAAGGTTAGCCTCCGCCACAACAAACTGCTGCGCAGTGTCTTGTCGCCGCTGTGCGGTACCCTGCGTTGCTCTACTGGTCAGGCGGCTACGGAACTTGCACTTCGCGTTCAGACAGTCATCCCCTGACCAGCCTCCGCTATTCGGCAGCACACAAGGGATAAAAAGCAAAAGTCCAAAACCAAAAAGGGTGGGCATGATGTGTCCACCCTTTGCAGACATTCGCAATTTGCGACCAGCGACACATAGGGGGTAGTCAGATACGCAAAAAGTAGCGGCAAGATAGCTTAAGTAACATGACGCATCAGGGGAAATCGTCGCAACATACCAATTATCAAGAAGGACACGACCAAAGCTGTGACTCCAGATACAGGAATTGACCACCATGCGGAGCCGACCAATCCAGACAACCCCGCTCTTTTCAAAATACCCAAGGTCATAAAGTGAACGCAATAGATACCAAGTGAATACTCGTTAATAAGGCTTAAAACCTTTTGTTGCCTATCCGAAAGAACAATTTTATGTTGTATGCATAGCTTGAATGCAGCGAATGAGGCGATAACGATAAAAGGGGATAAATAGCCATAAAATAATTCATTCGGACTCCCAACAGACAAAGAATGTGTATAGGTCATCAACATGGTTGCAATGCTTGATGCCATAAATACAATTAACCATTTTATCCAATTACAGTTGGATGTTTTTTTGCTATCAAATACATAAGCCCCCAGAAAAAAATACCCTATCAAACCGGCAAATGCCCCCAAGTTGAATATTGCAACCACATCCCATGAGAACTGGAAATAATTTCTTAGCGTCGGGAAAATTGATGCCACAAAAAACCACATGGCTATGTAGAATCTCTTTTCCGACTCCGTTGTACCCGAATAAACTTTCCTAAACAGAGGAACGAATGCGTACAACCCAATAATTGTATATAAGTACCAAAGATGTATGGCCACCGGGCCATCTAAAATTGAAGGTATCCATTTCCAATATTCAATGCCATTTCCCGCCGCCTTTCGCAAAGTCAAATAAACCAGAGACCAAAATAAAAGAGCCGGAATAATGCGGAATACCCGTTTGCGAAAAAATACTGATAGCTGTTCATTTTTACGCAGAAGCAAAGCACCAGAAATCATTAAAAAAATTGGCACACAAGATCTCGTCAGCGAATCATAAAAATTGGTTGCCCACCACTTGTCTGAAAATTGGTAAAAATTAATGGCAGCGGCATGCAATATAACCAACATAACTAATGCAACTGTTCGTGCAATGGCTATTCCTTGGTCGAATTTAACTTCCCGCGCATTTTGATTTTTTGCCATATTTGTTTCTATTATCAATATCAAACATGAAACGCTCAGAACAAAACACACTGTTAAGTGTGGTAATTCAAAATCCGATGACTACTGCACACTTAACACTTAACTGGGCGTCTTTTTAATGCTGCCGCACACTGCAGCCCATCGAACCTTGTAATAGCCTATCCGAAAGCTGCACTTGGCGCTTTGCATTCTACTCGGGTGGGCACGAAGTGCCCGCGCGGTGGATTTTGATTTTCGCTTTTCATCCCCTGAGCGCCGCCGTGTAACACAGGCTGGTCAGGGGATGTCGGCGAGGACTGTTTGAGCACGCAGTGCGAATTCTGCAGCCGCCTGACCAGTCGAGCAACGCAGGGTACCCCGCAGGGGTGACAACACGCTGCGCAGCAGTTTGTTGCGACGGCGGCTAACCTTCAGGTTATGCCGAAGCCACAAACCGGGGTCGCCTTCTTCTTGGCAACGCAAGAAGAAGTGACTGATGAAGCTACTAGCCATCTGACTAACCCAGCAAACGACGCTGGGTTAGTCATTGGTTATAGCTGCCGGGCAACCCCTGCGGTTTTGACTTTGGTTCTTGATAACTGGATTCCCTCTTTCGAGGAAATGACGAGTGCTACGTGTTCCCTATCCCCCGCGTCGGCAACCCGATATGTTTAGCAAACGCCAGCATCCGCTCTATCGGCAGCACCGCCCTTGGAATGATCGCCGGATCGACATGTATCTCGTTGTTGCCGGTTTCCAGAACCTCCGCCAGATTCAGCAGCCCATTCATCGCCATCCACGGGCAGTGGCTGCAGCTGGTGCAGTTCGCTCCGGCGCCGGCAGTCGGCGCTTCCATGAAGATCTTATCCGGGCACAGCGTGCGCATCTTGTGCAGGATGCCGTTGTCGGTGGCGACGATGAATACCTGCGCATCAAGTTGTTGCGCTGCCTTGATGAGTTGAGTGGTGGAGCCGACCACGTCCGCGAGCTGGACGATGGCACGCGGCGATTCGGGATGCACCAGCACTTTGGCCTGCGGGTGTTGCGCTTTCAGCGCGATGAGTTCCTTAGCCTTGTATTCGTCATGCACGATGCACGAGCCTTGCCACAGCAGCATGTCTGCGCCGCTCTGCTGCTGCACGTAGTCGCCCAGATGACGATCGGGCGCCCACAGTATCTTTTTTCCCTGCTCCTTGAGATGCCTGACCACGGGCAGCGCGATGGAGCTGGTCACCATCCAGTCGGCTCTGGCCTTGACCGCCGCGCTGGTGTTGGCATACACCACCACGGTACGTTCTGGGTGCGCGTCGCAGAACGCGGCGAACTCTTCCGCCGGACAGCCGAGGTCGAGTGAGCATTCGGCTTCGAGGTCTGGCATCAACACTCGCTTCTCCGGATTCAAAATTTTCGCGGTCTCGCCCATGAAGCGCACGCCCGCGACGACGATGGTCTTGGCAGGATGCTGGTGGCCGAAATTGGCCATGTCCAGGGAATCGGAAACGATGCCGCCGGTGGCTTCCGCCAGATCCTGCAAGTCGGGATGTACGTAATAATGCGCGACCAGCACCGCATTTTGTTCGCGCAACATGCGTTTGATGAGCGCGATCAGTTCCGGCTTATCCGCATCGCCGGGTTCACGCGGCGCCATCGCCCATGCTTCCGCCGTCGTGCGTCCCGGGTGCTCATAGGCTATCGGTATCGGTTTAGTGCTGATCATGCTTGCCGGGGATATTGAGCTGGCTCAGCAGGCTGTCTATACGCTGACTGGAAAGCAAAGCCCTTCTGACCTGTCCGCGCAATAACGCCTCCACCACATGCAGGCGCATTTGAACCGAGGAGAACTCAACCTCCAGAGGGTCTACTGCCAGCAATTCGCAGTCGGTAGTTGCCACCACCTTGGCAGAACGCACAGGTACATCTCCCGATAAATGTGCGAATTCGCCAAAAAATTCTCCCCATCCAAGGGACGCCAGCACATGAATTTTCCTGATGATTTTTACCGAACCCGAAACAATGATAAAGAAAGGCATTCCCACCTCCCCTTCCTTCAGAATCGTTTCGCCTGCCCAAACTTTCTTCCATTTCGCATAGTTTAAAAAATCGATTATTTCGGCATTCGGGAAGCCCTTGAAAAATTCCAGGCCGCGCAACTTGTGGTAATGCGGATGCGAACTCGCCTCATCCTGGTCCCCGGTATCTATTTGCTGTTGAATCTGATCTTCGTTCAGTTGCAGCCGGAAAGTGCGCAGCTTGAGTGTACTATCGAGGATAAATTGCTGGTCCAGCAACGCCTGATTCAACTGGCTGAAATTATCTAGTGAATCGTCCAGCTCGGCTCCTCCACCAGCTTGCCCGGAAAGCTGTTGCATGTTCCTGACTGGTTTATCGTGTTTCCCTTGTTCAGCACCGGCAACTTGCTGTTCCAGCCTGCGGCAAATCTCTTCTACTTCCTTTTGCCTCGCCTTGCTCGCCTCCAGTTGCGAGCGCACTTCCGCCAACTCATGCTCAAGCTCGATGCGCCGCCTTTCCTCCTTCCAGCCCTCATTCGCAATCGATATGCCGGGCTGGGGCTCGGCAGGAAGAATTTGCTGTATTTCCTCCTTGGGGTAGTACCATGAACTATCCGACGGGATATCACCATCGCCCCTGACCTTCAGTGAAATAAGGCGTTCTGAGATCAACTCATTAAGGATTGTTTCCAGCTGAACTTGCACGCTGAGAGGAACTTTTTCGTGTATATCACCGACACTCAGTCTGCCGTCTATCAACGCCAACAACCGCCTGGCATCACCGCTGATCTTGCCATACGAAACCCCAAGTATTTCGTTTCCCAGTACGGTTCTCATAAAGATTCTTGAATTGCTCATTTGTCCACCTCCCTGCACGCGCGAACTCGTTCCGGAAGCTGCAGAATTGCCGACCGGTTACTCGGTGAAAAGACTATGTCAGCAGCATCCTGCCATGCCAGCCACTGAAAACTCAAGTGCTCTCGAGGGGCAAGCTGGATAGGCACTGGCTGGAGGAGTTCAAGGGCGAACACGTGCTCGGTGTTTTGGGTGATATCAGGCGGATAACGGAATCGCCAATGCGGATATATCTCGTAGATATTCTGCACCTGCCAGTCGGTCAAGCGGAAGTGGTTTGCATCCAGCCCGGTTTCCTCGCGCACTTCGCGGATCGCCGTTGCAAGCAGGGTTTCTCCCGGCTCGCAACTCCCCGTCACGGATTGCCAATAGCCAGGATGATCAGCACGCTCCAGTAACAGCACGTCCAGCTTGGGAGTATGAATCACTACCAGTACTGATACCGGCTGTTTGTAGCTTGGCATTTAGGCGTAGAAAATCCAGAATGGTTTTTTTCGCTGCCGCCAATACACCGCTGTATCGGCAAAGATGTCCTGGGCGATTTCCCGGTCGTTGGCAGAAAGGCCGAGCGTGCCGCTGGCATTGCGCAGCAGCAGCACGTAGCCAGCTGCTTCATGCCACGAAAGGTCGCACAGCGCATCGGCGAGGGCATCCCAATTCGCGCCAAACTCTGGAGGATAACCGGCTGCCTGCGCCAGGACATTGAGAAAATTCTGCTTTCCTTTGATACCTTTCAGGTCGGCATCGAACAGTACGAATCCAGCATCGTTTGCCGCGGTGCGCAATTCGTCCACACCGCATTGCAGCGTATAACTGCCCACAGTTTCCAGTTTGCTCATCTGTTGTGCCAGAACGTTCATGGCTACTCCAAAATACGTTTAAAAGTTTGGTAATGGTCGGCGGTGTAATAACATTCCGGCAATGGGCCGCATACGATGCGTCGCGCACCGCGATTGCGCACGCCCGGTGTCTTCACCG
>Ga0224495_10000528_pt1 | contig 29974 bp, 29 predicted proteins | sample SF_Jul11_sed_USG_FD_168128 | JGI IMG/M metagenome (GOLD analysis project Ga0224495, IMG submission 168128) | Sediment microbial communities from San Francisco Bay, California, United States - SF_Jul11_sed_USGS_4_1 | ecosystem: Environmental > Aquatic > Marine > Sediment | place: USA: California... | reverse complement strand
AAAACAGACGAGTATGCACAAGCCATCGTGGACAAGATGCACGCGAAGGCCTAAGCCTGAGCCAATAGACTGAACAAGGAGATAGCCCATGCCAACATTTACAGAAGTCGCCAAGGCAACCAAGAAGAAAAAAGAAATCAAACTCGTCGGAATCGATATGTACATCATCACGGAGAAGGGGATCCCGAAGTTCGACGATATCGGGCCGTTCAAATGTGACTTCATTTCGAACCGGGGCACGAAGGTCTGGCCGGGCTTCGTGAGTCCTGATTTGCTCCAAGTCAATTGGTACCGATGCCGGTTCATGGCAACCAAGGATGTGCAAGACGGAGACGTCAATACGTTCCTCGACGCCCTGACGAAGAAGGGGTGGTGGTGGTCCGCCGCTCAGAAGCTGTGGACCTACGATGGAGAGCCGGGTTACAGCAAGGCCTATTGATGGACGGGGCGGTGGGCGTTCGCATGGACGCCCATCGTCACCGCTATGGATCAGCCATACGTCTCCCAAGTGGTAAACCGTGAGAGTCTTGACGATCAAAGATCTTGCCATTGAAACGCTGGATGGGGAAAACTATTGTTCCGGAGCCGAGACAATCGTCTCCTCGCCCCTCAGCAGGCCCTCGAGGCTCACGACACAGCAGGAACCGTTCAATCGTGATTGCTTCAGCATCAAACTGGAAGGTCCGCAAACTGGACGCTGGATTCGCTCGCGGCGGACGGATGGACTAGACCATGGGCAGAGTGGCCACTAATACAGCAGAGATCGAGTATGCGGTTATGCTTGCCGTCCTAAATTTTCAGACGGAGTTCATGAAGTCCACCTATTCCCGCGTCCAGGTACATGTGTTCGACGAACTGATTGAGGTGATCTTGACAAGAACGATGTCGATTCCGGCTGAGGACGAACTGGCCAAGACCCTGAAAGGGCGTGTACTTCTTCGCCAATTTCACCAGGCGACGTTCGAGTCGTGCCGGAACTTGTTGAGTAAACGAATCGAACATGCCGTCGGAGCTGGGGTCCAGAGCCTCATCGCAGACTTCGACCCATCAAAAAGAAGGAACACGATCATCATCAGGCTGGAGAAATCCCTTGCAGCCTCCACTTCATGTCCATCGATCGGTTAGCGACGTTCCATTTTTGCAGGTCTGACCGATGGATTGAAGCCTACTCTCTATCTCGCACGACCGTTCCTAAAACGCCTGTAACTTTGGCCTTTTTACGACGGAAACAATCAGGGTAAATAGGTGGCAGGGCGTATCAAGGCAGAAAACGACGAGGCGTCGTTTGAGTGAGAGGATTGTCAGTGATTATCTTACGGTTGAGACAACTCCGCGCCATCATTCCGTTCCAGATGCGAGGAGCGTTCAGCAGAATGTGGCGCTGCCTGAAGCGCCGCAACCATGACTCGGTCGAGACGCTTGATCTTTCCATTCCCATCCGTCGCCGCCAGCCGAGCCGAGCCTCTCACGACCACACGGCTGCTCACCTTTTCGCGCACGACATGGGAGAATGTCAGGGCTGCCCGCGTCACATCACCGATATCCGTGTCGACCACCAGCATTTCTCCGTACCGAGCTGGAGAGCAGTAGTCTACATCGGCATGCACGACGACGAAGACGATGCCCTGTGTCATCAGGTCGGCAACCGAATATCCTCGCAGCTCCAGATATTCGGTGCGGGCCCGCTCAAAATATTTCAGATAGTTCGCGTAGTAGACGACCCCGCCGCAGTCGGTATCTTCGTAGTAGATTTTTATTTCCATCACAAGTAAGAACGGCTGATTCGATGAATCATGATCCACGCAAGGTTGGTCTACCCCACCGACCCGGCCTCAATGGTGAACATCCACCCCCGATCGCAGGGCTTACGATCGAAAACACCCTCCAACATCCATCAGCACCTAGAGGTTGAGCATAGGAAACTTCGGAAGGGATGATTCGGCGACCCCGGTGAGTTTAACGACTACATCGTACAACTGTTGCACCCGCTCCGACTTGATGGGCTCAAAGCCGTGGCCCAACACCCCATGGTTCGCCGCATCCAACAGCGGCTTCATCTTCGGCCATTCCCTGAGAAATCCCTGTCCCAATTGATCGCCTAACCCGGCCAACACCCGAAACTGCGCTTGAAGCGGTAGCTTGTATTTGCCATCGATGTCTTCGAGATAACAGGTCCGACAGATTTCCTGGAGCGCCTGCGGAAGCTGATCAGGCGACACGTCCCAGCTCTTGATCTTGTGTGCCTTGTGAAGTCGAACCTGCGCAAACCCCTCAAGTGCGCGAACTAGTGCGATCATGGCCGCTTCGGGATCTCGCCTAAGAACAAGCTTCCTATGCGCATTCGCCAGGACATCCAACGGCACAAACTCTTTGACATCGGCCGGGTCCAAGACGAGCTTTTCGAGAAAGCCCGCATTGGCTTTGATCGGTTGTACCACCGATTTTAATCCCGGTGGCCCACCCCACAACGAGGCCATCTCGATCGCCTTCATCGCGGTTTTCAACTTGTCCCACGCCTGTCGGTAGTGAAACCGTTCCCACAGCTGATACCCCTCCGCCAAATCGGCGAAGGCTCGATACAGCGGTTTTTGTCCGCCACTGACCCGCAGTTCCACCTCACGAAATACTCTGACCGCAGCGGAGAAGATTCCCTGATTGAATAACTCGCACGCTTCACGACGAGATACCGTCGCCTGCTCATCCCAGGGGTTACTCTGCGTCCACACCAGCGTCCTTGAGCCAACTTCGACCCGATCACCTTCCAGGCCTTCACGAGCCTGGCTGAGTTCAACCAGCCGGGAAGTCCACGGTAACGTCACGAGGGAGAGCGCCGCTGCTATCGAGGGGGTCGCACCACTCACATCCACCACCAGTTCCCCCGGCTGTACCTCCCAGTTCCGCACGAGGTCCGGAAGTGACCGTGCAAGGGATTGATACACTGAAGGGAACTCAGCGGTATCGGCCAAGACAATCCAATCCCACTTTCTCGGCATCTGCTGAATATTCGGCTGGATCGCCGACTCCACCACCGATTTGCTTCCCTCCGGCAACACAAAGCACAACGCTTCCGGCTTGAGTCGATTGATCGAATAGACCGCCGAGGCCGCGTCATCGACCAACGTGAGCACAAGTGCTTTGATGGGTTGATCTTGAACCATTACGCTACGACTATATCATCGCACTCAACCACGTTCAATTTGATGTCGCGGGACGGTGAAGCGATTCTCTCGCTTGACAGCCTAGAGACCCTTCCCTAGAATCGCGTCCATGCAAACGGTTGTGTTGACGGCCTTTGCGGACAGCGCTCACGTCAAGCAGCAGTTTGCGCGTGACCACGCCGACCGCATCGTCCAGGTGGCCACAGTCATCGCGAAGGCCTTCACCAGCGGCAACAAAGTTCTGCTCTTTGGGAACGGGGGAAGCTCGACCGACGCGGCCCACATCGCGGCGGAGTTTGTCGGTCGATACCAACGAGAGCGGATGCCTATACCTGCCATTGCGCTGGCAACGGATATCGCCGCCATTACCTGTATCGCCAATGACTATGGATATGAGGAACTCTTCGCCCGCCAGGTGCGAGCGCATGGGAAAGCCGGTGACGTCGCCATCGGCATCAGCACCAGCGGAAATTCTCCGAATGTGTTGAAGGGAATCGCCGCTGCACGTGAATGTGGCCTGACGACAGTTGCCTGGACCGGAGCGTCCGGTGGCAAGCTTGCCGGCCTCGTGGACTTTCCGTTTGTCGTACCGTCCACGGTCACCTCGCGCATCCAAGAAAGCCATATTACACTCGGCCACGTCCTGTGCGAATTGGTGGAGGATCACCTGCTTGGGAAAACGTCCTGATCGGACTCCCTCGCCCCGCCTTCCTTTCTTGATCCCTCCGATCAACGTATCGGACCTCAAGACCTATCCGTTGAAGAAACGGCATAGCAAGGTGCGGCTCGCGGACTTCGCGACACCATGGAAGCCCGGGAAATCGTTTTCGACATTCTATTCCAGCCTTCCCGACATCCTCGCCGTCAAGACGTTGCGCGCCGTCACCCGTGCTATCGTGAAAGCCCATCGAAAGCGCCGTCCGGTCATCGTCGGGATCGGAGCCCATGTCATCAAGGTGGGCCTTGCGCCGATCATCACCGATCTGATGCAGCGAGGCATCGTGACGGCCGTCGCCATGAACGGAGCTGGGATTATTCACGACTTCGAATTAGCCTTTCTGGGTCACACCTCTGAAGAGGTCGATGCGGAAATCGATGAAGGTCGATTTGGAATGGCGGAAGAAACGGGACGGATCTTGAATGACGCCATCACCGACGGCGCCAAGGAAGGCTATGGGCTGGGCGAGGCCATTGGGCGCTACATGAACCACGCTGCCGCGCAATTTCGGAATTGCGGCACTAGTATCCTGGCCACCGGGGCACGACTCGGCACCCCGGTCACCGTTCATGTGGCGATTGGCACCGACATCATTCACATGCATCCTTCCGCGGACGGAGCGGCCATCGGAGCCACGTCGCTGCTCGACTTCAGACGTCTCACTGCCGTCGTCGCTGGAATGGAGGGCGGCGTGTACATGAATATCGGGTCGTCCGTGATCCTTCCCGAGGTCTTCCTAAAAACCTTGTCATTGGGCCGAAACCTCGGTCACCCGATCACGAACATCACGACCGTGAACATGGATTTCCTTTCTCACTACCGTCCCCAGACCAACGTCGTGCGGCGTCCCACGCAGAAGGGTGGCCAGGGTTATTCCTTGACGGGCCACCACGAGATCATGCTCCCATTGCTCGCCGCGGCGGTGATCGAGGAGATAGGATGAGGCAGCGCTCGCCTCATGAGACAACCTGGGTGCTCCCGACATCAGAGGAATTGCAGACTCGTTGGCACTACCTGAATGGCCGATATTTTTCCGGCTCTCTTCCGTCGATCGCCATTGTGTGGAGTCCTCGCCTCACCTCCTCTGTCGGGATGTTCACCAGCCGTGGAGGGCCACGAACGTCAATGGGGCAGGACTGTCGTGAAATTCGCTTGTCGCTCCCGCTCTTCGTACGGCTTGGTGCCCGAACACCCTATGCGGAGCAGGAACTCCTGAACACCATCGCTCATGAAATGATTCATCAATGGCAATTCGATCTCTTAAAGCGTCGACCTAATCATGGACTAGCCTTCTTGCAAAAGATGACGGAGATGAATCGTACGGGAGAAGTGGCGATCACGACCTACCACTCGCTGGAACAGGAAGTTCTGGCCTTGTCGCGATTTACCTGGCGATGCACAGACTGTGGACGGATCTATAGACGGCAGCGAAAAACAATCCAACCAGGCCGCCATCGCTGCGGTGTCTGCCGAGGTTCCTTACAAGAACTCTTAGTGCCCGGCCATCTCGCTGAGCATCGACCTCACCCCGCCACACTTTGGAGTTCATCGGCTCAAGCGAACCGATCCACCGGGGAGCCTCAACAGCTGGCCCTACAATTATTGATGTAGCGCTTCATTCGGGAAAGACTGTGCATTACGCTGCTTCTTGGCTGTTCTTGAGCCGAACGCGTCTGCCCTCCTGCACGACCCGCTCGAGTGCCCCCGCCAACGCCTCAACCGAAATGGGTTTCGAGAGATAGTCATCCATCCCCGCCGCCAGGCACCGTTCGCGATCTCCCTGCATGGCATTCGCCGTCATGGCAACGATCGGGACTCTGGCCGAGCGTTCTCTCCCGCGGATGACGTGGGTGGCTTCAAAGCCGTCCATTTCCGGCATCTGGCAATCCATAAACACGACATCGTACTGTTTGCGCGAAAGCGCTTCGACCACTTCACGTCCATTGCCGACTACGTCGACTCGATAGCCCAACCGCTGGAAAAGACGAACAGCTACCTTCTGATTCACTACGTTGTCCTCGGCCAGCAGAATACGAAGGTCCACTTTGGCCTCGGTTTCGGCAAGCGAATGCCGAGTGATGAGTGGAAGGGCGCCCTCCTGAGCACAGACCTGTGAGCGAGTTTGACCTTGCGTCATGACCGCAACAAGACAATCGTGTAACTGTCGATCCCGAATCGGCTTCGTCAGATAGGCGGCGACGCCGGCTTCTTTAGCCATCTTCGCATCTCCGCGTCGCCCCAGCGAGGTCAGCAGCACCAGTCGAGGCCGAGCCTCTTCTGTTCGCCCTGTTATCGCCCGAGCCAATTCAACTCCATCAGTCGAACCCATATCCAGATCCAGCAGCACCAGGTCAAATGGAAGATCCTCGGAATGTTGATTCAAGCGATCTAACGCCTCAGAGCCGCTTTGAACACAGGTAGGTTGCATGCCCCACTTCCTAGTCATCTGCTCCAAGCTTCTTTGGTTGATGGCCTTCTCATCCACGATCAACACACGGAGACCCGCCAATACCACGGTCGCTGGGTTCATACCTTGCTCACCCGCCGCTTGTCTGCGCAGGTTCACCGTGAACCAAAAGCAACTCCCCTGCCCGACCCGGCTCATCACTCCAATGGTGCCTCCCATCATCTCAACCAGTCGTTTGCAAATGGCGAGACCCAGCCCTGTCCCTCCATATTTTCTCGTCGTAGACCCATCGGCTTGGCTGAATGACTGAAAGAGCCGTTCCCGAGCTTCATCGGAGATCCCGATACCGGTGTCTGTGATCGCCACCCGAATAGTCGCCTCCTCCGATGATCGTGATTCGGCCGTCACTTCGACGATCACATCACCGCTGTCCGTAAATTTAATCGCATTTGAGATCAAGTTCATCACCACCTGCCGTACGCGCCCAGGATCACCCAGCAAATCCCGCGGCACGTCAGCATGGAAGAGACAGGCCACATTCAGGTTCTTGGAGGAAGCCCGTTCCGCGACGAGATCCAATGACTCATCAATGACGAGACGGAGATCGAAAGCGATCACCTCCAGATTTAGTTTTCCCGCTTCAATTTTGGAAAAATCGAGAATGTCGTTCAAGATCGTCATCAGATGGTCGCCACACGTCTGTATCGTTTCCGCATAGTCCCGCTGTTCATCGGTGAGTGAGGTGTCGAGCAAGATATTTGTCATCCCTATTACCCCGTTCATCGGGGTGCGGATTTCATGACTCATGGTCGCCAAGAACGACGACTTGGCTTCCGTCGCGGCCTTGGCTTCGGTCAATGCGGTGTCCAGCTGCCGATTGATGGATTCCAATTGTTCGGCGTAGCCTTGCAACGCCCGTTCCGCTTCCTTCCGGCCCGTGATGTCTCGAATAAAAGCGCTGAAGATGAGCGATCCTTCGATAGGTAATGGCCTCATCGCAATTTCAACAGGAAATGCCTGGCCGTCGCGTCGAAGACCCATCAGCTCAACCAACTGGTTCGACATGGACCTCTCGCTGGGATCGAGCAGATGGTGCACATACTCCCGGTAACGTGCCCGATCGGATGGCGAGATGATGGTCTCTGCCAGATTACGTCCACTGGCTTCCACCACAGACCATCCAAATAGCGCCTCGGCTTGCGTGTTCCATTCGGTAATTGCCCCGGTATGATCTGTGGTAATCACGGCATCAAGCGCCGTATCGATGATCAGACGAGTGCGGGCCTCATTCTCATGGAGTGCGGCTTCCACTTCTGTCCGTTCGACGAAAAGCCCAATCTGACGTCCTGCCGTCCCCAGAGACCTCAAGAGATCCCGGTCTTCCGCATAGGCCTCCTTGCTGAAAAACTCCATGATCCCGTACACGTTGGCCCTCAACCAAATAGGAAACGCGCAGGCCGCGCGCAACGTTCCCGTGTCCCCGACGGCTCCTCGCGTAAACACGGGGTCTCCCACGACATCTTCCACCCACAAGGGCTCGCCGCGTGCCCAGCAGCGTCCCGGAATATCGTTTCCCGACACATACGCCTGTTCCCGACTCACCCGGAGGAACTCCTGCACCGCGGTGGTATCGATGGCCCAGTTCTGCTCGCAGATGATGGCTTGCCGGTCCCCTTGTACGCGCCAGAACACGCCGACCTGCCAATCGAGACTCATCACGATGGCCTGCAGAAGGTCGGGAACCGCTTGTTCCATGGTGGAGGTCGAAGCCAGAACTTTGGTCACGGCATGCTGGAGGGCCTGCCGACGATCCGCACGCTTCTGCTCCGTCACATCCCGAACCACGCTGAGCACGGCTTGCACCACCCCATCATCCCCGGGAAGAGGGACGGACGTGATGTCGACCCACCGGGTATACCCCGACAACCCGGTCAGTCGTCCCTTTGCACAACTTTCATGCCCGTCTCGAGCCGTTCTCTGCATGGCTTCGATCTGAGAACGATCGTTTGGATGGATGTAGTCTCGAAAATCTTTCCCAATGATTTCCTCCGAAAAACCTGCGTCAAAGAGCACACAACCGGCTGGGTTGACCTGGAGCACCTGGTAATCAAGCCCAAGCACCAGAATGCCTTGAGGCTCTGCTTGGAGAATACTTCGCAATCGACGTTCGTTCTCTTGCAGACCAACCCTCTCCGTCTCAGCACGGAGCCACTCGTCCTGTGCCCGTTTGGAGCGACAGAAGAGGAGGAGGATCAAAGGAACCATGCACAGGACGTTCACGGCCGCCAAGATCCACACGACACTCATACTGTCCATGCTCGTTATCATGTTCTGGGCACACCCATCGTGCTGAACGATGTCCGCTTTCGGGCCTTAGAACCCGTTACGTGCTGTATCGGTCCGTTTATTGACGACTTGAGGCTGGGAGCCGCCCACACGGACCACACCTCTCACAAACCGGCCAAGGAAGTCGGGAAGGGCTCCACCCACGCTCTCGCTCTTCCACTGACAACCACCACCACGGTATGATGGCCTCATGATCACGAAGATTCGGCCGCTCGATCAACTTCTGTCCGCCCTGTCTGCTGAGCGGGGAACGGGAAAACGGATTGTCTTCACCAACGGCTGCTTTGACTTGATGCATATCGGGCATACGCGGTATCTGCAGGCGGCCCGAGAGCTTGGCGATGTCCTGGTCGTTGGAGTCAACAGCGATGCGTCCGTGCGCAGCCTCGACAAAGCGCCTGACCGACCGATCGTTCCGGAAGCCCAACGTGCCGAGGTGCTGGCCGCATTAGGCTGTGTGGACTATGTCATCATATTTAGCGAGTCGGACCCTCTCCGAGTCATCACCTCTGTTCAACCGGATGTCCTGGTCAAAGGTGGCGATTGGGCCATCGATCGAATTATCGGTCGAGACATCGTCGAAGCCCGCGGCGGTGTCGTCAAGACGATTCCTCTTGTTCCCGGCCTCTCGACCACAGGGCTCCTTGAACGCATCCGATCTGCCGCGAAATAACACGTGTCTGACTCGAACTCTCACACACACCCCTGGCTCGCTCCGCTTCACTCCTCACTCGAGCACGAGAAGGCGCGTGCGTGTCTTCTCGGGGTGCATGGGTCTACGGCAGCCTGCGCCTTAACATTGCTTCGAGCCACTCAACAGAGTGCATCTGTCGAATCCAGCCCATGGGTCGTGGTGACAGAGAGCGACGAATCTGCCGAACGACTCTTCGACGACCTATGTTTTTTCCGTGAACTCATCGGCCTCCCCGTCGACGATCTGGCCTGGTTCCCCGAGTGGGAAACGCTTCCCTATGAAGCGACCGCTCCGCATGTCGGGTTGATCGCACGCCGGATGACGACGCTGCATCGACTGCTGACCAATCCACCCTCCATGCTCATCACGTCGATCACCACAGCCATGCATCGCTTGATCCCCCGCGCGGTCCTCGAACAGGCGATCTTTCATTTCGAGACGGCTGCGACCTTCGAGCGTGAATCACTCACGGCCGACCTCCTCCGTTTGGGATACCGCCGAGTTTCCGTCGTGGAAATTCCTGGAGAGTTCAGCATCCGTGGCGGAATTGTCGATATCTTCTCCACGGCCTATGCCAATCCGTTGCGCATCGAATTTCTCGGCGATCAAGTCGAGTCGATCCGGTTGTTCGACCCTGCGACACAGACCTCCGTCATGAAACTCAAGGATGCCTGGGTCTTACCAGCACGGGAATTCATCCGCCCACCCGACGCCTCGGACGCAGCCGCCCCCATCCAAGCAGACGCGGAGTGGAGAGGGCCCGACCTCTACTCTTCCATGGATAGCCTCTTCGACTATCTCAGCAGGCCACCTGTCCTCGCGTTCAATCAGCCTGAGACGCTGAAGCAAGCCTGTGAAGCGACGTGGAACAAGATCGATGATGGATATCTGCGTCACGTCGACAGGTTTGCGGGAAACCCGTACCCCTCTCCCGAGCGACTCTTTCTGAGCTGGCAGGAGATCCAAGAACGAATCGCTGCCTGGCCGATCCTGGCCTTGGAGCCGTTGGCTCCTCCGAATGCCGCATGGAGTCCGACGTTTTCATTTCCTGCTCAAGCTCCCGGCACCATCGGGCTTGGGATTCGAGGCACAGCCTTCAGTCAAACGCTGACTCTCTTGGAAGGACTCCGGAATGAGCATCGAGTCGTGCTGGTCGCGCGGAGCCGAGGGCAAGTGGACCGTTTGCTTGCCCTCCTTCGAGAACATGATCTGCCGGCCGACCCCTGGAAGCCTTCGCTGTGGCCGAGTCGGAGCACCGGCAAACTTCCGTTTTATGTGTTGCATGGTGATCTTTCAGCTGGATTTCTCTCGGGAGACCTTCGACTTGCGCTGTTGACCGAAGAAGAACTGTTCGCCAAGGGAGCACGTCATAAACCTCAGCCGAAAAGCCGGACGGCCACGTTTCTCTCCTCCTTGGAAGACCTCAATGTGGGTGATTATGTCGTCCATGTCCAACATGGGATCGCCAAATATCGAGGGTTGAAACGTCTCGTCGTCCAGGACTTCGAGAGCGACTACCTGATTTTGGAGTTTTCCGGCGGGGATACCCTCTATGTCCCGCTTGACCGCTTAAATCAAGTGCAGCGATACAGCGGAGCCGAGAGCCATGTCCCACGACTTGATCGATTGGGTGGCACCAGTTGGGCCAAGACGACCGCACGCGTGAAGAAAGACATCGAGGAAATGGCCCAAGAATTGATCGATCTCTACGCCAACCGCGAGCTGGTGAAACGAAACGCGTATGGCACCTCCACAACCCTCTATCACGAATTTGAAGCGGCCTTTGAGTATGAGGAAACACCCGACCAACTGAAGGCCATCGAAGACATCGGTCGGGATATGGAAGCGACGCGACCCATGGATCGGCTCATCTGTGGAGACGTTGGATATGGGAAAACGGAAGTGGCCATGCGGGCCGCCTTCAAAGCCGTCGAGCACGATCGACAAGTGGCCGTTCTGGTCCCGACGACTCTGCTTGCTCATCAACACTACGAGAACTTTTCCGAACGCTTCGCTCCCTTCCCCATGAAGGTGGCATTGCTTTCACGTTTCCAATCCCCTCGAGAGACAAAAGCGATCCTCAAGGATTGCGCGGCAGGTACCATCGATGTGGTGATCGGGACACATCGCCTCCTCCAAAAAGACGTGACGTTTCGGCACCTCGGCCTCGTGATCATCGATGAAGAACAGTGGTTCGGCGTCAAGCACAAGGAACGGCTCAAACAACTCCGCACGCAAGTCGATGTCCTCACGCTCACCGCCACTCCAATTCCACGCACCCTTCAGATGGCCATGTCGAGTGTCCGCGATCTCTCCATCATCGACACTCCACCGGCCGGTCGATTAGCCATCAAGACGGGCGTGATCCGGTCGAGCGATAAAGCGGTGCGTGACGCCATCCTCCGTGAGCTCGGGCGAGGAGGACAAGTGTATTTCGTCCACAACAGAGTGGAATCGCTGGAGCGGATCGGGGCCTGGTTGCAGCAGTTGATTCCCCAAGCGCGCATGGTCATGGCCCACGGTCAGATGGATGCCAAAACCTTGGAAGCCGTGATGCTCAAATTTGTGAAACGTGAGGCGGATGTCTTGATCGCGTCTGCCATCATTCAGTCGGGGCTTGATGTCCCAAACGCGAACACCATCATCGTGAATCGTGCCGACCAGTTCGGCCTCGCGCAATTGTATCAGTTGCGTGGACGAGTCGGGCGCGGTGGAGAGCAAGCCTATGCGTACTTTTTGATTCCAGACGAAGGCACGCTCACCGGCGATGCGCAGAAACGATTGATCGCCATTCAGCAGTTCACTGAACTTGGATCGGGCTTCCGTATCGCCGCGGCAGACCTCGAGATTCGAGGAGCCGGCAATCTCCTGGGCAAGCAGCAATCCGGACATATCGCAGCGATCGGCCTGGACCTGTACATGCAAATGGTGGAACAGGCCGTTCAACGGTTGAAGGGCCAGATCGTAGAAGAGGAACCCGACCCGACCCTTCAACTACCCGTGTCCGCCTTTATTCCGGAGCAGTATGTTGCCGACCCACACCAACGGCTGTCCCTCTATAAACGGCTGACGGCCTGTGACCAGGTCGGCGAGTTGGCCCTCCTGCATGGAGAAATACAGGACCGCTACGGCCCCGCTCCGGAGCCCGTTGAACGGCTCCTCGAAGTGATGCAACTTCGAACACATGCCAAACGGCTTCGCCTGACCTCGATCGAGGTGCACGGCCAATCGGCAAAGATCGTCTTCCAGCCCAAGGCTACCATCCCCGAAAGTGCTATCCACCGATTGATGGACCAACTCAAAAAGCGGCTACGGTTCCTGAGCCCCCTCTCCTTTGAACTTCAACTGCGCCATGACGACTGGCCATTGCTCTTCTCAGAACTCAACGCAACCTTGCAAAGCCTTGATCTCTGTGATACCAAGAGCTTGAAGCAGAATGCGACTACCTCGTGATAGAGCCCCACATGTACCCAGCGGCATGAAACGAATTGGATTCCTCATTCTCCACAGAACAGCCGTTATTTCTCTGCTCCTGACCGGAATCCTAACCGGGTCAGGGATTGGAATGTCGGGATGTGGAGAACGGCAGGAAGAACCAGTTGTCGCCCTGGTCAACGGACGAGCCATCACGCAGGGAGAATTCGACCTTCGCTGGGACGAGCTCTCGCAGGCGACGAAGTCTCGCTACGAGAAGGAAGGCGGGAAACGACAATTCCTCGATGAGCTCATTACTAAAGAACTGCTCCTGCAAGAGGCTCGACGCCGAGGACTCGATCGAGATGATTCCATTCGCGACAAGACTCAGCGATATAAGGAGCAGTTGATCCTGGATGAGCTTTTGAAGGACAAGCTTCAAACCAAGGTGGAGCTGACGCAAGAGGAACTGTCCGCATACTACGAGAGCCACGCCAGCGAGCTCTTAGACCCATTAAAAGTCAATATTTCGATCATGCTGCTGTCCAACGTCTATGCGGCAAAAGATCTCGAGATGCAGATCAATCGAGGCGGTAACTTCGCAAAATTCGCTCAACGGTATTCCATCGATGAAAAAACCAAAGGGACCGGGGGAGACCTCGGGCCCTACCGCAAAGGGCTCGTCCTTCCTGAAGTCGACGACGTCATCCATACACTCAAACCTGGGATGGTCAGCGCACCCATCAAGACCGACAACGGCTATTATTTGGTCATGCTGACTCCCCTCGATGAAGCCATCATTCAAGCCGACCTTGCGACACAGGAACGGCTTCGGCAGGAGTTGCTGGCCGAGAAACGCCGCAAGCGGTTCGAAGACGTGATCGCCGACATACGCACCAACGCCTCGGTTCGTTTCGCAGAAGCCTCTCGCTATATTACTGAGGATACCGGCGCACGGTAGCCTGTTGGTGATTTTCAGACAGCTCCCCTTTCGTGTAAAATTGTCCATTCACGTTCTTTGGCCGCGAATGAAAGAATCATGACACGCGCGATCTTGAGCTCAGGATTCTTGATTCGATTCACGTTGGTTCTCACCTTCGTGATGATCGTAATCTGGCCTCCGCCCTTTTCCGCCGCTCATCTACAGGATCGCATTGTCGCCATCGTGAATGCGGAATTGATCATGTTGTCGGACGTGAAACGTGAGTTTAGGGCGGAACAAGAGCGCCTCTCACGCGAGTTTCACGGGAATGATCTCACTCAGCGGTTGAAAACAGCTGAATATATGGCATTGACGAAATTGATCGAGCGCAGGTTACAGCTACAAGAAGCCAAGGCCACCAAGGTTGAGGTATCGGACGTTGAAGTTCGGCAAGCCCTTGAACAAATGAAGCGACAAGACAAGTCTTTCGACTCCACAAATCCTCACGACGTCCGAGATGTGCGCGATCAGCTCATTCTGATGCGGGTCGCAGATCAGCACATCCGTGGCAACATCACAGTCGGAGACTCCGAACTCAAACGTTACTATCAAGAGCATCGTGAGCAATTTGCCTTTCCCGAAGAATACCAACTGAGCCAGATCATCATCAAACCAAGCTCATCGGACGGCCTGGCCGACGCACTCGCCAAAGCCCGCCGAGCCATGGACGACCTGAAGCGAGGGGAGAAATTTGAGGATGTCGCGCTGCAGTATTCGGACGGGACCAATTCCCTGCATGGTGGACGGCTCGGATTTGTCCGGCAAGGAGAGCTGTGGCCCGTGATTGAACAGGCCGTCTCCCGTTTGGTCCCAGGCGGTATTTCCGACATTCTTGAGAGTCCCGAAGGGGTTCACATCATCCGTCTGGATGATAAAAAGCCGAAGCAGTTCCGCCCCTATGAGGACGTTCGACGGGAAGTCCAGGAATTCGTCTATCAGCAGAAAAGCGCGGACATGTATCAGTCCTGGCTGGTGGATCTTAAGAACAAAGCCTACATCGAAATCAAGTTCTAGCGCATACCACGCCCTCCGTCAGAGCCATCAGCCTCTTCGCGTGGGAAAGGTCACGAACCCTCTGGATGATGCCCGCCGATGAGATCGCGTAGGGCTCCCCATACCCACTCCCGTCCGTCCCCGGTCACCGACGAGTACGGAATCAACGTTTCTCCTTGGGCGAGTCCGAGATCCCGATGCGTGTGTTTGAGGGTCCGCACCCGTTCGCTGGGCTTTAGCTTATCGACTTTCGTCGCCACGACAAGCGTAGTTCGCCGGATCGATCGAAGCCAGGCAATGGTCTGACGATCCTGTTCGGTGACGACTCGACAATCCACCAATACCACGACTCCACGCAGTGACTCTCGGTCGACGAGATAGCCGTCCATCAACGGTCCCCATTGCAAACGGAGCGATCGTGAGACCTTGGCAAATCCATACCCCGGCAAGTCCACAAGGTAAAACCGGTCCAGATTGGGATCGGAGGTCGAAATGCGAAACACGTTAATGGCCCTCGTTTTCCCCGGGGTCCGACTGACTTTCGCGAGGTCCCGGCGATTGAGTAATGAATTGATCAGCGAGGACTTCCCCACATTGGAACGTCCGACAAAGGCAATCTCGTCGAGCTCACCTTGAGGAAACTGTTCGGGAGAGACACAACTTTTGATAAACTCAGCCGATACGATTTTCATGCCGTCAGGCTTGCTGATGAATCCAAGACGAAACTCACGTCGCAATGTGGTCTTTCGACGGTACTACACATACGATCCTCCTCCATCCAAGTCAACCGGACCACGCAGGGGAGCCCGAGGACTGCTCTGGGGCACGGGGCTCATAGGACTTCCCTTGGGGGTCATCGGACTCAGCTGGCTGATCACCCTTCCCGATGTCGGACTTCTCGCGCAAACCAACCCCACATCGACGGCGCTGATGGACGCACGCGAGGCTCAGGCCAAGCAACAGGGGCGGTCCATCGGACGGCATTGGGTGTGGGTGCCACTTTCACGGATCTCCCCCCATCTTCGTCATGCCGTCGTGGCGGCCGAAGATGCGTCGTTCTTTACCCACGAGGGATTCGACTGGGAAGGCATCCGTGGCGCCGCGCTCTCCAATCTAGAAGCAGGGCAATTGAAACGAGGCGGGAGCACCATCACTCAGCAACTGGCGAAAAACCTTTACCTGTCATCCGAACGATCCCTCGTAAGAAAAGCGCGGGAAGCGTTGATTACGCGCTCGCTCGAACGACACCTGACGAAGAAACGCATTCTCGAGCTCTATCTCAACATAGCCGAATGGGGGAAAGGCGTCTATGGCGCTGAAGCCGCCGCCCGTCACCACTTTAAGAAACCCTCGCGCGACCTGACGGCCGACGAGGCCGCCTGGCTGGCGGCGATCTTGCCGTCCCCGCGCCGATACGACCCCCTGCGAAAAACGAATTTCCTTACACGCCGCCATGACCGCATTCGGAAATGGATCGACCGCCATCCCATGCACACCGCACCATTCGCCGATGGCTAGGATCACCCGATTCATCGTTACGATGAAGGCTCAGAAGAGTCGCCGATTTGACTGCACTCTTGTTCTCCGAAGATGGCTGATTCGTAGGTGTAGTGTTTGAACTCAAGCAAGTTGTGAGAGGGATCTTCCAGAAAGAACGTACGGTGTTCGATGCGGGTCCCAGGAAAACGCACCCGGGGTTGTTGATAGAAGGCCAGTCCTCTCTCCTTCGCCCGATCCGCCAGAGCCTGCCATTCCTCCTGCGACAGAAAGATCAACCCGAAATGCCGAGGATAGATACCCTGCTGTTTCGATGGCAGTTTCGGCACGACATGCGCGACGAGTTGATGGCCTGCAAGGCCGAGCGTGACGGCCTGCGTCGTGCGCCGACCGACCGCGCAACCGAGCCCATCGACATAGAACCGAAGCGTGGCGTCCACGTCATGAATCGGAAAAGCGAGATGAAACACACTGTGATTCATTGAAACCTGTCCCTTACAGTCGGTTCTCCCTTCCCACCCCACCATCCCGCCATCATATGAGAGGTGGAATGATGAATAGCGAATCGCCTGTCAGGAGTGAGGACCAGACAGCCGGCAGATCCGTTGATTCGAGTGACCAGTCTATGTAACACACGCCTGGCTGCCGTGGCAGGCCCCTTCCCATCTTCTAACTGCTCACAAATTGTTTTGGCCACCGCCAAGCGAATAATGCTCTCACCCCACCCGGTCATCGATACCGCCCCAGTCTCGTTATCAGCATACACCCCGCAACCGATAATTGGCGTGTCCCCAACTCGCCCGGGTAGCATGACCTCGATCCCCCCGGTCGACGCTCCAGCGGCAACGGTGCCGGTTTGATCCAATGCGACGGCCCCGACCGTGCCATGCCCGTGACTTTCTCCATACCTTCTGAGCACCGATTCCAGAGAGTATCGGCGCAGCTTTCTCGCAGGACGCTGAGACTCAAGCCTGAAGTGACGCGCAAAGCGCCCGGCCGATGGGCCGACAAGTAACACGTGTGGCGTGCGCTCCATGACCAAGCGCGCAGCGGTAATTGGATGGATTATCCCTTCAACGGAGGCAACCGCGCCGGCGCGAAGCTGGTGCCCTTCCATGATAGACGCGTCCATCCGTCGCATACCATCAAGCTGGAGCTTCGACCCTTTTCCCGCATTGAAAAGCCCGCTGCGCTCGAGCACGCGGATGGTCTGCTCAACGGCAAGAAGAGCCGAACTCCCTCGCTCAAGCCACGCATAGCCGACCTGCAAGGCGGCTCGTAGGCAGGCAGACTGCTGTACGGTCATGGATCGGGAACCGGCGCCCCCGTGAGCGAGGATAATAGGACGAATTGAGTTCAATTCAGGAGGAGATCCCGAGTCTTCCGATAGGCAGGATTCTGCATGCGATCCAGATCCGACCGCACAAAACCTAATCCTGTTACACAGAGTTCAAAATTCTCCGACAACTTCTGAAACACAGGTAAACTGGTTTCGGCATCATCGCGCCCGATCTGCGCAACAATCCCATACGACCGTTTGCCCGTCTTCACGTAGTCGACAAGGAAATCTTTGTGATAGATACGCCCGACCGTTTTGAGCCGGCGTAGGTACTCAGGAAACAATCCGGCCATGAAGAGCGTGAAGTCCCCGATATGACGATGAACTTCCTGCTCGCGATCCAACGATTGGGCTTCGAGCATAACCTCCGATTCAAATAAGAGATCGACAACCGTATCCACTGGTTGATTCCGCCGGTCTCGAATCTTATAGAGTTGATCCGTGTGGGTAAAATCGACCAGGAGATTGGAGACATAGGAAGTGATCTTGGCGTCGGGCCAACCGAGGTGCTCCGTAAAACTTTTCTCGGTCAACGCGCCAAAGAGTTGCCGGAGTGGATGACGTGGAGGAACTGGAGTACCCATCGCCACCTCCTGCGAGGCTGATAACGCTTGAGCTCAGTATACCAGATCTCAGCCGTGAAACGGGTTCTACTCTTGTGCATTAGTATCGGAGATGCGTGGCTCAACCTTGAGTCGACCTAGCGTCCCTGCCGACTGTCTACCATAAAGGTTACCGGGCCGTCGTTCACTAAGGCGACCTGCATATGGGCCGCAAAGACTCCCATTTCGACTTTTGTCCCACTTTCACTCAGCCTCTTCGCAACCTGGTCATACAGCCGTTTGGCCTGATCAGGCGCGGCGGCTTCGTCGAAACTCGGTCGGCGCCCGTTGGTGGTGCTCCCGAGAAGTGTGAACTGAGAGACCAAGAGCACGGCACCACCCACGTCCGAGAGAGAACGATTCATCTTGCCCTGATCATCCGAGAAAATACGGAGGTTTCTGATCTTATCGACTACAAAGCATGCGTCCGATTCCTGATCACCTTTGGCAACACCCAAGAGAACCAGTAAGCCATCTTGAATCTGCCCAACGACCGAGCCATCAACTGTCACCGACGCCGTCGTTACACGCTGCAGGAGTGCCTTCATCGTTTCGAATCACCCTCGTAACAACTGAGTCAATGTTCCTTCAAGGGATAACAACTTCCGTTTCATGGGAAGCCCTCCCGAGAATCCACCGAGTGAAGCATCGTGTGCAACAATCCGGTGACACGGAATCATGATCGGGAGCGGATTCGCCCCGACCGCGTTCCCCACCGCACGGGCATAGTGCGGTCCACCCACTCGCGCGGCAATCCACTGATACGATCGAAGCTTGCCGTACGGCACACGTTGCAAGGTCCGCCACACCTGACGTTGAAATATCGTACCGTAAGAGAGATCAAGCGGTACATCAAACGTGTCCCGTTTCCCAGCAAGATAGTCGAGTAGCTGCCGACGGGCAGCCTCCAGTCGAGCCGACCCTCCCGGTTGCACAGGCGCATGGGACTGTGCGCTAAGTTCCGATTCGACGGCTCGCTTCGACCGTTTCGGCAAGACGATGGTGTGAACCCCTTTCGATGACTCCGCCACCCCCATCCATCCCCACGGTGATTGGAAGATCATCATCTGCTGCATGCATCGCCTCCCGCTACTTTGCAAATCTGCCAAGCTTTTTCTGGACCATGCCCCATACGACACCAAGCTCTTCCGATCGAAACCAGGCATGCACTCCAAGATACCCGATGACACTGAATCCGATCGCGACCGCAAGCATCGCAGATTTTCCGATCCACTCAGCTGAATGCGTCCATATCTCTGCCCCAGCCACCCACCAACAGGCCAAGGCAATCGGGACACAGCCTGCCAACACTCGGCCGGCCGAGCGAATGACCGAGTTCCACTCCACGCCCCCCAGTCGACGATTTAAAATGATCACGAGAATTCCGCCGTTGATCATCGCAGCCAGAGCTGTGGCGAGGGCCAGTCCTGCCGCCCCAAGATGTGACATCAGGGCCACTGACAGCACAATATTCGCCACCACTGCAATCGCCGCCGAGATTGCCGGGGTGGTCGTATCCTTCATGGAATAGAACGCCGACACAATGATACGCACACCGGCGAACGCCCAGAGGCCCAAGGCATAGCACAGAACGGCAAAGGCCGTTTCAGCCGTGTCATGCGCTGTAAACGTCCCGTGCTCGAAGAAGAGGTGCACGATCGGCGTTCGCAACAGGATCAACCCCACCATCGCCGGGAGGATGATGAAAAAAATCATCCGCAAACCAAACCCAAGCGTCGTACGCAGTTCGTCCATCGCACCGCGTGCCGCTTGCGCCGACAGGGTCGGCAGGATCGCCGTCGCCAGCGCCACGCCGAAAATCCCGAGAGGAAACTGGATCAGTCTCATACCATAAAATAAGTAGGTTGGGCCGCCGGCAAAAAACGACCCCAGAATCGTGCTGACAGTGATATTGATTTGGGTCACCGACAAACCGAGCAGCGACGGAATCATCAGCCGGCCGACCTTCCGCACGCCTGGATGGCCAGGATTGAACTTGAACCCGAATAGCATCCTACGAGTCTTGAGCCCCGGCAACTGCATCGCAAACTGGGCCGCACCACCGGCAACGACACCGATGGCCACCCCAAGGATAGGTTCCGGTAAGGTTGGCGCGAGAAACATCGCGCACCCGATGATGAAGATATTGAAAAACACCGGAGAAAACGCGGGAGCCGCAAAGGCTCGCAGGGAATTCAAGATCCCCATCGCCAAGGCAGCGAGACTAATGAAAATAAGGTAGGGGAACATGACTCGTGTGAGCACAACGGTCAAGGTCATTTTCTCCGGATCATCATGAAACCCCCATCCGATGAGCCACGCAATCCAGGGAGCCCCGAGAATCCCAAGCAGGGTGACGGCCGTCACAATCGTCAGAAGCGTCGTAAAGGCCGCACTCGCCAGCTCCCAGGCATCCTGTTTCGACTTGATCGTGTGATACTCGGTAAAGACGGGAATGAAGGCAGCGGACATCGACCCTTCGGCAAAGAGTTCGCGGAGCAGGTTTGGAATGCGATAGGCCACGAAAAAGGCGTCCGCAGCCGGAGTGGCACCGAAAAGGCCGGCGAGGACCATGTCACGAATAAACCCAAGAACACGACTGGAAAACGTGGCAACGCCGATCATCCCAGCCGCTTTGACGACTGATTGATTCTCATCCTGGAGCTGAGGTGGAGCGCCGGACGTCACGGTGGGTTCTGACATGAACGGGATTCTAGCGGAACGACAGCAAGCCGTCTATGGAGTGGGAATATTGTGAGAAAGCTACCGGCTGATCATCGGGGGGACACAGACAATGAAGGTTCAAGCAGAGAATAACCAACTCCTGGCGCTTATTGCATCTCGCGCCAGGAGTGTTTCAACAAAGCCGTCTATGCCGCGAGTCTGATCTGGGGGCGATTGGATGCCGTGCCGACATACGGTCCCACTTCACGCAACCCCTCAGCCTTGGCTTGTGGCTTCATCTCCAAGGTACCGTTGAACACGACGCCTTCCTCCATCGACAGCACAGGAGCCGTTAGGCTGCCTTGCACAACAGCCGGGGCACAAAGCACGATCTGGTTCGTCGCGACAATGTCCCCCGTGATGTTTCCATGACAGACCACGGTTCCAGCCGTCACTTTGGCCTTCAAGACCGCCTCAGGCCCCACGAGCAACCCGCCGTCCGTATGGATTTCACCGTCCAACGCCCCATCAATCCGGACGGTGCCGGAATACGTGATCACACCTTTGAACTCAACATCCTTTCCGACGAAAGCCACCTCAGCAGGAAGGGATGGACCACCCTTTGTCGGACCACGTCTGTCTTCCATCCACCGTTCACGCTCTCTTTCTCGTTCCCGATCCCGTTCTCGATCCTCTTCTCCTGCTACCGCCTCTTCTTGCTTCCACATAGCGAGACTCCCTCCTTGTCGATATTGGTCCAGCCTAGCCGAACGGTCACGCCGAGTCTCTTATCTATCGGTTGGAACAGGATTTTTATTGAGTGTCTTGGAGGCCTGGGAGGGAAAGTCCTACGGCTCGTGGACTAATTCATTCGACAATTCATTGGGATTGTCGCCTAGACGACCAGGGCAGACTGCGGCAAGCAGCACGCCACATGCCTGAATACTCTGGCATAACCCTCCGACAATATCGCCTGTTTTCAATCGGTTGACGGCAGCCTCGACGACTGACGACCACCGCTCGACCGGAACTTGTTGAAACAAGGGTTGATCAGCCAAAACGTAAATCTGATGCTCCAGGAGCGATACCATAATCAAGACTCCGGTGCCTTCACGAGTCCGCGTGATCGCATGCTTGGCGAACGCCCGTTCGGCCCGAAGCCTCACTTTGTGACGCATTCTCTCCGACGACGTGAGCAGGCGAATGATAGGTGCCCAGGTACCCACCCACGCGCCCACACCGTAGGCCAACATGGTCGTCAATACCAACCACGCCGCGTTATACGCATGCCACCCCCAGGGAAGCCACGCTATTTCAGCGGTGAGCAGGATCGTGAGCGTCAAGAGTGAAAGGAGTAATCCCATGCGATATCGCACCTCCCGATAGAGCCCCGATCGGCTTACGATCATGGGAACGATTTCAGCGCTGGTCCCTTGTTCCACTGCCTGTACGGCCAGACTGACCCGTTCACGCTCCTCGTCCGTGAGTTGCAGTCTCTTACCAGTTTCCACTGGCCCCCCCTCCTCCGAAATCGCCTCCTCCCCCTCCAAACCCACCGCCACCGAACGACCCTCCACCCCATCCACCGCCCCGGCTACTGTACCAAATCCAATCGTCCATCCCTCGTGACCGCGTGGTCCTTCCTCCTGCACCCGATGCACCGATGGCCAGCAGCAGAAGAAAGGTCACACCACTTGCAACAAGCGCCGGAAGAAGCCAAGGAGCCAGCAACGTCGAGATCCCCGCACCGGCCAGGGGCCCGACGAATTTATGGACATTCGTGAAGATGAGCCCGACGACCAGTCCCACCATGACCGCCACGACAACCTGCCCCACAAGGTCATTGTCGTGCTGAGAGGTCGGTCGTTCCGATGCCTGGTAGGTTCCCTCAATGGTTTTCAAAATGGCATTGACCCCCTCCGCAACCCCACCCGGCATATCACCCGCGCGGAAGCGAGGGACAATCTCATTTCTGATGATCTGCGCCGATCGGGCATCGGTCAACACCCCTTCCAACCCGTACCCGACTTCGATCCGAACTTTACGTTCACCAATCGCCACCAACAACAGGACGCCGTTATCCGTGCCTTTCTGACCGAGCTTCCAGGTCGTTGCCACTCGATGGGAAAATTCTTCGATCGAATCGCCTTGGAGCGAAGGAACAATCAAGACGGCCGCTTGGTTGCTCGATTGCGCCTCATGCGCCGCCAGTCGAGCCGTCAAGGACTCCACCGTGGACTTCGGCAAGATGTGGGCAAGATCGATCACCCGCCCCGTCAACTGAGGCACATCGAGCACAGCGGCAGAGAGGGTGGATAAGAACGTCGCGCCCGCCAGATAACAGGCCAATGCCAGGCGGCTGGCTCCTCGTCGTGTCAACGTCTCCTCCACCTCACCTTTGCGTCAAAACTTCACTTCCGGCGGCTTGGCCACTGCACTCTCATCGGCCACTGTAAAGTTGGGCCGTTCGGCCAAATTCAGCAAGAACTTGGCCGTGAGGTTGGTTGGGAAATATCGGACCATCTTGTTGTACTCTGCGACCCGATCGATATATCGCTTCCGGGCCACCGTAATCCGATTTTCCGTTCCTTCCAGCTGACTTTGGAGATCCCTGAAGTTTTGATCGGCCTTGAGGTTCGGATAGTTTTCGGCGATCGCGATCAGTCGCCCCAATGCCGACGTCAGACCGGCTTGAGCTTGCTGAAAGACTTCAAATGCCGCAGGATCTTTCAGCACCTCCGGCGTCACTTGAATGCCCGTGGCTTTGGCTCGGGCGTTCACGACTCCTTCAAGGGTCTCCTTTTCGTGAGCTGCGTACCCTTTGACAGTCGCGACAAGATTGGGGATAAGATCTGCGCGACGCTGGTACTGATTGATCACCTCACTCCACGCCGCCTTGGTATCCTCGTCTAATCCCTGCAAATCGTTGTACCCACAACCCGACACGGGCACTATACTGATCATGGCGATGCCGATTGCCATCGCTTTCCACGAAGTACGCTTCATCGTTCCCTCCTTGAACCCTGCCAAATGCAATGCGGCCTCCTCGGACGATTATGCTACCACGGGGATAATCATGAAGATATGTCGGTCAAGAGGTTGTATGTCGAGCAGGAAGGCGTTCGCGGGACCGGACGGCCTTTAAGTCCGACAGGCGATTGATGACCGACGACCCGGTATTATCTGCGCGGGAGGGACCCAGAATTTCACAAGGAGTGGGGCTGGCCTGCTATCGCCGGTTCGACGGCCTTCGGGAGAATGGACGAGGTGGAGCCGGTACGGGAGTGAATGAACGTCAGCAGCCGCTTGTTCTCTTGAGCCTTTCGCAGGAACTTGAATGCAATCCCGCGCGCACCGACCGACCGAACCATCGCGGCAACCTCGACGGGAGGCTCATTCTCGACGAGGATGATCTCCAGATAGAAAATATCGTCAACATGCACGCGGGTCTCGCTCTTGATCACACAGCCGCCTAGAGACAGATCCATCACGGTACCCTCACCCCTGACTTTTCCTCCCGAAAACGAGAGACAGAGCTTGACGGGAATACGGAGATGTTCGCGACGTTCTCGCGAGTGGGACCTCCCCATGCTCATACGCCGAGCCAGAAACCGATGAAGGCAGTGTTGACACTCGAACGGCGCCATCCAGATCAGAGCGGCAAGAAACTCGCTCGGTGATTGCGACAGTACACGGATCGCCCCACCCTCTCGACATTGTGGACAGGCTATCTGGCGACGCATACCGTATGATCTCCCTTAAGCCCAGGCAGACACGGCTCCTTCTAGGCACTATAAAGGCCTTTCTCGGACAGTCAAGTTGATTGCCATCTGGAACAATCGGCCACCATGGCCGTTTCATGCCATGGTGTGGGTGGAAGAGAACGCCTCCACACTATGAAGGGGTCCCCTAGACGGACTCCGCGTGCGGAGACTCCGACGCATTCGGAAGGGCGGATTCTACGATACCGGCACGACGATATTCGCGATTGAGAGTAGCAATGAAGCGTACACTAATACGTTTCGGACAGACCGCCTCACATTCGTACTGATTGCCGCAGGACCCGAAACCCTCCCGGTCCATGGCCTCGATCATGGCGGTCACACGGCCTGTTCGTTCAGGCTTCCCTTGCGGTAAGAGGGCGAGATGGGAGACCTTCGCCGCAACAAACAGCATCGCTGAAGCATTCTTACAGGCTGCGACACAGGCTCCACAACCGATGCATGACGCCGCATCCATGGCGGTCTCTGCCTGATCCTTCCCGATGAGCAACGCATTCCCATCCACCGCCCCACCAGTGTTGACGGAAACATACCCGCCGGCTTGCATGACTCGATCGAGGGCACTGCGATCAACCACCAAGTCTTTGACGATCGGAAAGGCCGCGGCTCGCCACGGCTCGATCGTGATGATGGCCCCATCTGGAAACCGTCGCATGTACAGCTGGCAGGTGGTGATGCCACGGTCCGGGCCATGCGGGATGCCGTCGATGACCAGCGAACAACTTCCGCAGATACCTTCGCGACAATCATGTTCGAATGCCACAGGCTCTTCCCCGTTAGCTACCAACCCCTGATTGACGCCGTCGAGCATTTCAAGGAAGGACATCCTCGGGCTCACATCGTAAGCCTCATAGCTGATAAACCGACCGTTCTCGTTCGGTCCATTCTGGCGCCAGATGTTCAACGTGAATCTCATGATGTGTACCGATCCCCGGCTCTTCTCTGCTTCATCTCACTTCCTCGTCACCGATCACTGATAACTTCTCGTCGTCGGCTGCACGAATTCGAAGGCCAGCGGCTCCTTGTGCAATATAGGACTCGCCCCTTCCCGGTACTCCCATGCCGCAACGTGCGAGAAGCGGGCGTCATCCCGTTTTGGCTCGCCATCTCCCGTCTGATACTCTTCGCGAAAGTGCGCCCCGCATGATTCTTGACGATGCCACGCGTCGTGGCAGAGCAGCTCAGCGAACTCCAGATAGTCCGCCACTCGTCCGGCATACTCTAGCTCCTGGTTGAAGGAGTCACCTGTTCCCGGAACGACAACGTCACGCCAAAACTCTTCCCGAAGTGTTGGGATCGACGAGAGCGCCAGTTTCAACCCTGTTTCATTGCGAGACATGCCACAATAATTCCACAAGAGGCTGCCGAGCTTTCGGTGAAATGAGGCAGCTGTTCGACGACCTTTCGCGGCCAACAGGCGCGCCATACGGTTCAACACACGATGATGTGCCTCGCGGGCTTCCGCGTGATCTTCTGTAACAGGTGGGAGCTTCGCAGTCGCCAAGTAATGACCGATCGTATACGGCAGGATGAAATAGCCATCTCCCAGTCCTTGCATCAGGGAACTGGCTCCCAACCGATTAGCGCCATGGTCCGCGAAGTTAGCTTCCCCGATCACAAACAGTCCAGGAATCGTGCTCATCAGATTGTAATCCACCCAGAGCCCCCCCATCGTGTAATGAGGCGCTGGATAAATCCGCATGGGTGCATGATAGGCATCTTCCCCTGTAATGCGGTGATACATTTCGAAGAGGTTGCCATACCGTTCAGACACGACATCGAGCCCTTGTTGCTCGACCACACCGGCGAAATCGAGGTACACACCGTGCCCGTTCGGACCGACGCCACGCCCTTCGTCGCACACGGCCTTCACCGCGCGTGACGCGATGTCCCGCGGAGCAAGATTCCCAAATCGCGGATACCGACGCTCGAGGAAATAATCGCGTTCTCCTTCCGAGATATCACGCGGAGCGCGGATATCGCCCAGCATCTTCGGCACCCACAAGCGTCCGTCGTTCCGGAGTGACTCGGACATGAGCGTCAACTTCGCCTGATAGGCGTCACTCGGAGGAATTGCCGTCGGGTGAATCTGTGTAAAACATGGATTGGCAAATGCCGCGCCTTGTTTCCAGGCTCGGTACGTAGCCGTGACGTTACTCCCGCTCGCATTGGTCGAGAGATAGTACACATTGCTATAGCCTCCCGTCGCAAGCACGACTACATGAGCGGTATGGATACTGATGCGTCCGGTGACCAAATCCCGAACCACAATGCCACGAGCCTGGCCGTCGACCACGATCAAGTCGAGCATTTCCGTACGTGGACGCATCGTGACTTGACCACGTTCGATCTGCCAACAGAGTGCAGAATAGGCACCCAAGAGTAGCTGCTGCCCAGTCTGCCCTCGACAGTAAAAAGTACGGGAGACTTGAACGCCACCAAAAGACCGGTTCGCCAGCTGCCCGCCATATTCTCTGGCAAACGGGATGCCGAGCGCGACACACTGATCGATGATTTGCCCACTGATTTGAGCGAGTCGATAGACGTTTGCTTCGCGCGAGCGAAAATCTCCTCCTTTGATCGTGTCATAAAACAATCGCCCCACGCTATCGCCATCGTCTTGATAGTTTTTCGCCGCATTGATGCCTCCTTGGGCCGCAATACTGTGCGCGCGACGGGGACTGTCGTGGAAACAAAAGCATTCCACTTGATAGCCAAGCTGTCCTAAGGTTGAAGCCGCGCTCGCACCGGCCAGCCCGGTGCCGACGACAATCACGGTGAGTTTCCGTTTGTTATTGGGACTGACCAATCTTTCACTGAACCGATGCCGGTCCCATTTGCTTTCCAGTGGCCCGGATGGAATCTTGGAGTCAAGTTTCGTGATCACCGCACGATCCCCACGAAGACTGCGACGATGATGGCGACATTGCCAAGGATCACCAACAGCGCGACCGAAGGACCGGCAGCCTTGAACAGTCGATTCAGCGCCGCATGTTCGAGCCCAAGGGTCTGTAAGCTACTGGACACGGCATGATTGACATGCAAGCCAAGCCCCAGCTGGCCCACAACGTAGAGCGCCACGATCAATGGATTCTGAAAGGCATGGACAATCTTCCCGTAGACATCACGATGGCCTTCCACGTCCAAACGGTCGGAAGCGGACGGATCAATGATGCCAGCCGTCAGATGCAACAGGTGGAATATAATGAAGAGCAAGAGCACCGCCCCGGAAGCCGCCATTGTGCGGGAAGCAACGGATGCTCGGCGATATCGGCGGACCGCGTAACCGATCGGGCGAGCACGATGGTTTCGCAAGCTGAGCTGGAGGGCCAGTACGATGTGCAGGACAACAATGCCCAGCAACCCGACACGGGCTGTCCAGAGCAAGATTGGCATTTCACGGAGAAGCGCCGCATAGCGATTGAGCGCATGGGGTCCTTCGAATACCTGAAGATTTCCCAACATGTGGAAGATGACATAGCTGACGAGGCCGAGCCCGCTCAGGGCCAACAACACTTTGCTACCGACCGAGGATTGGAAATGGCTAAAGAGACGCGTCATCCGTAAGCCATTATACACTTCTCGGATTCAAGAAGCGGATCAGACGTCGTGTCGTATCGGGCAGGATCAACAGAACGACGCTCTTCGATTCCCCTCGTACTCGTTCATCACAACGCCCAGAATTGGATGGCGTATCATCTTGCCGGTGAACTTGAGCGTGGAGTAACCCGGCGGACTTGAAGTTCAAGTTGCTCGGAAGGATGAAGCCCTGGGACCAACACGTCCATCACCATAACACAATTCCGCCCTGCCTCTTTGGCCGCATATAGCGCCTTATCAGCTTGATCGATCAACTCCAAAGGGGTCCGTGCTCCTAAGGCACTGGTCGACACTCCAATACTCACGGTCAGTGTCAATCCTGACGTCATTCGCACTCTGCTGCCTGCCTCTATGGCGATCCGAATCCGTACCCGTTCCGCCAGATCAGAGGCCTCGGCCAACGTCGTACGCGTGAACATGAGGCAGAACTCTTCTCCTCCGTACCGCCCAACCGTATCAGTCAACCGCAACCCTGCAGAGAGACAGCTGGCGACCGCTTGGATGGCTTGATCTCCGATGGCATGTCCGTATTGGTCATTCACGCGTTTAAAATGGTCGATGTCGACCATCAGACAGCACAGCTCATGGCCCTGTTCCCGGCTCTTGCCGAAGGCCTGCTCGAACGCTGCGTAAAACGCGCGGCGGTTCAAACAGCCAGTCAGCGGATCGCGAGAGGCCAGTCGCTCCAACTCACCATTCTTCTGGAGAATTTCTGCTTGTGCGAACTCGAGATTTGCCACGCTTCGCACCAAGGCGTCATTGAATTCCGTGAGCTGCTGGTTCGCCCGTTGGAGCTCCGCCGTGCGCTCTTCGACCAGGCGACTTAACTCATTCAGCTGTCCGGCAGCCTTGTTGGCCAAATCCCATTTCCGGCACAGGGCGGTGGCCAGCTGTAAGGCTTCGATCCCGTTAAATGGCTTCTGCAGGATCAGTAACTTGTCGGTTCTCCCTATCCGTTCTCTGATTTTGTCCCAAGGTTGATCGGAATAGGCCGTGCAGATGACGACCTGCAGTCTGGCGTCCGCTTTCCAGAGGTGTTCGATGGTTTCCAAGCCGTCCCATCCTGGCGGCATCCTCATATCGACAAATGCAACAGCATACGGTCGACCTTCTTTGCATGCCGTCTGGACCATCGCTACCGCGGCCTGACCTTGATCGATACAATCCACGTCAAACGGTTCATGAGAGGGAAGACGGTTCACTTCATCGAATAGTGTGGAACGGGCACGCTCAAGAGGCTCCCATTCCGGCTCGATTTGAAGAATCCTCCGGAAGTCGTTATGGATCGACGGATTGTCATCCACGACAAGAATGCGCCGATTGGTATCATCCGTCGCCACGAGACACCTTCCTCAGATTTCGCAGATGATACGCTAGCCCGCTTTCGCGAGGAGCGTTTGGGTGGCCGGTTTCTTAAGTTGAATCGTGCACCAAACTATCGACCCTTGCCCGAGCACGCTATCGATGCCCACCGTCCCACCCATCAGTTGGGCCAGTTGCTTCACAATCGCCAGCCCGAGTCCCGTTCCACCGTACCTTCGTGTGGTCGAGCCGTCGGCCTGCATGAACGGCATGAAGAGTTTTTCCTGCACGGCCGGCTCGATTCCAATCCCCGTATCCTGGACTTGTAGGCACAATGTTGTGGTGCTGAGCGAATCTTCATCCACGGTGATGTGGAGCGTGATCTGACCCCGAGTCGTAAACTTGATGGCGTTGCCGATCAGATTGGTCAATATCTGTCTGATACGGACAGGATCACCTTCATATTCCGGGAGCAA
>Ga0224495_10000527_pt1 | contig 29978 bp, 23 predicted proteins | sample SF_Jul11_sed_USG_FD_168128 | JGI IMG/M metagenome (GOLD analysis project Ga0224495, IMG submission 168128) | Sediment microbial communities from San Francisco Bay, California, United States - SF_Jul11_sed_USGS_4_1 | ecosystem: Environmental > Aquatic > Marine > Sediment | place: USA: California... | reverse complement strand
GGCTCCCGTAGTTAAATTGGATATAACGGTGGATTGCGATTCCGCTATTCTGGGTTCGATTCCTGGCGGGAGCACTAGCGAAGTCAAGGGTTTACGGTTGGCGCCGTAAACCCTTTTGGTTTTTTTGGGCCATGGAGGCGGCTCGGAGACATGACGGTCATCCTGTATCGGGGAAAACTCATGGCCATTCTAAGCGCAGAACATTCCCACAATGGCAGCCTTACCTATCCGGTTCAAATTGCTTTGAGGGATTACTCCCCACACTACCGCTTCAATCACACCTGAGCAAAATCAGAAGCGCCCGTGGACAAATCCCTGGCATATCTCCAGGAGAGCATCCCACCGGGTGACGATTTTCCTGGAGATATGCCACCCACCAAAAAGCCGCTTCATCCTCCAGTGATATCGATACCGGCGCAGCGGGGGCCTATCCCGAGCAGGCTCTTGAACCCGTTCGAGGATGGCGCAATGGGTCGCAGTTCTCTCAATAGCCCCAGCCCGTTTTTACCCCTAGTCCATCGGGTCCCTGCCGTAGGGCGGGCCACCCTTCGGACAACCATGGCACGGTGTAAGCCCGTGATCATGGACGTTCAGGCGCGTTTGTTTCAACAATCCCCCGAACTGTTTTTCGCCGGAACCAGGGCCGGCCATCACATTTTCGCTCATGCCGCTTCCACTGCGGCCCTGCGGGGCTGAACACTCAGGGGCAGATGACAGAACTTCAAAAGGCAGGGTAAAACAGAGTCGGAGCCGTGATGAGGTATGCCAACTGACAAAGGGGCATTGCCGTTTTGTGATACCTTGAAATTCTCTGGGGGCGGGAGTCCCAATTTCAAACCCAACTGAATCAGCGGCCATGTTCTTGACAGGGTAGCGGTGACTTAATAGGGTAAACAGGGAAAGTATTTGCCTCGCACCGACTCCTGACAGGTCGTGTTTTTGAGCGGTTTTCAGATGTGCCGATACCAGGACATTTGAGCAATCCCTCCGGGAACTTCTGAGCAGGGGATACACTATCCCTGATGGGGCGGCAGGTGTTTGTCGGTAAGCAAGTTGGTGCTGAGATGGGCCGGCATTTGCTCCACCGGTTCATACCAGGGGGTGTGGCCCGTGGTTCGGAACATGCTCGTCCGGCAGCGGGGATTGAAAGTTTTGCAGTTGGCGTTCTCTTGATGTTCAATCCGACTCCAAATCAACCACGGAAAGAATACCACTCATCCTGGAATAGCCGAACTGACATATGAATTCCTCCCAACGTTCCCCACTTGCAGTCACGTATGCCGTGTGGAAGGGGTTGTTCCTGCGGGAGGCCGTGTTTCGTCTATCTGGCGGTCGATTGGCTTGGCTCTGGCTCTTTTTGGAGCCTCTGTTCCATTTTATTATGTTTATTTTTATCTTTGGAGTTTTCAGGCATAAGGTCATCAACAGCATGGACAGTGCCCTTTTTATCATGGTGGGCATGCTGGGATATACGACCTATGACAGGACCTCGTCCCAATGCATGAATGCTGTCGGCGCCAACGCCGCCTTGTTTACCTATCGCCAGGTGAGGCCGGTGGACACCGTTCTGGTCCGGGCCATTTTGGAAGGGTTTTTAACCCTCATGATCAGCATCATCCTCATATCGGGTATGGCCTTGGTAGGCTACTCGGTGGCGGTGAATGATCTGCTGGAGGTGATTTTTACCTCATTCGCCCTTTGGTTCCTGGGGCTTGGATTAGGGCTGAACACCTCTGTCCTCAGCGTGCTGCAACCCGATTTTGCTAAAATTTTCAATTTTGCCACCCGGCCCCTGTTTTTTATTTCCGCAATATTTTTTCCCTCATATGGCATTCCTCAACCCTATCGGGAATGGCTCATGCTAAACCCGATCGTTCATGGGCTTGAGTTATTACGTCATGGCTTCAATAATAAATACTACATTGTTCCAGAAATCAGTCTGTATTATCTGTTTGTATGGGGTCTGGTCACGACGGTGTTGGGCTTGGCGCTTCACGTTCGCTATGCGGAGGCTCTGATCGCGGAATGATCCAGGCAACCGACATTTATAAACGCTACCGAACAGATCATGGCCCTGGAAAGTGGGTGCTTCAGGGTGTGAATATGACCATCCCCCCCAAAACCAATGTGGGATTGATCGGCCGCAACGGAGCGGGCAAATCCACCCTGCTGCGAATTATCGGCGGGATTGATACACCAACCCGGGGCACCGTGACCCGCGACTGCCGGGTCTCCTGGCCTTTGGGCCTGGCGGGTGGCTTGCAAGGTTCCCTGTCCGGCAGGCAAAATGCCAAGTTCGTTTGTCGCATCCATGGACAGGACCAAAACCTGTCCGAATTGCTCAAGTTCATCCAGGATTACTCGGAGATTGGGGACGCTTTCGAAGAACCCATCAAGACTTATTCCTCCGGGATGCGCGCCCGCCTCACCTTCGCGATTTCCCTGGCATTCGATTTTGATGTCTACTTGTCCGATGAATTGACCTCGGTGGGCGACGAGGGCTTTCGGAATAAAGCGCAAGCCACCTTCAAGAGTCTTGCCAAAAAATCCAGCTTGATCATGGTCACACACTCTGCGGTAACACTGAAGGAGTTTTGCCAGGTAGGCGTCTGGCTGCATGAAGGCCGGGCACATTGGTTTGATGACGTGAACGAAGCCTTGAAAAACTACTCCGAGAGCCTTGTGAAAAAATGAACGAACCCCTTAAACCTCTTGTGGAACACGGCCTGGAGTCAGGAGAGCTGGCGCCCTGGCAGAGGATATTAGCGCGATGGAAAGCGGTCGTGTGGGCAAAACACATTTTGCGTTATGCCCTGGTGGCTACACTGATCTCCGTGATCTACTGGGGACTTATTGCCTCGGACCGTTATGTTTCCGAAGCCTACATCATCATCCAGCAGACCAACCTCACCGGGGGCGTAAACATGGACTTCGGGTCCATCATCTCCGGGTTTGCCACTCCCAATCGCTCCGACCTCCTGCTTCTCCGCGAGTATCTGCGCTCAGTGGACATGCTAATCACACTGGATAAGCAGCTGGATTTGCGTTCCCATTACAGTGATTCGCACAGGGATGTGTTCTCGCGCTTGTTTTCCAGGGATCTTTCCATCGAGTTTTTCCATCGGTATTTTCTTTCCCGGATCAACGTGGAATTGGACGATTACTCCGGCGTTTTGGTTGTGAAATCCCAGGCTTTTGATGCCAAGACAGCCCAGGCCATGACCGCACTCATGGTATCGGAGGGGGAGAAATACATGAACGAATTGGTGCATCATTTGGCCGAAAATCAGGTGGAGTTTTTGGAAAACCGCGTGCGAGAAGTGGGAGAAAAGGCCTTGGCGGCCCGCCAGGACGTACTGGCTTTTCAGAACCGGCACGGCATGGTGGCTCCCCAGGGACTGGCCCAGAGCCTGACCGAAATTATCTATCGTTTGGAGGGCGAACTCTCCAAGCTGAAAACGGAACGTTCTACCTTGCTGAGTTACATGAAATCCACGGCCCCCAATGTGGTGGATCTGAATAACAAAATCGCGGCCATAGAAAAACAGATTCAAAGTGAACAAGGGAGGCTGACTACACCCAAGGGAGAAAGCCTGAACAAGACCGTGGAGGAGTTTCAGCGGGTTCAATTAACAGCCGAACTGCTGGATAATTCCTACAAGGCCACCTTGCTGGCGCTTGAAAAAGTGCAGGTGGAAACCACACGCACCCTGAAAAAAGTTTCCGTGATTCAGTCTCCCTCCAAACCGGAATACCCCATGGAGCCAAGCAGGTTGTACAACTCCTTGGTTTCGTTCATGGTGATATTTCTTGTTGCCGGATTGGTTCATCTCACAACCGCGATTATCCGGGATCATCGGGACTGATTTCCAGGGAATGCGGGAGAACAAGAATAATCACATCATCGCACCGGAATCCTAAGCGGATGATTCCCAGGGCTCTGGGAGTTTTGCCGGATTGATTTCCCGTCTACGGATGGGCTCGGAGGACGAGGCTATATTCAAAGGGACGCATCCATGAGCGGAGGCAAACCAACCTGGCTGGTGACCGGCGGCGCTGGATTCATTGGTTACACCTTTGTCCTGGGCGCGCTGGCGGGCGGGCATACGCGGGTGGTGAACCTGGATAAGTTGGGTTATGCGGCCAACCAGCAGGGTTTGAGGGCGCTGCAAGGGAATTCCAACCATGTCTTCGTGAAAGGTGATATTGGGGACCGCGCCCTGGTGGACCGCCTGCTGAAGGAATACCAGCCCGAGGCCATCATCAACTTCGCGGCAGAGAGTCACGTAGACCGCTCCATCCTGGGTCCGGCCGCTTTCATTGAGACCAACGTGGTGGGTACCAGCGTGCTGTTGGAGTCCTCCCTGGTACACTGGAAGTCCCTGCCGGAATCCGAACGCTCGGCCTTCCGTTTCCTGCACGTGTCCACCGACGAGGTGTACGGTACCCTGGCTCCGGACGATCCGGCCTTCAGCGAGACCACACCCTACGCACCCAATAGTCCCTATGCGGCTTCCAAGGCCTCCTCGGATCATTTCGTGCGGGCTTACCACCACACCTACGGTCTGCCGGTGCTCACCACCAATTGCTCGAACAATTACGGACCCTGGCAATTTCCCGAGAAGATGATCCCCCTGATGATCACCAACGCGCTTGAGGGCAAGCCACTGCCGGTTTATGGTGATGGACAGCAGATCCGCGACTGGCTCTACGTGACCGACCACTGCACGGCGATCGAAAAAGTATTGGCGCGGGGGCGTGTGGGAGAAACCTACAACATCGGCGGAAATAACCAGCGCGCCAACCTGGATGTGGTGCGGATGATAGGTGCGCTGCTGGATGATCTGCGTACGGACAGTCCCCACAAACCCCATGCCAACCTGATCCACCACGTTACGGACCGTCCCGGTCATGACCGGCGCTATGCCATTGATGACCGCAAACTTCGCGCCGAGCTGGGCTGGGCGCCCAGGGAAAGCTTCGAGAGCGGGCTGGAAAAAACCGTGCGCTGGTATCTGGAGCACAGGGACTGGGTGGCCTTGGCGCGCTCCGGAGATTGGGGAACCTGGGTGGAGGCCAATTATGGTCGGCGAAAAAAGGAGGTTTCATGAAGGGGATCGTCCTGGCGGGCGGGTCCGGAACCCGGCTCCATCCCATCACCCTGGGGGTGAACAAGCAACTGCTCCCGGTGTACGACAAGCCCATGGTGTACTACCCCTTGAGCGTGCTGATGCTGGCCAGGATTCGGGAAGTGTTGGTGATTTCAACACCCGAGGGACTGCCTCTGTTCCAGCGCCTGTTTGGCGATGGTTCCTCCCTGGGCATGCAGATCAGCTATGCCCCGCAGCCCAGTCCTGACGGATTGGCCCAGGCTTTCATCATCGGCCGGCAATTCGTGGGTACCTCCAACGTGGCGCTGGTACTGGGGGACAACATCTTCTACGGCCATGGCTTTTCCGCCATGCTCAAACGCATCGGCGAGCAGGAGCAGGGTGCAACCATCTTCGGCTACCATGTCAAGAATCCAGAGGCCTACGGGGTGGCGGAAATTGACAAGCAGGGTCGCGTGGTGGGTCTGGAGGAAAAGCCCATCAAACCCCGCTCGCCCTATGCCGTAACCGGATTGTATTTCTACGACAATCAGGTGCTGGACATCGCGGCGGCGGTAAAACCCTCGTGCCGGGGGGAACTGGAAATCACCGACGTCAACCGGGTCTATATGCAGGCCGGACAGTTGCGTCTGGAGATGCTGGGCCGGGGATTCGCATGGCTGGATACCGGCACCCACCAGAGCCTGCTGGAGGCCGCCAATTTTGTGGAGGCTGTGGAGGCCCGTCAGGGTCAGAAGATCGCCTGTATCGAGGAAGTAGCCTATCGGATGGGTTTCATCGACAAGGAGCAACTGCTACGCCTTGCCCAACCCCTCTTGAAAAACAGTTATGGTCAATACCTCGAGAAAATCGTCAAAGAGTCCATTTGAGACAATTCGCATGAGGGTGCATCCGCTATTCTGGGTTCGATTCCTGGCGGGAGCACTAGCGAAGTCAAGGGTTTACGGTTTATGCCGTAACCCTTTTGGTCTTTTGGGACCCTGAGGGACACTGAGCCATGATATTCATTCTGAACCGGGAGAAATTCATGGCGATCTTAAGTACAAGACAAGCCAACGATGGAATCACTTCTTGTCTGGTTGAACTCTGGTTGAAGGGTGATCCACCTCAAAGCAGTCTTAAAAATACCTGGCCGAAGCGAGATGTACCCGGGGACAAACCCCAGGAAGTTCACCAGGGGATACTCCCACAGGGTGACGATTCTCCTGAAGTCTTGCCATCCGGCGAAACGCCGCTCCGTCTTTCTCCTTCCCCGATTTGGCTACATGGTTCATTGGCTGGGGCACCAGGAATACGGATGGTTGAAACCTGGGATGGGGACGAATTCCGCTCCAGGGGTGTTGCAGCTTATCCGGGGATTTAATACGCAGGATTCTGAGAACATTCTGACCCTATTGAAGAAAGGCGCTTTTGACTGTATGCTCGGAGTCTCTTACAACATTGCAGAAAACAAGAAAACTCAGAGGAACACCGATTAGGGGCAGTGTACTCAGGATATACGGCTATTGATTACAGCCGGTTCAAAATTTTGAAACAAGCACTGCGAGGGAGTCGCTGAAAACTTCCGCCGGAATAAAGCGTATCAAAGAGTTGCGATTGAAAAAAACAAACCGTTCAGACTCCGCCTACAATCCACTTGCGAGCCTGTTTATTGAGCGCAGTTCGGCTGCCTGGCTTTCAATCGGAGGCTGAACCGTTTCGGAAGCACCGTTTTCCGAATGAGAACGGCTGCCGATTATAGGGAATAGTAGTTTGACTGTCAGCCTTGGACAATGAGGGATTGCAAGTTGATTCGCATTTATTGAATTTCGCTCTGGGAGTTTTGATAAATAAAAGGGAATTCAAATCGGGAATTTGGCATGGGTCGGTCTACAGATACTTCTCTGCGTTTATTTGGATCCTATCCTTTGAAAACCGTCGTTCATTTTGGAAGTTCGCAGTTTAAAAATATAAACCGGCGATTCAAAGCCATTCAAGCAATTAGAAATGGCGGAGTTTTCAGCCGAGTTTACTATTGGAAAGCGAATCAGGGCAAAATAACTCATCGTTACAAAAATTTAAAACATTATCTGTTCCCCGTTTTTCATTTTTTGGATTCGGGTGCGAAGAAAAATTTCAATCCACACCCGTTGTTCGATACCGGTTTTTATCGCAGAAACAACCCCGATATTGTCGCTGCCGGGGTCAATCCGCTGATACATTTTCTTAAAACCTGGAAAAAAGAACGGCGCACCCCTCATCCCCTGTTTGATACAAAGTATTATCTGCAGAAGTACCCCCAGGCCGCCGACGCAAGACTCAATCCCATTGCTCATTTTATTAAATATTGCAGGAAGGAAAAGTCATCCCCCCATCCCCTATTCGACACGGCGTATTATCTGAAAAGCAAGCCCAAGCTTGCCGGCGCCAACCCGCTGCTCCATTTTTTGACTGTTGGAGGTAAAGAGAAAAGGAATCCGAATCCCCTTTTTGATACCGCCTATTATTTGGCGAATTATCCCGATGTCGCCGCAAATGGGATCAATCCGTTGGTCCATTATGTGCTATTTGGGGCCCAGGAAAGGCGGAATCCTCATCCTTTTTTCAACACTTCCTATTATTTAGATCAGAACCCCGATGTGGCTGCCGCAAAAACAAATCCACTCGTTCACTTTTTAATGTTCGGCGCCCGGGAGGGACGAAGCCCCCATCCCCTTTTCGACACGGCGTTTTATTTCAAACACAATCCCGATGTGGTCGCTGCCGGGGTAAACCCCTTGGTTCATTTTTTACACCATGGCGCCAAAGAAAAGCGAAATCCCCACCCCTTATTCGATGCCACCTACTACCTGGAGGGCAACCCAGAATTATCCACTGTGAACGGCAATGCTCTGCTCCATTTTTTAACGGTGGGTGCACAAGAAAAACGAAATCCTCACCCATTGTTTGATACCGCTTACTACCTCAGCGGGAATCCGTACTTGTCCGCGGCGGGCAGCAACCCCCTGGCCCATTTTGTAACGGTGGGCGTACGGGAGAGGCGAAACCCCCATCCCCTTTTCGATACCGACTATTATCTGAAAGGCAATCCCAATCTATCTGCTGTGGGCGGTAATCCGCTGGTTCACTATCTGGCGATGGGTGCGAAGGAAAGACGCAATCCGCATCCGTTGTTTGATACCGCGTTTTATTTGAATGGAAACAAAGATGTGACGGCTTTTCCAAACCCCCTGTTGCATTTTATCCGATATGGGGCGAGGGAAAATAGAAATCCTCATCCGTTGTTCAACACTAAATTTTACCGGCGGCGACACCCAAGGTTGGAATTTTACCCGGAAAACCCCCTTATCGACTACCTGTATCGTGTGTCGGTAGAAAAACAAAGGTATCGCATCAACAATAACCCACTGTTGTTGAGTGTGCTTGAGGAATATACCATGGCACCTTTAAATCATATGAACCAAAAACTCAGTGTTGTCATACCTACGTGTAACCGTGTTGAGATATTGGACTTAACGCTTCAGCGCTGTTTGCAAGTTTCTAAAAACCTGAATATCGAATTTATCGTGGTCAGCGATGGCTGCACGGATGGAACTCTTGACCGCTTGGCATGGTATAGCCGGACCTTCAAAAATGTGAAAATTGTTGCCATCGAAAAATCGGGTCCAGGCCGGGCAAGGAATTTGGGTGCGACAAAGGCCAGCGGTGAAGTGATTCTGTTCATGGGGGATGACATCCGGCCAGTGCACGCTGAGTTTTTTCTGGCACATTTGCGAGCTCATGAGGAATTCAAAGAAATTGGGACGCTGGTGGAAGGAACCGTAAAATGGCCTAATCAGCCTGGGTTCAAAATTAATGCCGTCATGCGCCACATCCAGGGAAGGGGGGCCCAACAGTTCGGCTACTACTATATGAAACCCGGGGAGTTTTTCGGTTGGCGACATTTCTGGACGGCAAATATTTCCTTGAAGCGAGGGTTGATCAAGAACTGGGAAAAGGATGGGTTCAATCCGGTTTTTGATCAAGCGCTCTATGAAGATATTGAGTTCGCATTCCGGCTACACAAAAAAATAAAAGATTTTAAAATATATTATGCGAGTGAATCTGTGGCGGAACACTATCATCAGTACACCATGGATGATTTCATGCGCCGGCAAGGGGCGGCGGGCCGTATGGCACGTAAACTGGTTGCCCTTCATCCCAATTTTTCAAATGAATTCGGAGTGGATGATTTGGAGTCAGCGATAGCCACCCCCGGACATTCTGGCCAGGATGAGGCACTTATCGCACATTATAAAAATGTCATCGCCGGGATAAAATCGTGGGGCAGTATCCTCAATTCCTACGAGGACCTCGGCAGCCAGGAATGGCATGATCATTACATGTCGGCCTTGTTTTCCTTGTGTCATTCCGAAGGGTTTATCGAGACTTTTCAGAACAGCAAAGCCAATTTGGGTGAGGCCTATCGTGTGATTTTGCAAAAATTTCATTTGGACATTTTGGCCTCACAATCCACATCGATGCGGCTCAATTCGCTTCCGCTGTTTTAGAAATTCAAATTTTATTTTTCAGAGGCGACACAAACTATTTATACAGTGCCATTTGAGAGCATTAATCCGAAGATTTTAAAATCATGATTGGAAGATTAAAGTCATAAGAAACAAATCATAACCTTTCATGGATAATTGGTTCATCGGTGCTCAGAATAGGGAGATGATAAACTCATTGTGAGTATTCAGAAAAAATGTTATGCGCAACATTTTTTAACATCGCATGGATTTTGAATTTATAAATCTTCTGGTGGGCACACATAGAGTTACTGATATAATTTTATCTGGGGCATAAAATTAACAGGTCTGTTTCAGTCTGGATTAGGACAGCCTGATGGTAATGTAACAACGCTTCCAACCTTCAAGTTATTTTGGATGCGGTTCTTTGCAATATGCAAGATACTTGCACATTTAACTATTAACTCAGATGGTTAATTTTTGAAAATGAGTCTGCTCAATGACCAATCAGATTACCTATCATTCAACAATTGAAAATTTTCAAATAATTACTTTTTCCGGCAGTTATTATGCCGTTGATAAAAGTCTATTGCCTATAAAACAAAAAGATCTGCAAAAGAATTCCCATAAAATTTTATACGGCAAGTCTTTGACAGAATTGGTCGAATCAATATCGCGTCATAAATTTCCTCTAATCTCGATCATTATCCCTACCCGTGGACGACCCGCAATGATGCGGGCGGCTCTTGATAGCTTGAAGGATACTACCAGGAACATAGAATCCATAGAGGTTATTCTCGTCATTGACAGTGACGATAAGGAAATGTCTGGTTTTACATACCGTGGATTGCCTTTTCAGAAAGTGATCGTTTCGCCCGGGCTGAACATGGGTGAGCTTAACATGGCGGGATATGAAGTTTCCCGTGGGGACTACATATTTCTTTTGAACGATGACGTAATTGCCCAGACCAAAGGATGGGATACCAAGGTTCTCGCGACATTAAAATCTTTCCCCGATGATATTGTCATGGTCCATGTGAATGACATGCTGTTTCGGGAAACTTTATGTACCTTTCCTTTCGTATCCCGCCGATTTTGCGAAATGATGGGGGGCATTTGCCCCACCGAGTATAAACGCTATCGGATTGATGACCACATTCATAATATATTCAATCTCCTCGCGATGATTGGCCATCGACGGATTGTTTATATGCCAGAAGTCATATTCGAGCATCTGAATCGAGTTTTTGATGAAAAAGGGAACACGGTCTACATTCCCAACGAAGTCATTCACAAGAAGGACACTGAGTATTTTGACAAGACGTTGACCGTCAGGAAGCAGTTGGCGGTCAATTTGGCGGAGCACATTGATGCGTTCGCTCGTCAGAAATTAAATGCGCTCAAGATGGGAAAGATACAACATGTTACAGATTCCGTCTCCATCCGTCATCCCCATTATACCCGACTCTCACAAGGAGCCGCGCCACTTTCCTCGGCAAACACCCGTGTGACGATTGGCGTTGTCAGCGCGGATATCCGTAGCGAGCATGGCACCCGCTGCCTCGAATCTATCAAACAGCACACGCGCAATTACGATTTGATCGTGTTGGACAACAACTTCGGGCCCAATTTCAATCATGCAAAAGAAATGAACCGCCTGTTGTCCCTGGTGAACACCGAGTATGCCGTCCTGATGGACGATGATGTCTTTGTGGAACCCGGCTGGTTGGATGAAATGCTAAAGGCCATAACTCCCGCCGTGGCCTTGGTGACACCCGGTCATAAGAATCTGGCCGGACAATTCACCTATGGGGGCGTTGTCATGCGCTCCGATAATTCAGGACACCACACGCATATATTTTCGAAGAGCCGCATCCCCCGCCGCGTGCAATCCATGTGCAGCGCGGTTTACCTGTTGGATATGTCCAAGTGCGGGCATCTGCGGGTCGACGAACAATACAGCAAATATTTTCTGGATATCGAATTTGGACTTCAGATATGGGAGGCGGGCTTCGAGGTCGTGTGCACCACGGGAACGATTGTGACCCATGTGGGGGGCGGCACCTTGAAGCAGGGAAGCGAGATATCCGGGAAATTGTACGAAGAGCAACGGATTAAATTTGTAAAATCCTGGGTTGAAACGGGCCGGTACTGGAAATTGATATCCACGACATTCCGGAATATTCCGGAAATCAGAACTCTGCTGGATAACCCTGGAATTGTCGCCCCCTTATTGCAGGCCGCGCTGGTGGAAGCGCCGACGGACTTCAAATTGCGCTCAGAAATTTATTTAGAGCAGTTTGGGGCCTACCCGGCGTTGCTTGAATTTGCTGAAATCTGTGCGGGAGAACTGCTGATGGAGAAAAAGGCCGCCGCACAACTCGCACAGGAGAATCTGCGAAAATTTATTTCCGATTCTCAACTCCGGCGTTCCCGGAACTCTGAGGTCTCCGTCGATTCATCCCTTGGGAATACGACCTCGCCGGATGTGCCTCTGGAGGATCAACCGCTGTTTTTTTCTCCAAAAATCAATTGGAATCCATCGATAAAATCACGGGCGGGAAGTGAAACCGAAACCGGGACCCTGGCCCCACCCTCCTTGCAATATCAGGCTATTTGGGCATCCTCGAACGTTAAACCCAAACTGCTGAAGAAGTACAATGGATACGTGATCGTCCAAAAAGACAAAATGTACGGCGTCCTCACGGATCAGGGAAGACACACGCTGAAAACCCCACCCCAATATGTAGGCGCCTCGGCGGGCGGCGCCAAACGGTGGATCGAGGCCATGATTCCTATGCAACTCAAGGCATCGCCCAAGGGATTTTCAATCTTTCGTTATGAACATAAATTTTTCGCGATTAAATCCACCGCCGGTGAATTTTCCTATGAGAAATACAAAAAAGGAAAGTACGCGCCCTGTGTGGTCGCCAACAGCCTGCCCGAGATTTACGACGGTGTGGAACGGGCGCTGAAGGGGAGCAAAGGACAAAATAAGGAGAGCCGCCTGGTGTTCGTCCCTGCCGAAGGGGTTCCCATGATTCGTCGGATAAAAACGGCGAACAAGACCTCCGCGGCAACCTATCTGACCGGGAGCGGGCAAGAGATCCCGGTGAAGAACCTCAACATAATCAAACTCGAAGCACCCACCCTTCAGGAGTGGGCTCACGGGATTCTTGCGGGCAGATTCAAAATGGACAGTCGTCTGGAGCCCGGAAAATATGGAGAGGTGATCATCCCCTGGTCTTTTCCGGAAAGCTTCCACGACAATGCCCTGGAGGTGGTGGCCAGCCGGATCGCAAACCGGGTTCAAGTGATCGTCCCCGCGGGCGAAAGCAGAACCTATGAGGGAGAAAATCTGCATCGCTTAACCTACAACAAAGCGTATTTGTCCAGCATGTTCGAGAAGGTGGCCTCGGTCAAAGGCAAGACAGTGCTCGAAGTCGGCTGCAGTGATGGACTGGTCTGCGACATCCTGGTGGTATTGGGGGCAAAATCCGTGATGGGCATTGACGTCATGGATTCCGTTGGCTGCAATTTTCCCCATGAGCGCATCCAGTACCGGGTGGAAAACGGCGCGAAAATGTCTTTTCCGGATCAGAGTTTTGATCTGGGTGTTTCCATTGCCACCCTGGAGCATGTGCCCGATCCGCTTGCGGTGCTGGAGGATATGCTGCGGGTCATCAAGGTTGGCGGCTATGGTTATGTGCAGGCCGGGCCGTTGTATCATTCGCCCTTTGGCCACCACATGTTCTCTTATTTTGGAGATTATCCGTGGATCCATTTGCGAAAATCCAAGGATGAAATCGTAACGTATGTTCAAGAAAGGGGTTTGGACAAAAAGATCAGGAATGATCTTGGGATGTCGGCGGAGGAGTACATTAACGGCATGCTTAATGTGGACCATATCAACGGGTTACGGCTCGACGACTACCGGCTGGATGAATTTCGCAAACGGGATGATTTGGAAATTTTGAAATTCAACATCAGTTACGAGGGCAAGGACCTTGTGACCCCCGAAATTCTTTCTGAAACCCAACATGTGAGCCCGAATGTTCTGGTGGAACATGGCTTCGAAATCCTGTTTCGCAAAACAAGTGAACATAAACAAAAGATAAATCAAAATACCAATATCCAAACTTCATCGGTGCAAACCTTTAAGTTGGCATCAGCCCGTCTGTTGAACGAAGATTTGCAGCCATGGCGACAGGTCACCCTGCCCATGGAGGGGATTAACCCCATCCCCTCCATGATCAACGAGGACGAATCGCGATATCTGTACTGGATTGCGAAGTCCTGGTATCGGGGAGAGGGGGCTATCCTTGATCTGGGCCCACTGGCGGGAGGATCAACGCATGCACTCGCGGCGGGGCTGGACAAAAATGAAACGGCATTAAAGGGCAAAAAAACCCCCGTGAAAATTCACTCCTATGACATGTGGCAATTTTATGCGGATTGGGGGCGCTTTTTTCCTGGCGTGGAGATCGGGGAATTGCAGGACATCATGCCGCATTTCATTAAAAATTTAGGGAACTATGCCAAGTATGTGTCGCCGACCAAAGGCAATATTCTTGACCTCAAATGGAACGCCGATCCGATTGAAATTTTATTTATCAACTCGGCTAAGAATCCCTATGAAAACAGCCATATAATTCAGGCTCTGTTTCCTTCCCTTATTCCGGGTAAATCCGTGGTTATCCATCAGGGATACATATCGTCCCTGTACCCTTGGATTCATTTGACCATGGCGGCCCTGTGGGACTATTTCACGGTGGTGGATTCCCCTGATGGGGGCAGCATCTGTTTTGTTCTGAATAAGAAAATACCCAAGAACAAGATTCCCAACGATTTTTATCAAAAAGTTGATCTTGCAACCGCCAGGGAGCATTTTGCATTCGCCCGCTCCTTCCTCAAGGGGTGGTATCAGTTGTGTGTCTGGCTTTCAGAGGCCCATTATCTGGCGCTGATTGGCGAGTTTGCGGAAGCAAAGCGCATTACGGATGCCGTCGCTGAACATCCGAATTTTTGTAACCAAGTTCAGTACGATCTGAATTTGGTTCGGAAATTGCTCTAGGGAGAAATAACAGCAAGCCAAGGTAATTCGAGGGTTTGAATCAGTTAAGGTGTCGCTGATACCTCCGGACCCGGGGGAAATGCATTTAATTCCGTCTGGATGGTACAGAATGGTTCAGGGATGATCCCATGCCACAGAAACCCCATGCCCCGCCTCCCGTCCGGCTGTTAAAACGGAAACTCGCCGTCAGCAATTCCAAGTGGCGGGTGTACTTTGATGACATCGCCCAGGAAGGCCATGACGATGTCATGGACTATCTGGTTTTAGCCAGCCAGACCCCGACTGCCGACGGAATCACCGGGGTAAGCATTTTGCCGGTGCGGGGAGAGCAGGTGGTGCTGCTTCATCTGTGGCGGCATGGCATTGATGCCTTGAGCTGGGAAATTCCCCGGGGTTTCGTGGACGCGGGAGAAGATCCGCGCTCGGCGGCACTGCGGGAGTTGCGGGAAGAAACCGGGCTGGAATGCCCAGACGAGGCCTTGATTCCCCTGGGGCATATCGCGCCCGAATCGGGAACGATTGCCGGTACCATCGCCTTGTTCGCCGCCCTCCAGTGCCAGCCCGCCGCCGTTTTATCCGATGACGATGAAATAGGACTGTTGGAAGCGCGGGAGTTTCCCCTGGCCGAGTTAATCCTCATGGCCAGGAAAAGCCAAATTCTGGATGTCTCGACCCTGGTGGCGCTTTACCGGTACCTGGACTGGAGAGTGCAGCACGGAGATCAAACAGCACCAAAATCCCTCTAGCTCCTTCCCAAGTTAAATTCTACACCGTCCCAAAACAGCGTCCGTATTTTTTTTACATTTTCGAGGCACGATAGTTTAAAATGCGTTTCCCGGAAGTCCCGGATAAGAAACGCGCTGGTTGAACTCCAGACAATCCGGTGATTGAAATTCGCGAGAAAATGAGAGATTCCAATAATTGCAGCTTCAAGATCAGGTTACCTTTTTTATCTTGCCAATAGGAAAAGCCTTGGCGATTCTTTTAATAGGTAAAATCCAGCCACTGGGTAGGGGGCAAATGGAATGGCTTACCTATAACCACGTTGCGTAACCAAGGGGTAGGGAACGATTTTATGGCCGAATTAGAAAAAATTGAAGAATCCATTAAGTACCAAATTACGAGAAACTTTTACGCCCCACAAATCCCTTTTGATCAAGCTGGATATGAGAAGGCTCTACATACCCTGGCGGAACTGAAATGGCCCGGGTTTATCTGCATTAGCCCGCCACGTTCCATGACAACCTGGTTGTTTGAAGCCTTGTCAAAGGTTAAAGGCCTTTATCTCCCAGAGGTGAAAGAAACCAACATCCTGTGGAATCGCTGGCGGGGTGGCATTGAGGATTGGCGTTCGTGTCGAGAAGCCAGTGCCCAGGGGCTTCTCGTGGGAGATATTACCCCAAGCAATTCGAACCTGCCCCGCTCGGCGATTCAACAATTGAGCAAAACCCATCCGAACCTGAAGATTTTGCTTATCTTAAGAAACCCTGTTGATCGTACCCTTTCGCACTTGGCATATGATTTAACTCATCCCTCCTTAAGGAATATTCCCGGCGAACTGGTGTCAAAAATTGATCCCGCCATCATGCTCATCCATGTGATCGCATGGCAACTCAGCAATTCGCCTTTGAGACTCATTGACCGGTGGTTAGAATTTTTTCCCGCGGAAAACTTCCACATATCCTTTGCCGATGAACTGGCAGGAGAGAACGCCATCGAAGAATTGCTGGAGATTACAAAATTCCTTATTCATTCAACGCCCAATCTGGTTCCTCCGGGCATTGTTCATAAATGGGATCGCTCAAAGATTGAAATCCCGCAGACAGTGCATCAATTGGTGAACAACTATTTCAGTGCGGAAATGGAGAATTTAGGCGAACGATTATTGAAATCCTGGGGGAAGCAGATTCCAGCGGCTTGGCCAAAACCAAAAAAATGGGAGCAACTGGAAATTATTACAGCACCAGCCATCCCTGGGTTTGGCGGGGTCATTCAAATTCAAGGAAACATATTCAAAGTAGTTTCAAAGGAAGGGGCCCTGCTAGTGGAAACAACGGACCCCTGGTTGGCGTTAGCCCATATATTTTCGGATAAACCCAAGAATTACTCAACAGAGGTGAACCTACAGATTGTATATAAATTGGATAATAGTGTCGAGGTTCCTAATAGTCTCGGGTTTATAAGGCAAACCAAAGGGTTTAAAATTTTCCGTCTTAATGGGTACTATTTTGGTGTCGCTTTTGATTTTGGGGAAAAAGACATTGCTTTTGTGGAACTCATGGCAAAATTTCCTGGTGCATATGATATTGGGAATTTTCTTATCAAACATCATGATTTAGAAGTTGTAGAGTCGAAAGTTAAAGAATTTGAATCCCGATCCAACTCTTATATGGAATATGATCTTCGGTTGGTTATTTCGACTCCGCAGTACAATATCGTTCAAGCCGGTAATCGTTATATTGCAATTGCAAACATCTTAGGGCCCGTAAACTTGCGGCAGGAAAAACTGGGAGAACGGGATTTAGGTGATTTAATATTTTCCGGGGAAGACATGGACCAATTAAAAAACCGGGTGACCCAGATTGAGATGAGACAGCCAGTGGTTCAGCTGGTCGGAGAAACAGAACTGTATAACATTGCAAGCGCTGGCACCGCCTTCATCGCCATCGCCAAAAGGCTGGGCCATACCGCACTGTTCGTGGAAAAACTGGGTGAGCGCAGCCTGGGGAATTTGATTATCAGGGGAGAGACGCTGGAGGAGGTGAGGGCAAAGGCGGATGAAGCGGAGAAAAAAGGATGAGGCCAACGCGTACGGATGCGCGGCACTCCATTTGGCCGCGAATTTCTGGAGCGCGGAAGGCGAAGTTAAAAGGCGCATACCGCATGTGCATGACAAGCATCACGCCCAAGCCTGCAAGTTGGAAGGGTATCCTGCCACAAGAAAGCGTACCAAGGCGTTGGCCGTGAATCCGGGGAAAAAATGCCCAAGCGTTAACTACCTCGGGTGGAACCTCGGTATTTGAAGCCTAAAAGGGGAATTTCCAAAACCCTGCAGGGGAAATCCATGTCCGATATGACCCTTTCTCGCGCACTATTGCTGGGCAAGCCCTATTTTGGTCCCGCCATGGCCGCTCGACAGGGCCCGCCCCATCGGCATGCCGTGTTAAACGCGCTGGCTCGGGGCGTGATCGAGGGCCACCCATCCAAGCGCATAAAAATTTTGGAAATTGGATCCTGGGCGGGCGCCTCAGCGGTCACCTTTGGGGCGGCCCTGCGTTCATTGGGGCGGGCGGGGGAAGTTGTATGTGTGGATCATTGGGAGCCCTATTTCGATCCCCGCCTGGAAACCGGCTCCAATTACATCGAAATGTCGGTGGCGACGAAGGATCAGGCGATTTTTCAATTGTTCAAGCATAATATCGCTGCCTGTCAGCTTGAGGAGGTCATCTCCTGGCGCAGGGGACCTTCTTTCGAAATATTGCCCACGCTGGAAAGCGGAAGTTTCGATTTGATCTACATTGATGGTTCCCACCAGTTCAATCATGTCCAGTCGGATATTATAAATGCCCAACGGCTTATTGCTGAAGGGGGCGTCATTTGCGGCGATGATTTGGAACTGAATAAATCCGAGGTGGATGCGGAGTCCCACCAGGCGTTCTTGAAGAGCGGATTGGATTTTGTCCAGGACCCACGTACGGGCACCTATTATCATCCTGGCGTGACAGAAGCAGTTCACGAGCGTTTTTCCCAGGCATCCAATTTTAGGGGAGTCTGGGCCATTCGGAATAACGAGGGGAATTGGGTCCCCCTGCAGGCGCTCCCTGAGAATCTCCCCCTTCCCCCTCATATCGAATCAGACCCGGAACAGAAGGACGAAGATACAGTAACATTTATTGGGGAAAGCGAGCGCTATAACATTGTGCAATACGGAAAAACCTGTATCGCAGTCGCCAAAGCCCTGGGTCCCTGCAAGCTATTCCAAGAAAGGCTCGGAGAGCGGGAACTTGTTCACCTGTTGCTCAAAGATTCGAATCTGGCTCAATTACACGCCAGGATCGAGTCTATCGAAAAGCAGTCCTTGGAAAAACACTCGGCAACGGTCGTGAAAGTGGGTGAAACCCGGCTCTATAACTTGGTAAACGTCAACGACTACTACCTCGCGGTGAAAAAGGAACTGGGCCGTGTTCTGCTGATGAAAGAAAAACTTGGGGAGCGGGGATTAGGGCATTTGCTGATAAAAGATTCAAATCTGAATAAATTGAGAACCTTGGTGGAGGTCATTGAAAATATATCCGAGTCTGTACCTTGACACTGCCAAAGGCGTCAAACATTCTTTTTGTTCGCGGTCGCCGATCCATTTCATTGAATTTGAAACCAATTACGGATAACGGTCATTCCAACCTGTGACGGCAGCCTCTGGAACCTTCCCATTCACTCGCCAAGTCGATCCGTGGAAGGGGAGAACACTGCCAGGAAATTTCAATGGGTTGAGGGAAAACTGACCGTTCGAAAGCCGGAGAGATGGCAAAGACCACGGGCCAAAGCAGGGTGCCAGCACAGATATAGGCGTTTTCTCACCATCGCCAGTCTGATTTTCAGGGAGAAAGCAAAGTAAACAAGTTGGGGACCTCCGGAAAACTCAGCATACCCCCGGAACCTTGGACCCTTAATCTAAAAAAATAGTGTAAATATGAGCGCGAACCGGGATATACATTATTTTCACAGGGACGAAAAAACCTCTTTTGGCCATTTTACCTCAGGACAGGTTCAGAGTTCCTAGAGTTTTTCCAGGATGGTGCCCCTATGCCCGACAATTTAACGGACTACCTCGCCGACGCCATGGAAAGCTTGCGGCTTACCCGGGAGCATAAGCTCGACCAAAGAGTGGAATCCGCCATTGCCGCAATTGTGAAACCGCTTCGAGCCCGCTTGCCATTATTGGTGTGTGGCAATGGCGGATCGGCAGCGGATGCATTGCATATCACCGGTGAGTTGGTGGGGAGATTCGCCAAGGAGCGAAAGGGATTGAATGTGATCGCTCTTACCGCAAATCCGGCAGTGCTGACCGCATGGCCAAACGATTATGATTTTGAATCGGTATTCGCCCGCCAAGTGGAGTCCCATGGCGTGCCCGGAGCAGTGTTGCTTGGTATCAGCACCAGTGGAAATTCCAAAAACGTGATTTCCGCCTTTCGAACCGCCAAAGAGATGGGCATGACTACAATCGCCCTCACGGGGCAAAACGGGGGTCAGCTTGCTCCCTGGAGCGATATTCTCCTGGATGTGCCCTTGCGCTCCACCCCCCGCATTCAAGAGGCGCATATTTGCCTGTACCATTTCATTTGTCAGCAGGTGGAAGAGCGGTGCGCAAAATGAGCCGGGTGGCATTGGTCTTTGCCATCCCGCGGTGAGCAGGGTTGAGCGCAGCCCGGGTCACCCATTTCATGAGTTGCGCTTCACCCCGCACAAGGAACGGTGATCCCGGGTTGCGCGGATTCTTTCGCCTCGGGTTTGACCAACAAATAACCCCCTTGAATTTGAGAATGTATTTGCGTTTGTTCCATGAAACCCCCTTTTATTTTCCCTAGGTTATGCTATAAACCCTTAGCCCTTAACAGGTTGCGGAAAAAGTCCGTATATCCTGGGGATGCTGTTTCCGGACCCCTGTAAGGGAGTTTCACCCCCTTTACTCCGAACACGGTTTTACTTTGCTCGTTGTTGCATAAACACACTTTGTACCAGGGTGGCAGGGGAGGAAATTCTCTGCTGGGGTTGTGTGGGACAACCAGTCCAAAATCCCCGGAGGCCATATTGCCCAGCGGTTTTTTTAGTACACCCTGCAGGCAGCCCAGGAGCCACCCCGAATTGCGGAAATTAAATTCTTATCGATACGGCACAGCCGCTAGAAATTTCAGGACGACGTTACATTTGGGAGAATCATGTCCACAGACCAAAAAATGTTGACGCGGTTATATCGGAATTTGCGATATATCCGCAGGGTTGAGGAGGAGGTGGCTCGTATCTACCCCAGCGATAAAATCAAAAGTCCGGTACATCTATCCATCGGACAAGAGGCGGTTTCGGTGGGTGTTTGCGATGTATTAAGGGACGATGATGTGGTTTCAGGGTCCTACCGCGGCCATGCAACTTACCTGGCCAAAGGGGGCGATCTAAACGCCCTGATGTCCGAATTGTATGGGAAGGACACCGGGTGTTCGCGCGGCAAGGGCGGCTCCATGCATCTGGTGGATATGAGCCATCATATTCTCGGCACCTCCGCTGTAGTAGGAACGACAATCTCGGTGGCCACGGGATATGCCCTGGCTCTCAAGCGTGAGGGAAAGGGCCGCGTGGTGGTGGCCTTTTTTGGCGATGGGGCCACCGAGGAGGGTTCCTTTTATGAAAGTGTGAATTTTGCGACGCTTCACCGCCTTCCGATCCTCTTTGTTTGTGAGAATAATTTTTACGCCATTCATACGCCCCAGACCAAACGTTGGTCTTCTCCGCACTTAAGCAAACGGGTGGAGGCCTTCGGATTGCCGGTTGCTGTGGAGACCCAGTCCGATGTGTTGCGGATCCGCACATTGGCCAGCGAGTTTGTTGACCGGTGCAGGAAAAAAGAGGGTGGCCCGGCGTTTTTGGAATTGCATTGTTACCGGTGGAAGGAACACGTCGGCCCCAATGAGGATTTTGACGCGGGGTACCGCTCCAAGGACGAACAGAGGCCCTGGATTGAATCGGACCAAATGGAGCGGATTGGAGCCATGATTTCCCCCGCTGAACGCAAAGCCCTGGATAGTGAGATCGAACTAAAAATTGCAGCGGCAATCGAATTCGCGGAAAACAGTCCATCGCCATCCGAAGAGGAGTTGTATACGCATGTCTACGCCTAACAAAAATCAACGGGTGTTGCGGTATGTCGATGCACTTCAGGAGGGAATTTCCCAGGAAATGGACAGGGACCCCAGCGTGTTCCTCTTCGGTTTGGATGTGGATGACCATAAGGCCATCCAGGGCTCTACCCGCGGATTGTTGGCCAAATTCGGACGGGAACGCGTATTCAATACGCCACTCTCCGAAGACGCCATGACGGGTGTCGCCATTGGTGCGGCCATGGCCGGTTTGCGCCCGATTCACGTGCATATCCGAATGGACTTCCTGCTATTGTGCATGAATCAGCTGGTGAACATAGCCGCTAAAAGTCATTACATGTATGGGGGGAGTGTGAAAGCGCCCATGGTGGTGCGCAGCATGATCGGAAAATCCTGGGGACAAGGTGCGCAGCACTCCCAGGCATTGCACTCGATGTTTATGCATGTCCCTGGGCTCAAGGTGGTCGCGCCCTCCAACGCTTACGATGTGAAGGGGTGCATGATCGCGGCGATTCGGGATGACAACCCGGTCATCTTTGTGGAGCATCGCCTGTTGTATTTCACCGAGGCCTATGTCCCGGAAGATTCATATGTGGTACCCTTTGGAAAAGCCCGAGTTTGCAAACCAGGCACTGATATTACCCTGGTTGGAATCAGCAATATGGTGATGGAGTGTTTGCGGGCGCAGGAACTGTTGGCCGAACAAGGGGTTTCCGCTGAAGTGATAGATCCGATCTCCCTCGCCCCCATGGATATGGACACCATCATTGCATCGGTAAATAAAACCGGTCGCCTCCTGGTGGTGGACAATGCCTGGACTGCGGCTGGAGCCAGCGCCGAGATAGTTTCCCGGGTGGTGGAATCGGACGCAACCCCACGCGATATTCAGGTCAAACGCATGGGTTTTGCGCCCACCACATGCCCGACATCCCCGTGGTTGGAAAAACAATTTTACCCCAACCCAAGCAGCATCGCCGTAACCGCGCATGCCATGGTGCAGCCGGGTGGGAAAGATTGGATACCGGACCCGGAAAAAGCCGCGTTGACCTATCAAAAGCAATTTCGCGGACCGTTCTAACCGGGGGTGTGCCAGAGGGCCCGTGCCGGGAGTAGAGACGCCACGCACTTCACCCTGATCCCGGTTTACCGTGCGCCGCGCTGTAGTTACCTTGCGGTATTTATTTTATAGCCTGATTTCCAGAGGGGGGGGCTGGGAATGAAATTCCTCATCAGGGTGGCTGGGTGCAGCGCCTCACAAGACCCTCAAAGGAAATCCCCGAACAGTCTCACTCTTTTTTTGGTCTTCCGCAGCCGGCTAGAAAAGGAATGATCTATTCAGGTAAATTTTTTCCCCAGGGTATGCCCACCCTTTGACGCAACACGATCCAACAGGACTTCAAAAACAGGAGCAAGAACTATGTTTTATGAGTTGGCGGCAAGCACTTGGGGTAAGGAGGAAATTGAGGCCCTTCAAGAAGTAATCACCAGTGGGCGTTTTACCATGGGCCCCAAAGTGGCAGAATTTGAGCAGGCGTTTTCAGCCTACTTTGGCAAAAAGTATGGAATCATGGTGAATTCGGGATCAAGCGCCAACCTCGTCGCAGTGGCAGCATTATTTTTCAAAAAAGATAACCCCTTGCGTGCCGGTGATGAGGTGATTGTCCCGGCTATTTCCTGGGCCACCACCTATCACCCCTTGCAACAGTACGGTCTGCGCCTCAAATTTGTGGATGTCGATCTGCAAACATTGAACATTGATGAGCGCCTGCTGGAAAAGGCGCTGACTCCAAAAACCCGGATGGTCGTGGGCGTGAGCATCTTGGGCAATCCGGCGCCACTGGGAGCGCTGCGCAAATTTTCCGACAAGCACGGTCTATACTTTTTGGAAGACAATTGTGAATCCATGGATGCGGAAGTAGATGGTAAGAAAACGGGGACTTTCGGCGATCTGAACACCTTCAGCTTTTTCTTCTCCCACCACATCTCCACGATCGAGGGGGGAATGGTGCTCACCGATGATGAGGAACTGGCGCACCTGACTCGTAGCATGCGCGCCCATGGGTGGACCCGTGATTTGCCCGAAAATACCACGCTATATGACCGCAAGAGTTCGGACTATTTTGAGGCGTACCGCTTCATTCTGCCGGGTTACAATGTGCGGCCAACGGATCTCAACGGCGCCATTGGACTGCAGCAGATTAAAAAACTTCCCGCATTTACCGAGCAGAGGCGCCGCAATTGGGCGCTGTTTCAGAAGCGGTTCGGTAATGACCCCCGGTTTACGATTCAAAGGGAAAACGGGAAAAGTTCCTGTTTCGCTTTTACCGTTGTTTTGAACAACGCCAGCATTGGGGATCGCGACCGGGTGTTTTCAGCTTTGAAAGAGGCGGATATCGGATTTCGGATCATCACCGGCGGTTGTTTTCTACGGCATGATGTGATCAAATATTATGACTATGAGGTTGTTGGAGAGGTTCGCAATGCGAACTTGGCACACGATTACGGTTTTTTCGTGGGCAACCACCCGTTTGATCTAACACCCCAAATTGAACGCTTCCACGAAGTTCTCACCCGCGCTCTGGGTTGATGCCTCAGGATCAACCATGGCTGACGCAGGGGGTGTCCTTGACGAGTCGGGTCTCCGTGGCGGAACTGGCGAACAACACCACGAGGACCATAACTAGTGCAATCTCAAACAAAAAGTGAACACACCATGAGCAAAGGATTATCGGTCCTCATCACGGGAGGAGCCGGGTATTTAGGCTCTATCATGGCGCCCACCCTGTTGGAAGCCGGGATGAATGTCACCGTGCTGGACAATCTGATGTTTCGGCAAACCCCTCTGAATCAACTGTGTGTTCATCCGGGATTCGATGTCCATGTGGGGGATGCCCGTGAAGAGAATGTGCTTAAGCCGCTCCTGGCCAAAGCGGACATCGTTATTCCTCTGGCTGCGCTTGTGGGTGCGCCGCTGTGCGACCGGGATAAGGTGGGGACGGTGACCACCAACCGGGATGCCGTGATCACGCTCGTCAAGCTGATGAGTCCTCAACAACGCCTGCTGCTTCCGATTACCAATAGTGGTTATGGGGTGGGTGAAAAAGGGAAAATGTGCACCGAGGAGAGCCCGCTGCGGCCCTTGAGCCTGTATGGCCGCACCAAGGTGGAGGCCGAACAAGCCGCCATGCAGCGTGAAAACGTGATTAGCTTCCGCCTGGCCACCGTCTTCGGAATGTCCCCTCGGATGCGGATCGATTTGCTTGTCAATGATTTTGTGTATCGTGCGGTAACGGATCGCACCGTGGTGCTGTTTGAGCCGCACTTCAAGCGCAACTATATTCATGTGCGCGATGTCACGCGGGCCTTCATGCACGGCATCGATCAATTCGAGCGGATGAAGAGTCAAATTTACAACGTGGGGCTTTCCGACGCGAATCTTTCCAAAATGGAATTGTGTCAGCGCATCCAAAAACAGGTGCCCGGCTTTGTGTTTCTTGAGGCTCAGGTGGGCGAAGATCCCGACAAGCGCGATTACATTGTATCCAATGAGAAAATCGAGGCCACCCATTTTAAACCAAAATATTCACTGGATAGTGGCATCGCCGAGTTGATCAAGGGGTATCGAATGATCCGCAACACGATTTATGGAAACGTGTGATCCGCCCCGTGTGCGATCCTGCTGGAGGGTTCAACCCAAAATGAACTATAACCTCGGTGGAAAGCGTGTCTGGGTGGCTGGCCACGGCGGGATGGTCGGCCGTTCCGTGGTGCGCCGCCTGAACCGGGAGGGGTGTGAGATCCTGACCGTGCCGCGGGCTCAATTGGATTTGCGCCGTCAGAAGGATGTGGAAGCTTGGCTGCAGCGCCACCGTCCGCAGGCCATTTTCCTATTTGCGGCCACGGTGGGTGGCATTCAAGCCAACGATACCCGTCCCGTGGATTTTTTATACGACAATCTTGCCATCGCCACCCATGTGATCCACGCCGCTGCAGAAACCGGGGTGGAAAAGCTGATGTTTCTGGGGTCGTCCTGCTTTTACCCCCGCTTGGCCGATCAGCCGATCCGGGAGGATTCACTGCTTACAGGGCCCCTGGAACCGACCAATCAATGGTATGCGATTGCCAAGATCGCCGGGCTTAAGTTGTGCCAGGCCTATCGACGCCAGCAGGGACGAAGTTTTATCACGGTGGTGCCAACCAATCTGTTTGGCCCAGGGGATAATTTCGACCCGGATTCCAGCCATGTGGTATCGGCTTTGATCCAGAAAATTCATAGGATGGCCACCCAGCAACGCGGCCCCGTGGAAATCTGGGGAACCGGGGCGCCTCGCCGCGAGTTTCTGTTTATCGAAGATGCCGCGGATGCCCTGGTGTTTCTGATGAAGCATTATGACGCTGAAGCGCCCATTAATGTGGGAGGCGGACAGGATATCAGCATCCGTGACCTGGCCCTGCTTTTGGCTGAAATTATTGGATACAAAGGCGAATTCAGGTTTGACACCCAGCGCCCTGATGGGATGCCGCGCAAGCAATTGGACTCCCATCAGGTGCAGCAGATGGGGTGGAACCCGCAAGTTGGATTGCGCGAGGGTCTGCGCCAGACGTACCGTTGGTACTTGGATTCCTTGAATGGAGTACGCCCCGGAAACTCCTGAGGTCCTCGTCCTGAAACCACGTTCTGCCGACCAGACTTTTCTCGAATTTCCTTTCTATTTTCGTGGGATTCATGCTATGAATCCCATAAATTTTTAAAAACGGGAGTTCATTGAAAAGGTCTCGTTTGATGCGTTGTTAAGGTTTTGAATCTCAGCAATCGGTCGTCTTTGTATCGTATTTGGACTTGGGGAAATCACACAGGAGAGACCACTTATATTTTCAGCCGCTTCAAACTGACACCCCTCACTCCAATGTCACCACTGTATCTTCAATGAGTGAATCATCATGGGTCAAGATTCCGGATTGGATGTATTGCTGATCAACCCCGGTGGCCGGGACATCATTTATCAGGAACTAGGAACTGAGCTGACGGCCGTTGAGCCCCCGCTGTGGTGCGGGCTGATTGCCACTTATGTCCGGAATCGGAATTACTCCGTGCGTATTCTGGACGCGGAAGCCGAGGGGCTCGGGCCCGAAACAACGGCAGCGAGGGTGAATCTGATCCGGCCACGGCTGATCGGCATGATCGTTTTTGGTCACCAGCCGTCCGCATCCACTCAAATGATGGCCATAGCCCGGGAGTGTTGCCGGGAAATCAAGGCGCTGAATCCTGATCAGCAGATCATCATTGTCGGAGGCCATGTTTCTGCGCTTCCCGAGCGCACGCTGCAAGAGGAATCGGTGGATTATGCCTGCATCGGCGAAGGTCCGATCACGATCGCAAACTTATTGGCGGTTCTAAAAGCGGGCCAGTCCAACTGGCACGATATCCCCGGGTTGGTCTATCGGGGGACAAACGGAGAAATTATCTGCAATCCGCGTGCTCCCAACATCACCGATCTGGATAAGGAACTCCCCCGGTCGGCCTGGGATTTACTTCCCATGGAGAAATATCGTGCGCATAACTGGCAATGTTTCGGCGATCTCTCCAAGCGCAAACCCTATGCCTCCATTTACACTTCGCTGGGATGTCCTTACAAATGCACATTTTGTTGCATCAATGCCCCCTTCGGGACCAACGGATATCGGATGCGCAATCCGAAGATGGTCGTGGATGAGATGGAATTCCTGTACCGTTCCCACGGGGTAAAGACCTTTAAAATCATCGATGAGATGTTTGTACTCAATTACCGGCATGTCAGCGGAATCTGCAATGACCTGATCGCCCGGGGATTTGCTCACGAGCTCAATATCTGGGCCTATGCCCGCGTGGATACGGTAAAGCCCGAGATGCTGGATATGCTGCGAAAAGCGGGAATCCGCTGGCTGGCCCTGGGAATCGAATCGGGCAGCAAGCATGTGCGGGATGGCGCCCTCAAAGCCCTCAAATCGGATGACATTATTAACATCGTGCGAGCCATTCAACGGGCGGATATTAATGTGATCGGGAATTATATTTTTGGGCTGCCGGATGACGATCTGCACACCATGCAGGAAACATTGGATTTGGCCTTGGAACTGAACTGCGAATTCTCGAATTTTTACTCGGCCATGGCCTATCCAGGATCACCGCTTTATACCCTGGCTGTTCAGAAAGGTTGGGATTTGCCGGAAAACTGGAGTGGGTATTCTCAGCACAGCTTTGATTGCAAGCCTTTGCCGACCGAAAAGGTCGGTGCCGCGGATGTGTTGGAATTCCGGGACAAGGCCTTTCATGCATTTTTTTCCAGCCCACGCTACCTGAACATGGTCGCTGAGCGGTTTGGAGCGGAGACCTTGGAACACATCAAGAGCATGTCCACACATAAATTGCGCCGAAAATTGCTGACCAACGGGGAGAATTCCTTTGGCCTGAATTCAGCTTCCGGTGAGTGGTTCGCCAATAGAAGGGGCTGATGGACGTGGGACTGGAATCCGTTGACGTTGTGATTCTCGCGGGAGGATTGGGGACACGCATCCGCAGCGTTTTGGGGGAAACGCCCAAGGTTCTGGCGCCCATTTCTGGCCGGACGTTTCTAGATTTCCTCCTGGAGTGGCTTAAAGGGATGGGAGCCCGCCGAGTAATATTCTGCCTCGGATTTGGCGCCGCGCAGGTGCAGAACCATCTCCAAGCCCAGCCCCTTCCGGGCATGGAATTGATCACGGTTGTGGAACCGGAACCCTTGGGTACGGCAGGGGCCATCCGATTTGCGCGATCTCATTTCCGGAGCGATCCGGTGATGATTCTCAATGGGGATACATTTATCACAACCGATCTGAGGGACTTTCTTGCGGAACATCATTCGGCAGGAAGCCAATTGTCTTTGCTGTGCGTACAGGTAAGCTCCACAGCGCGTTTTGGCCGGGTGGAGTTGAATGCAGACGGATGGATTCAGCGCATGCTGGAAAAATCGCAAGATCAAACAGGTCCTGGATTGATCAATGGCGGTATGTACCTGTTTTCCACCGCCACACTCGACCGATTGGCGGAATCCAAAGGATCCTCCCTGGAACGGGATTTCTTCAGTAACCTGCCGGAGAACACCTTGAGAGGGATAGTCCGGCAGGCTCATTTCATTGATATCGGCGTTCCCGAAAGCTTACATCAGGCAGGGGAGTTTTTTAAAAGGGCAGTTCAAAACCAGAAGTTAAACCCCGGCTCCTCTCCTCCATCCGACATCCAGACATGATTATATCCCGCACACCGTTTCGCGTCTCCTTGTTTGGAGGAGGAACCGATTATCCCGCGTGGTTCCGGGAGCATGGCGGAGCTGTGCTTGGAATGGCGATCGACAAGTATTGCTATATCACGCTACGGCATCTGCCTCCTTTTTTCGAACACCGGCACCGTATCGTTTATTCCAAAATTGAAAATATCCATTCCGTTGAGGAAATACAGCATCCGGCAGTGCGCGCCATATTGAAAAAAATGCGGGTGGAAAAGGGGGTTGAAATTCATCACGATGGTGATCTGCCTGCGCGTTCGGGAATAGGTTCCAGTTCCTCTTTTTCCGTGGGATTGCTCAACGCACTGTATGCACTAGAAGGACGCATACGTTCCAAAATGCAACTGGCTGAGGAGGCGATGAGCATTGAACAAATCGATCTTTCCGAAAATGTCGGCTGCCAGGACCAGATATGGGCCGCCTGTGGGGGCTTCAATCGGATCAATTTTAGCCGTGACGGAAAGTTCAATCTGAGCCCTGTGATCATGAATCAGGAACGGCTGCAGACTATGCTGGATTCCTTTGTGCTCTATTTCACAGGGTTTTCCCGCTTCTCGTCGGAAATCGCTAAAAAGCAATTGGAAAACATGCCGGCGAAGAATGAAAGCTTGCGCACCATTCAGTCCATGGTGAACGAGGCTGAGGCGATTCTGACCGATGACAAGCGGAGCCTGGATGAACTGGGCACCTTGTTGAACGAAGGCTGGAAGCTTAAGCGGGGTTTGGCAAAGGAGGTATCAACAGAGGCCATCGATGAGATCTATCAGGCGGGTCGGGAGGAAGGCGCCCTCGGAGGAAAACTGTTGGGAGCTGGTGGTGGTGGGTTCATTTTGTTTTATGCCAATCCGAAAGTCCGCAAACGGATTCGAGAACGGTTGAAGCATTTGATTGAGATCAATTTTGATATTGACCGTGCGGGCAGTTCCATTGTGTTTTATCAGCCAAATGGCCTGGGAAACAGTTAACCAGCGGCGCCGTCAAAAGGTGCTGTGTAAAAAACAATTGTCATGTGAAATTCTTATAGTGGCCAATAGCTATTATAAAAATCCCAACCTAAAAATTGATTCAAGTCCCCATGAAAATCGAAAATATTGTGTGTATCGGAGCCGGTTATGTGGGTGGCCCCACGATGG